>Ga0116226_10004159_pt1 | contig 12792 bp, 13 predicted proteins | sample S1TSphfallax_FD_89692 | JGI IMG/M metagenome (GOLD analysis project Ga0116226, IMG submission 89692) | Host-associated microbial communities from peat moss isolated from Minnesota, USA - S1T2_Fa - Sphagnum fallax MG | ecosystem: Host-associated > Plants > Peat moss > Unclassified | place: USA... | reverse complement strand
GGTGATACGCGTCGCTCTGCCAATTCGCGTTGGTGGCGGGCACGGTAATATCGTTGAGCAGCTGAATATCGGTCGTGTAGCGTTGCGCCGATTTCTGGAAGGCTGCGTTTAGCGTCACGTACGTTTCGGAGCACGTTCCTTGATCGAACGTTTCGTAGTTCGCCGTGAGGTAGAGTTGGTTTACCGAGCAACCACCTGAGTCGTTGATGCTCAGCAAGAGGCCGTTGAGAATGTTGCGCTCGCGGTATTCCTCGACGTTTGCGGCGTAGAGCGTCTGGAGCATGAGGTTCCAGCGCTGCGTTTGGATCGCGAGGATGCCCTGGGCTGCCGCGTCGGCCGCGTTCTGCGCGCGGATCTGCCAACGAATCGCGTTCGCGTAGTTGAGTCCGAAGAACATGAGCATGAACGAGGTAAGGATGCCGCCGATCCAGATCGGGATCGTCTGGCCGCGTTCGTGATGGTGCTTACTCATACCGTCACGTTCGCAGCGCACTGCTTCGTCGGGTTCAGTGGAACTTGTCCGGGCTGCGTGTAGGTATTCGGTGCGAATCCCGCCGAGATCGTCTGGTCCCAGCCGTACACGCATTGAATCGCCTCGTCGATCCCATTGGGATCGGCTTTCGCCGGATCGTTCGTATTGGATACAGCGAATTCGTTCCAATTCGCGTTGTCGTTGAAGCCGCTCGTCCCGTTTCCGCTCGCGAAATTCGTGATGCCGAGCGTCTGGAAGATCTTCTGATCGTAGTCGTTGTAGAGCTGGAACAACGTCGGATACGTCGCGAAGAATTGCCCGATGTTTGCGTACACGCGTTGGTGGAATGCGGTCGCGTAGAAGATCGATTGCCCGACGCTTCCGGAGACGCCCGGGTTCATATTCGCACTCGTGGGGCCCCAGTTATTCGTATCGAGGTACTCGCCCATACCCAGCGCGAGAAAGTTTGTCGTCTGGCAGCTCGCTTCGGCTCCATTCGCCGTGTCGCCCCAGGGTTGCTGATCCATGCAGTGCGTCATCAGGTTGTAGCCGACGTAGTACGGCGGCGTATTCTCACCGGTCGCGAGCGTGGCCGTCGAGTTTGCCGGCGCGCCGGACGAGCCGCAGGCAACGTCTTCGTTCGCGACGTTGTAGTGCGGTCCGCACTCGGTCCATTTCGGTTCGATCGCCTGCGAACTCACGCCGACCGTCTGTCCGGCGATGCTCAGGAGCGGTGGCGGCGAAACGGTCACTTGCAATTGCACGGGCTGCATCATCGAAGCTCCGCCGATACGCGTGCTTGCGGAGTCTGCCGGCGGATTCGGCGCATTGTAGCCGTAGTTGACGGGGACGTTCGGCGCAGGCGCCGGGACCGTCGTCGTCGTCATCGCCGACTGACTGATGATCGGGAAGAGGCCGGCCGTGTAGGCCTCCGGCGTGCCGTTGGTCATTCCGGTCACGTTCTCGTGGGCGTCGACGAACGACGCGGCGTCGGCCGAGACTTGCGCGAAGCCGAGAATGCCGATATCGACCGTGAACAGCATGAGCGTCAGCGCGGTCGATACGATGAGCGCGGTCTCGACGAGGACCGCTCCGCGTTCGTGTTTGCGTTTCATGGCGGCGTCAATCCCGAATTCGTGAGTGCGGGAAGCTCCGAGGTGGTCGACGTGTTGCCGACTTGGCCCGTCAAGGCGTTGTTCGCCGACGTGCTGACGCTTGAAAATGCGACGAAAACCGAAATCGAAAGTACCGCCGTGATCAGCGCGTACTCCATGATTTCGGATCCGGACTCGTCCCGGTACAGGGCCAGGGCATGTCGTTGAAGTGCGTTCAATTGCATTTCCGTCGAGAGTGACTGCCGGAGAGAGAGTTGCGAAAGGCCCGCCTTGGTTAAAGTCGGGACTCTCGGGACGACCGGTAGTCCACAACATTCTATCGGGTGGGGGCACAAATGTATGCGCTGGCGCACAAATCGTGCGCTGGCTCACGTGTTGGGTTTCGTTCATCCCGTCGAGGCTTTGAGCGGTATCACGTTGTCGGGTACGAATCGGTTCGTGTGGTCGGGCCCAACGTAAAGCGGTTGTAAATCCAGGATCGCGTCCATCGAGCGATCGCCCATCGTGATGTGCGCGATCGCCTGATTGCGATGCATCGAAAAGAGTTCGGTCGGGTCGAATTTCTGCTTCGTATACTGCGTGGCGCGCACGAGCGTCGCGAGCGTTTCGTGGTCGTCCGTTTTAAAGAAGAATTTCTGCGTGAAGTTCTGGAGCGCGGCATCGACGACGTCGCGCGGCAGCGCCGTGTAGAGGGAGGACACCCCTTGCGTGGTCGCGAGCACCATGCAACCCGCGGACCGAATGACGCCGAGCGAGTCGACGTCGGAGGCGGAGATGCACAACTGATATTCGTCGACGCCGAACACGACGGGGCGCGTCTGATCGAGGTGTGGCATCGCGCGCCGATTCTCGACCGATGTGAAGAAGCGACGCTTGGCGAGCGTGTAGATCGCGGACGCCGCGCGCTGATAGCGCGAGCGCGGCACGTGCAGCACGATCACGCGGCCTTCGAAAACCGTGTCGATCGAGACGAGGTTGTGCTTGCGCGCGAACGTCATCTGCAGCGAGTAGTCGCGCAGCGGCTCGAGCAGCTGCGAGACCGCGAACATCACCGAGCGCCGCGCTTCGGGTGAGAACTGGTTAAAGCGACCGGTTTCGTACTCGATGGCCTCGTTGATCGTCCAGCCCTCTTCCGAATCGGAATCGAGGGCGCGCAGGCGATCCATCGCGTGGATGCGGACCTGCGCCGCGAACTTCTCGTCGAAGCAGTACGACGTGAGGTGGCCGAACGTGTAGTATTGCTCGCCCGCGCCCTTGAGCATGCGGAGCGCGTTTTTCATGCGCGCGCAGCCCGCCTCGACCCACTGCTTGGCCTCGCCCTCCACGTTCCCATACGTGTCGCGGAAGTACATGGCATCGAGGTCGGGATTGCCGCTGAGCAGATCGAGACCGATCGGCGAGCCGGGCATCACGACCTGGGCTTGGCGGCCGGCGAGGCGCGCGATCTCCACGACCTCTTCGACCGCTTCGTGCTTGGCGCAAATGACGAGGCCGCCCGCACCCATGGAGCCGAGCATTTCGCGTAAGAGCGGGTTGAAGAGACGCGTCGTCTTACCGGATCCGGACGAGCCGAAGACCAGCGTGTGGCGGCACAGATCCTCGAAGTCGAACTCGACGTCGCGCGGGGGCTCGCCGAGTCGGACGGTACGCGCGCTCATAGAACGGCTTGGGTCGGGGTCATATCTACGGTAATCGTCACATCGCGCGACGTTCCGCACTTTTTACCAGAAGAAAGGTGACCCGGCTAACGCCGCCCTGTAACGAAACCTTTCCCTCGAACCGCTCATTCGCACTCCTTCGTTCGCCGATAGAAGGAGTACTATGAGGAATGCTATCGCCACGCACGAGCCTGCGGGATCGCTTTCGATCACGAAGTTACTTCGCGATTTGAAGATGTTCGAGGATTTTAGTGACGAGGAGCTCGGCGACGTCGAGCAGATCGTCACCCTGCGCCGCTTCCAGCGCAACGAAATGATCGTCCGCCAGGGCGACCCGAGCGACTCCGTGTTTCTCGTCCTCTCCGGGTCCGTGGCCGTCTTCCGCGATTCGGCCATGCGCGAGACGATTCTGTCGCTCTTCGCCGCCGGCCAGATCTTCGGCGAGATGAGCGTTTTCGATAAGAACGCCGTTCGCTCGGCCAGCGTCCGCGCGGTCACGACCTCGATTCTCGGGATCTTCTCACGCGAAGACTTCGGCGCGATGGTCTCGCGGAGCCCGAAGATGGCGCGCGAGCTCTTGCAGCTCCTCGCCGACCGCCTCCGCTCCGCGAACGAATATATTGAAAACGCCCGCACCAAGGACGCCACGTCGCGCCTCGCGAGCCTCCTCCTCAAGCTTGGCGAGCAGTTCGGGACGATGAGTGAGGGCGGTCTCCAGATCAACGTTCACCTCACCCACAAAGAGATGGCGAATATGATCGGAACCACGCGCGAGACCCTCAACCGCACGCTCAACGGCTTCTGGGATCAGAAGCTGATCGACATGCGCACGCGCTTCATCGTGCTGCGCGACATCAACCGCATCCGCGAAATGGCGGCGATGGAAATCTAGGCCGGGAGCCCGGACTCGCGGGCTCACCGACGCAGGAAGAAGCCCCGGCATGAGGTCGGGGCTTCTTTATTGGGGGCTCGTGCGATCTCGTGCGCTAGCGCTCCGAGACGGCGGTGCCCCGGCGCTGCCAGAGCTCGTATTTCTTGTCGTGGTAGGCGACTCTCCAGTCGGGCGAGAGTTGGAGGCCTTGCTCCAGCGGGGCGTCGCTCGCGACGAGGATCGTATCGACCTTACGCGCCTCGAGGCGGCCGTCCCATCCGGGGCGCAGGCGGATGACGGTCGTGAAGTCTTTCCACACGTCGAGGGGATACGGGTCGGCGCGGCCGTCGAGGAACACGCTGCCCGTTCCGTCCTCGATGATGAAACTGCACCAGGCGAAGTCCGCGCAGAACACGCGGTGGGCGCCCGGCAAGGTGCGCAGCGCCGCGATCGCCGCGTGGGGCTGGTTGTCTTCGGTGCGGGCGTCGTTATGAAGGAGCCCGACCGTGACGAGGATCGCCATAACGAGGGAAAACGCGGGAATCGCCGGTCCCGCGAAGCGGTCGGCCGAGGTCTTGGTGAGCTCGAACCGCGGCATTGCGAGGAACGGGACCTCGCGCGTCAGCGCGGCCGCCACGATCGGCATGATCGCGAGCGCGAAGACGCCCACGTTTCGCGCCGCGCTGAACATGAGCACGGCGACGGCGATCAGCATCAGGCGATCGCGCCACTTCCCGTCGCCACGCACGCCGAAAGCGGCGGCGGCGAGCAGCAGCGGCAGCGACCCGTAGCCGAAGGACGGATCGCCCAGATCCGTGTGCTTCCATTCGGTGATCATATTCTTGAAGGGGCTCGAGAAGAGCGAGATCGCGTAGATCGGCAGGCCGATTCCGAACGGGTTGAGGCAGATCGCGCCGAGCGACCCGACGACGATGATGGCGCTCCGGCGCACGGTCGGCGAAAGACCCTCGTCGGCGAACGAACCGATCGTCCACAGCGCCGCGAACACGGGCGCCAGCATCGCGCTCGCGTGCACGTTCGACCAGAGCGCGGCGAGCGGAATCGCGGCGTACGCCCACGGTCCGTCGATTTCGAGCAGCGCGAGAAAGCCCACGACGAACGGCCACGCCGCCACCTGGGCCCGCACGCCGAACGATTCGAGGATCGCGACGGCCGCGAGCGAGGTTCCGAACGCGACCGCCATCGGCGAGGCACCGCGGCGCTTCGCGCGATATGCGGATAAGAGGAGGGCGACCGTCGCACACAGCGCGATCGTGCCGGCGAAGAGCGGCCAGAGCGACCCGCGCGCGACGGCCGCGCCGAGCGAGAAGAGCCACTCTTGGGGGACCCACATCGCGCCTGGGGCCGAGAACGTTTCGTTCCCGAGGGACCGTGGGATCGCGCCCGTACGGATGATCGTCTCGCCGAGCCAGCGCTGCCACGCGAGGTCTCCGTCCGCTTGCGGATAGGCGATCGCGGTCGCGAAAAAACGCGCCGCGAAGACGGCGATCACCAGGTACGCGTACTTCATATCCTATCTATCGTCGGTTTCCCAACAAAAAAGCGGGGCTGCCGGCGTTCCGGCAGCCCCGCTTCGGTCCTGAGCTCGGTCTTAGTTGGAGAGCGTGTTCGCGGCGTTGTTCAGCGTGTTGCTGGCCTTGCCGCCGAGGAACTTCAGCGCCGCGATCGCGATGATCGAAACGAGGGCGATAATGAGCGCGTACTCGACGAGGCCCTGGGCTTCGTCATCCTTGAGCATCGAAACGAAAGTCTTCACGGTAGATCCTTTGCGTGTGGACCCTCCGATTATGGCCGGAAAGGGTCGTGTGTGAGTGAGTGTCCGTTGGCCATCTCCGGCCGACACTGTTTTCATCGGACTAGCTCGCCGCGGATTTAGGGATCTCCCGCGCCTCGACGCGTGTTTCGATGTAGCGCACACTTCTCACATCGTCGGAAGTGGGCAAGCGTTCCCGGAACGTGACGCAGCGCATGGCTTGTGACGCGCTGAAGTTTCTAGCGCTGCGTGCCGAACATCTTTTTAGGACCACGCGCCGGGGCGAGATGCCCCAAGCTCGTGGTTTCATCATCACTCGTATTACAGATGGACGGCGAGCGAGACGAATGACATTTCTGAGCTTGTGGACGGGGGTCGCAGCGTGACCGTCGCTATCGCCTGCGTGCTCGTCGCGTGCGCCGTCGCCGTGTTCACGGATCTGCGCGATCGGACGATTCCGAACGCGATCACGATCCCGCTCGCGCTCGCCGGTGTGGCGATCGCGGCGACGCACGGTATCGCTCCGGCCCTCATCAGCATCGCGATCGTGGTCGCGACGCTCGTCGCGGGAACGTTTTTCTTTTCGATGGGTTGGCTCGGCGGCGGCGACGTGAAGTTGCTCGCGGCCGGTGCCGGCGCGCTCGGACTGCCCGACGCGCTCCCGTTCCTCCTCTACACGTCCATCGGCGGCGGCGTGCTCGCGCTCGCCGTCGCACTCGGGACCGGAACGCTCCGCCCGGTCGTTTCCTCGAGCTTCGCGATGCTCCGGCCGCTCTTCTATGAAGGCACCGTGGCGCCGCAAACGTCGTCGTCGATCAAACTGCCATATGGCGTGGCCATCGCCTTCGGAGCGCTTCTCGTCGCGCTCTCGCACACCGTCGCTCCGTTTCTCACATTGAGGATCCCGTTGTGAATAGTCGCCGAATCACCCTGATCGTTGCTATCGTCCTGGCCGTTACGACCGGCCTTCTGACGCTACGCTATTTGAACTCGGTCAACCAGACGGCGCAGGTCGCCGTGGTCGAATCGAAGCCCGTCGTCATCGCGAGCCGCGATATTCCGACGCGTGCGAAGATTACGCCGGACATGCTCACGCTCGTCAAACGGCCGGCCAACGAAGTCGAGCCCGGCGCGATCGCGGATCCGCACATGGCGATCGGCGACGTGTCGTTGATCGCGATTCCGATGAACTCAACGATTACGGATTCGAAGATCGGGCAGCCGGCGGCCGTCGGCCTCACGGCGCGAATCAAGCCCGGCATGCGCGCCGTGACGATCCCGGTCGACGCGATCAAATCGGTCAACGGTCTCATCCAGCCCGGCGATCGTGTCGACGTTCTCGCGTCCGTTCAAAAAGGCAGCGGAGATCGTCCGCGCACGTATGCGATCATCCGCGGTGCGCTCGTCCTCGCGCTCAATAGCACGATCGAGCCGACGCCCGATCAGTCGCCGGCACCGGGCACCTCCGGCAACGTTCCGCAGACGGTCACGCTCGGCGTCACCGTGCAGCAAGCCGATCTCTTGACGGTCGCCGACCTGAACACGACGCTCCGTCTCGCGCTCCGCTCGCCGAACGAACCGCTCCGCGCCGAAGCGGAAGAGCCACTCGACTTCCAGGATGCGACGCCCGCACCGCGCGTCGTGCCGACGCCCGCGCCGCCGCCCGTCGTCGCCGTTGCGAAGAAAGAGCGCCCGAGCGTGACGATCGTGGATGGAGACCGGCTCATCGAAGGCAATCAATGAGCGGGACGCTCCACGTCCTCGTCAACGCAAAAGGTGGATCGGGCGCCACGACGCTCGCAGTCGAGCTCGCCAAAGCGGCGGCGCGCGAAAAGCAGACGGTCGCCGTCGTCGATGCCGATCTCACGGGTCGCCGATCGATGTCGGCGATTCTCGATTGCGCGAAAGAGTTCGCCGCCAATCGCACGATGAGCGTCTATTCGGTCGCGCGCGTCTTCGGCGTCACCGCGATCGAACTCTCGGACACGCTCGAGAACGCGTTCGCGATCCGCTCGGAAGAGATGGAGAAGCTCGCGAAGTCGCTCATGCAGCAGCACCGCATGACGATCGTCGACTGCGCGTCGCCCTTCACGGACGTCGTGCGTCCGTTCATCCAACACGCCACGCGCATCGTGATCGTTATGGAACCGACGATGCTCGGCAGCAACGCCACGCGACATCTGATCGGCGACCTTTCCCGGTTCGGAATTCCGCTCGGACGCATCTGCGTCGCGACGAACCTACGTAGCCCGAAAGCCGAGATCACCGCTCGCGAGATCGATCGCGCGCTCGGCACCGTCGTCGGCGAGATCCCGCGCCGCGACGATCGTATCGCCTACAAAATGGCGATCACGGAACTCGCGCGCAAGCTCATGTCCATGCCCGAGGAAGAGCCGCTCGCACTGCGCGGCTCGGTGAGCCTCGCGGCGAGCGTGGCCGCACCGAATTCGCCGAACGGATCGAACGGCCAACGCAACGGTCAAGCGAACGGCGCCACGCAGCATGCCGACGAAGGTCCGGTCGAGCGCGTCGTCAAGCCGCGCGACGAGCGCCGCACGAAGCTCAAGATCGAGATCACGGAAAACGTGTCGAAGCGCATCGACGTCGTCGCCGCGAGCCGCGCGCATACCGACGGCCAGAAGATCGCGGAACTGCGCGCGCAGATCAACGAAGTGATCTCGCAGCAGCTCGCCGATCGCGACGATATCAGCCTTCAGGATCGCGCGGAACTCCAACAGGAGATCATCGACGAGTTGCTCGGCCTCGGGCCGCTCGAGGATTTGATGCGTGACGAGAAGGTCACGGAAATCATGGTCAACGGTTCGCAGACTATCTACATCGAGCGCGCCGGCAAGATCACGCTCTCCGACCGTACGTTCAACGACGAACGCCACCTCCGCACCGTCATCGAGCGCATCATCGCACCGATCGGTCGCCGTGTCGACGAATCGTCGCCGATGGTCGACGCGCGCCTTCCCGACGGTTCTCGTGTCAACGCGATCATCGAACCGCTCGCGCTCAACGGCTCCACCGTCACGATCCGCCGCTTCAGTAAGAAGCGCCTCGAGATCGACGATCTGGTGCGTTTCGGATCGGTGCCGAGCGATGCGGTCGGCCTGCTCAAAGCGATGGTCGAATCGCGTTTGAACATCGTGGTTTCCGGCGGTACCGGTTCCGGTAAGACGACCTTCCTCAACATTCTTTCGAACTTCATCCCCGAAGGCGAACGCATCGTGACGATCGAGGACGCGGCGGAACTCTCGCTCGGCCAGGATCACGTGGTACGCCTCGAATCGCGGCCGTCCAATCTCGAAGGCAAGGGCGCGATCACGATTCGAGATCTCGTCAAGAACTCGCTGCGTATGCGACCCGATCGTATCGTGGTCGGTGAGTGCCGTTCCGGTGAAGCGCTCGACATGCTTCAGGCGATGAACACGGGTCACGACGGTTCGCTGACGACGCTCCACGCGAATACGCCCCGCGACGCTCTCGCCCGTCTCGAAACGCTCGTCTTGATGGCCGGTTTCGATCTTCCGATCCGCGCCATCCGCGAGCAGATCGCGAGCGCCGTGGATGCGGTCGTTCAGATCGAACGCATGCGCGACGGTAGTCGCCGCTGCACGAGTATCACCGAAGTGGTCGGCATGGAAGGCGATGTCGTGACGATGCAAGAGCTGATCAAATTCCAATTCAAAGGCATCGACGAAGACGGCAAGGTCGTCGGCGAGTTTCAATTCAGCGGCGTGCAACCGCACGCCACGAAGAAATTCGAAGAGGCCGGCATCCACTTCGATATCCGCGAGCTCTCCAAGCTCAAGCCGGCGGCGGCCGCGGCATGGTAACGTTCTTTCCGTACGCGATCGGGCTGAGCGTCTTCGGCGTCGTCAGCCTGCTGCTCTATTCGTTCTCGTCGGACGTGTCCGGCGTGATCGGCCGCTATTCGGCCGGCTTCCAGAACGACCTGATCAAGGCCGACTTGCAGATGAAGCCCGAGGAGTACATGCTCGGCGTCGTCGGTGCCGGCGTCCTCTTGTGGGTCGGTAGCATCCTGATGTTCCACGGCGGCCTCTTGATGTCGCTCGCGTTTCTTCCGCTCTGCGAAGCGGCCTCGGTGCTGCTCGGCACGTTCTACCTGCGTTTTCGCGGGAAGCGTCGTCTCGCGAAGCTCGTCGATCAACTCGAGATGGTCTTGCGCATGATCGCGAGCGCGATGCGCGTCGGTCTCGGATTCCGGCAAGCGATCATCCTCGTAACGGAAGAAGTTCAGGATCCCTCGCGGCGCGAGTTCATGCGCGTGATGGGTCGCTCCAACATCGGTATCAGCCTCGTCGACGCGCTCGACGAGATGGCGCGGAATTGTCCGGCGAGCGAACTGCAAATGTTCGCGCGCGTCGTACGCGTGCAGCAATCGACCGGCGGCGATCTCGCAAAGGTCCTCGAGAAACTCGCCACCACGATTCGCGATCGTCGCCGCATCATTCGTAAGATCGGCGCGCTCACGGCGCAAGGCCGTTTCGGCGCGTTCATCATCGGCGCGCTACCCGTCGTGGTCGGCGGCTTCATCGTCTTCACCCAAAAAGACATGGGATCCGTGCTGCTCAACACCAAGCCCGGTTGGGGCGTGCTCGCCGCCGTCGCGGTTCTCGAAGGACTCGCGGCCTACGTCCTCAGCCGCATCCTGATTTTGGACAACTGACGTGCATTCTTCCGTACTGATCATCTTCATCGCGATCGGGTTCGCCATCTCGGCGGGCGCGATCGCGTACTCGCTGATCCCCGTCAAATCCGATGCGGCCAAGCGTCTCGAAGAGATCGAGAGCCTGACGTTCGCGCGCGGCACGCGCTGGACGGATCAATTCGCGCGCATCTTCAACGACAAGCAACGCCGCGGGCTCACGCAGAAACTTCAAGAGGCCGGCTGGTATACGGTTTCGCCCGCGCAGATCGGCATGCGTATCCTCGCGTTCGGGTTGCTCGGACTCGTCGCGGGCCTCACGTTCATCGCGGTCATGGGGAGCGCGGATACGATCTATCTCGGCGCGTGCGCGATGCTGACGCTCGGCGGCGCTTATCTGCCGTACTCGCAGTTGAACAAAGCCGTGGTCAATCGCAAGAAAGCGATCCAACGCGCCTTGCCCGACTTTCTCGACATGCTCGCCTCGACCGTGCAAGCCGGTCTCGCCTTCAACGGCGCGCTCACGCAAGCGATGGAAGTCGTGCCGGGACCGCTCGGTGAGGAAGTGCAGGCGACGATTTCGGAAGTCCGTCTCGGACGCTCGCGCGCCGACTCGCTCAAATCGATGGCCGATCGCGTCCGTCAGGACCAACTGACCGCGACCGTGCGAGCGATCGTACAGGCCGAACGCCTCGGTTCCAATATGGCCGAGGTGCTCGAGGAGCTCGCGGAAGAAGTGCGCAACGCGCGTATGATGCGCGCGGAAGAACTCGCGAATCTCATGCCGACGAAGATGGTCATCCCGATGGCGCTCTTCATGTTGCCCGCGCTCTTCCTGATGATCTTCGGTTCCGTGTTCGTGCAGTTCTTGGTTCCCGGCGCGAATCCAGGCGTGCCGTAATGACGATTTCGGTTCCGATCTACGTGTGGCTCGGTGCCGCGCTCGTTTTCGGGTGCAGCGCGTTTCTCGCGATGCGGCTCGCCGCGTTCGTGTACGGCAACGACGCGCCGCTCGAGGGCGGCCCGACGCCGACGAACGTTCCCGCCTTCGCGATGATCGCCGGAGCCGCGGTCGTCGGCGGGATCGCCGCGTATCACGGCACGACGCTCGCGGGCCTCGCGATCGTCGAAATCGTCGTCTTCGCGCTGTGCGCCGCGATTTGGACCGACGTCACGCGCGGATTCATCGGCGACTGGTTCACGTTGCCACCGCTCGCGCTCGTCGTCGCGATCGCCGCGTTCAATCATACGTTCGGGCCGATGCTGCTCTCGCTCGCCGTCGTGACCGTTCCCTTCGCGATCGCCGCGCTCGCATCGAAAGGCCGTGGGATGGGGTGGGGCGACGTGAAGCTCGTGGCGCTCGGTGCGGCACTGCTCGATATCCAAACCTCGATCCTGATGTACGCGGTCGCGTGCATGGTCGCGTGTGCGATCGCCTTCGCGCGACGCAAGCGCACGGAACCGATCGCGTTCGCACCGTACCTCGCGTCGGCCATCGCGGTCGGCATGATTCTCCCAACCGCGCATATCGCATCATAAGGACGACGATGTATCTCGTAAACGCGACGACGGGCGACGTGATCGCCGACAACGTGCGTGAAGTGCGCAATCCGTTCACGCGGATGGTCGGTCTCTTGACGCGCGCGAACGTCGCGCCGAGCGAAGGCATCTGGCTCGCGCGTTGCCCCGCGGTTCACACCATGGGCATGCGCGCCACGATCGATCTCATCTTCCTCGACGCATCCGATTGCGTCGTCGCAACGTCGCCGAACGCGCCGCCGAATCGCCCCGCATTCACGTGCCGTGGTGCGAAGGCCGTCGTCGAGCTCGGCGCCGGCAGCCGCCTCGACCTCATCGAGCCGGGCCACCGCCTCGAGCTCGCAGAACGCGACCCGCGCGCGGCGTAAAGAGCGGGCTACGTAGCAGAAGAGGGAGCTTTCGCTCCCTCTTCTTTTTTGCGTTTAGCGCCGGATCTGCAGGTGCGTCTTTAACGCGCGACCTTCGCGTGCGTCGAGCGCGCGGTCTTCGTACGGCGTTTGTGTGCGGTCGTCACGCCGCGATACACGGCCTTCGTTTTCGAGCGCTGCGCCGCGTTCTCGAGATAGCGTGCGAATTCGGGTGCGCCGTACCGCAGGCTATTCGAGGAGAGCACGTCCGGGAGCTTGGCGGCGCGGAAGCGCTGCTGGATTGCGGTCGTCATGCCGCGGCCGGTCAGTCGCCGTGCGGT
>Ga0116226_10004158_pt1 | contig 12792 bp, 10 predicted proteins | sample S1TSphfallax_FD_89692 | JGI IMG/M metagenome (GOLD analysis project Ga0116226, IMG submission 89692) | Host-associated microbial communities from peat moss isolated from Minnesota, USA - S1T2_Fa - Sphagnum fallax MG | ecosystem: Host-associated > Plants > Peat moss > Unclassified | place: USA... | reverse complement strand
TGTGCAAAAACAAATGGTGTAAAATAAAGTTGAAATGAAGGAGAAATGAATGGTCAAAGTTGATCATCTAATGTGACTACACAAAACCATAGAAATTCAACTACTTTTGGGCAAAAGAAAATTCACAACTCTTTGTGACTGCTCCAACTCTTGCTAGGTTTCAAGCGCCTTGTATGAGAGTACCCCTCTCCCATGTTTCTCTGTTTTGTAGCATGGCCATATAGCAAATTTTTAAAGTAGGAGTTGTTAGATGCTGCCCAAGCTTTAATTTTTTTGTTAACTTGGTTTTTTAAATTGCAAATGGGACATTGCAAAGCAAGGAAAGATGTTATGGCATGTCCCCTATATCATAGGGGTGTCAATTTTTAGCTTGAGACATTGTTAGGAGAAATGGTGGGACAATGGATCAAAATGGTTTGATGTGACCATTAGGCGTTAACTAGCTCTTAAGTTCTTAGAAGATCAAAAGTTTAATTATGAAAATAAGTTTCCATATACGATAAACCCCCTTTATAATCACACCCATTTTAATCACATTTTTGTTTGTGTCACATAATCTTTGGTAACCATCCATTTTAGTAAGAGATATGAGTTTTTGAATTACTATCACACTCATTAGTAGCACAAAACATTTGCAAAAAATTCCTAATAAATGTGATTATAATGGGGAGAAATTTAGGGCAATATTAGGGTTTTGTAAATTGTAATTCCCTTTCACAATGTTTGTGTTACTATGTGTTCAAGTTGTGCAAACTACAACAATGAATCTAGTTGAAGAGAAAAGAAAGAGACAACTTTTTATTGTAGACAAGCAAAAAATATGTGAGCTTGCTAAAAAAATAGAAAATTTTAATTAAAAAAATCTAGTTGACAAAGATACACAAGAAGCTCAAACTCAATGTAGATTGTCACATTAAAATAGGCAAATCACAACATTCTTCAAATCTAATAATGCATAGTAAAACTTAGAATAAGTCACATAGGAAATTTAAACAATTGTTGGTATTTTATTCTCACATACAAGGGCTATTTTTGCAATGTTTTTTGCCTATAGTCACAATCTTGTAAGGGCATGTATGGAATGTGACTATACACATTTGATCACAATTTGATAGTGTCACAAAAAAAGTGGTCACCAAGGGCATGATTATGAACATGGTTTATCATATAAAGTTTTAGAAAAGGGATGAATGAATGGGTGTACATTATATGGTTGGGGCTTTAGGATTAGGGATGAAGTAGTAGATGAAAATATTTAGTGCCACATGTTCATCTTTGATTTGAAATGGTTTAAATTTTTGCTTTGTCACCCATTTGTTAAACAATTTTTTGTCTCATACTTTTGTGGGATGAACAATGATGGATGTAAATCACTTTAAGGTTTTACAAGCTTACATTTTTGTTCATGTTGTTCACATTATTGTCGTTGTTAGTTGGTGTAATTCTTGTTATAGTTGTTAATATATTGTTTTAAATGTTGTCGCTAGTTGTAAATGCTCTTGGGCTCCTATTCTTGTGCTATTATTCTTGTGTTGTATTATTGTTATTACATTTGTGATTCTATTGTTCTTTTGTTGTTGTTGTTCATATTATTATTGTTATTGTGAAGTGTTGTTGAAGTGGGACTACTAATTTAGTGATGATGTTGTTCTAATGGTGTTGTTGTTCATGTGCTACTATTGTTGTTGCTTCAACTGCCATTGCTGTCATGAAGTGTTAATGAAGTGCAATTCCTATAATTATTGTTCTAGTGTTATTATTGTTGTTGTTAAAGTGGCACTACTAATCTAGTGATGATGTTGTTATAGTGGTGTTGCTCTTCCTATGATGACATGGTGATGGATAAAAAGGTGACAAGGCAAGGTTAGAAGTATATTATGACAAATGGACAAAATGAACATGCTCAAATAAGTACCTCCAATGGGAAAGGTTCAAGGTAAAACTAGACTATAAAATAGCTATTCATGTGTACATTTGTCTTAGTTTCAATGTTGAAGTGACTTTTAATTATGCATGTTATGAACATATTGCAGAGTCGAAAATTCATACATTTTCATCAATCAATTTTTTCAAACTTATTAATTCCACTCATATCTTGTTACTTATCAAAAATTTGGAATTGCACCCACATTTGCCTTGATTATGATTTGTTGAATTTTTTGGATGTACATGTTATGAATAATATGTGGGAAAAGTCAACACTTTTATTTTTCCCAATTAATTTACATAAAGTTATGAATTCCACTCAAATATTGTTGTTCAAGCATAAAAATTGGAGGTCACAATGTACATTTGTTTCAATTTTGATGTTGATTTTTTGGTTATGCATCGTATTAATAAGTGATAAAAATTATCCTTCACATTTTTGTCAATGAATTTTCAAAACAATCAAAATTCCAGTCATATCTTAAACACTTGCCCAAAAATTGGAGTTCACTTATATATTTTTTAATTATAATGTTGGTGTATGTTTTGGTTGTGTATACTAAAACTACGATGTGGCACAATTCAACCTTCACATTTTTGTCCATTAGTTTTCTTAGATTTTTGAATTCCATTCATATCCTATTACTTAGCCATAAATTGGAATTCACTTACATTTATTTCAATTTCAATGTTGCAATTTTTGGTTGTGCATGTTAGTAGTATGTGATTGAAATCAACCTTAACATTTTTGTCAATTGATGAATTTGTTAAAAGTTTTGAATTCCACTTATATCTTATTGCTCACCCAAAAATGTTGATTTTTTATACTTAAGTACAAATGGAATGAAACGCTTAATGTTCCTTCCTACACTTGCACTTTCAATTCCCTTAAAATAATGGGTTGTGGACCTAAAACACATCCCAACTATTCCATTACAAAACATGGTGGATTGAAAAGGCAAGTGAGGAGAAATGTGAGACATATTTCGTGCACAAAGTCTCATTAACACTTAGTTATTTTGCACATACAATGCATTCGTCCTTTTCAAACTCTATCAAAACTTGGTGTAATAAGAATTACAACATAATTCATGGTATACAAAAGCAAGTTACATTAAAAAAAACATTAAAAGGCTTCACCAAATTGCAAATCCATGCATCGTGATTGTAATTTGCAAATTTGCATCAGTTAAAAACTCCAAATCCAAAATCAAATCAACTAGAAAAATTCACAAGGTTCAATGGTTCAACTCCTCCTAATGAATTGCCAATCATTATGTTGGACATTCTTTTGCATGCAACAAATGGCAAGTCTTCAACCATAGTGTTGTAAACCTTTAAATTTCTTTAAAAGTCTCCTCAACCTTTATCACATTTAGTATCATAACAACCACATCCTCATGTGCACCATTTGTCCCATGCAATGTCCAAGCTAAGTGCATGGTGCATTGTACCATTGAAACAACTTGTGCATATATACAATCTTTCAATTGTACACATGTTTCATAAGATTGTGAAATTGATATAGCAAAGGTGGTGTGTTTGTCACCATGTCGCCTGGACTCTAAAATTTGGTTCCCAATAACGTCACGAGAAACATGTTGTGAAGTGATTTTATTGCCAAGCACTAGCTCATCACCATGCCACAACTGTGAAATCAATGTTGGTTTGTTGGGACCATATTTTAAATAAACATACACATAATGAGAAGCAAATTCAACCCCACTATGAAATGAAGCAATGCAAACATCTTTGCAGATGTTTGAATTCACAGTACCTTAAAAATACTTTTTGATTTGTGGAACACTACTATGAACATTAGTTTCTCCAATAAATCTGCCTTGTGCAACTTGAATTTTCTTTTCCTTCAAATTTTCTTGATGTTCAAAATCCACAAAAATACCAATCAAGCAACCATATGCAATGTCATTGATAGGTTCATGCCAACAATTGCCTTCCATGATGGGTATTTCAAGGGGTTCAAAAAGACATTGAAATCATCTTAGGTTTCAAAATCTTCATAGCAAATTCTTGTTTTATTCCTTGGAGTAATGATCTTCTCCCTTGACATTCTTGTGTAAAATGTGAAGTAGGTCCGAATTAGATAATACCTCTACATACCATAGGTTCATGAGTTAATCAAGCTTTAAATCACAAAGTCTGGGAAAGAACAATTTACTAGATTATATTGATATCACATCAAGTCAAAGAACCTAAGTGATAACAAACTAATGATTGATTTTATACCATACCCATATTGTAGGACTTGGATATCTCATGTTGATTCAACAAGTAATGAAATACATAGGGAAGGCTTTGAAAAATGACGGTTGCTTTGCATAAATGTCTATAAATGACCCACACTGGACAAACATGAGCCATAACATTTTGACAATTAACTAAAATTGGTTGTTAGCAACATCAAGCTAACAACCTAAATGGTTGGGACCCATTGTCACCTTGCAATTGTTATGGTTCAAATTGATTCTTGACCATGTTATCTTACCAATTATAATTAATTTAGCTCTAGTAAGTGTTGTTAGGCCTTGATTAATCATTGAAAACCATGTGGGTATGGGAGGTGTCAAAGTTGGGGAAGATTATGTCAATCCAATTTAGATCCTTGAATTGATGGGAATTTTGAAGTTTTAATGAAATGAAGTTGGAAAAACATAATGTAAATTGAAGTTGGAATAACACACCTGACCATCATCTCAATGACCCACCATCTCACCACCTACAAAATGAAAGATACAAAATTAAATAAAACATATATGTATGCACACAAAATCTTTTCAAAATTTCCTAAGAACTAATAGTTGCAATGAAAGAACTAATTATATATCTAAATGTATCAATAAATAAGAAAATAATGTAATTATTTAATGTAGGATTTGTGGCATGTTTTTAACCCTTAGCATGTTCCACATCATTCAGGGATAGGCCTTTCGTGGGAATGTAATTTCCAAGTGACCCAAGTAAAACAAGTTTTTAAATGTTAAGTGTACAAATAGGCCTCCAAATGGGAAGGCTTTAACCATAGTATTGTAGAGTTTTGGAATCCCTTAGAGAATGTATCCATATGAGAAGGAATCCTAATGTCCAATGTGTTGCTTACAATGAAAATTGGTTGGATAATGGTGAAGTGAACCACAAAGTAAAATTTGTACGTCTAGAATCTCTTAGTTGCACACATGATCTAAGATCATGAAATTGATAGAGTAAAAGTATTGTATTTCCTACTATGAATGGACCCAAGGATTTGGTTCCCAAGCACATTGCGAGAAGTAAGTGCAATGTTTTCCTTGTTGCCAAATACCAAGTCATCACCATGCCACAAATGTGATATCAATGTAGGTTTGTTGGAGCCATATTCCAAATAAAAATACACATAACGAAAACCTTGACTATAGAATGAAGCAGCCAATTCACCACCTGTGGCAATGATTGAGTTCATTGTGCCCCAAGAGAACCTTTTGATTTCTGGTGTAATTTTACTGGGAACATCAGTTTCTCCAGTAAATCCACCTTGCACAACTTCAATTTCCTTTTCTTTCAATCCTTCTAGATGTTGGGAGTCCACAAAAAGACCAGTTAAACAACCATATGCCATTCCGTTGATATGCTCAAGCAAACAACTACCTTCCATGATGGTTATTTCCTGTGGTTGAAAAAGAAATTTGATGACATTGACCTCCTCAAGTGTTTTTAATCCTTTGTTATAAATCCCTGTCTTGTAATTGATTGCCTGGCCAAGGATCTCCTTGTTTTTTGACACATTTGTGTAATAAGTGAAATATGTCCCAATAAGATAATACCCCTGCATAACATAGGTTCAAGAATTAATCAATTGTTGGTGAAAAAATATGGCAACCATGAGAAAATAATTTTTTTTATTATGTGGATTTGGTATCAAAATATTAAACAAAGTAGGGAGGATTTAAGACTGAAACCCCCACAACACAAATTTCAATAGTGATATTAATAGGTAGCTTCTATTTAAATCCATTAGTAATACAACCAATGAAAAGTGCAAAATCTATGGAAAATCTTTCTTTGAATTGTAACATGTACAAACCTAATTGATTGTAGCATGTCAAATCAACCATTTACGCCTATGATTTCATTGGAACACTATAAGATACTAAATTTACATATAAATAATGAAATGAAATCGTGGATTTGGAAGAACAAACCTGGCCATTATGTTCATGAACTTCCATCTCATGACCATCTACAAAATGAGAAGATAAAAGATAAATAAATAACATGCTAATACAAAATATATTTTTTTAGATGGCAAAAAATGTGTTTGCAACAACCAATTATATCATATGTTTAAAAGAATCTTCCAATAGATTTTTTATGGTTTGAATTGTAAGATTGTGACATGTTTTTAACCCTTGATATGTTCACCATATGAAGAGTTGGTAGGGAAAGAAAATTTTGATTTCATAATTATGGTAATTTACAATATATGAGTTTATAACACACAAGTTGAAACCAATTAAAATTTTGTAACTAAATTAAAAACAACTGTGTTCATCCAACAAAACATACTTGGCAATTGAAATGGTTTCGGAAACAAAATAGGACTTTCAACTGGCAAAGTAACACCAACATCCAACCTGCAACAATTCACAACATATGCTCGCCATGTTATTAGCTTTTCATTTGGAAACATTGTGTAATCATTAAGTTGAAATATGGTGGCACTTGTTTGAAATACAAATGAATTTAAGATTGTGCAATTCCCAATCTATAAGCAACCAATTCCAACAACCTTTCAAGGCTTAATGCCTTCAAGCTACATTGCACAAAACCATAATGTTAATTAGACAATGAAAATAAAAATACAAAATTCATAATGACAAATATGAAAATTATAGTTTTTATTTTTTTATAAACGGATACTTTAAAAAATCTATGAGATTTATGTGATTAGTAAACTTGTGGGGTATTTTAATGGAATTGAATTTACCTCTTTTGTATCTTCTTTGATTTCAAAAACCGATCATTACAAATATCAATGGGAATGATTCCCAAACTCATTGTTTTTGCAAGCATGAGGTTCCTACAAATAATGGAAAAGTTTGGTCGTTTCTCTGGAGATAATTCCCAACAACTAGTGATGCAATGGCGAAGGTAGCTTGGACAATCATTTGGTAATGGTGGTCGAAGGTCATGGTCTATGATTTTGGCACGACGTGTAGCCCTTGGTTCACTTGCAAATGGTGGTTCGCCGGTAAGAATCTCTGAACATACCATAGCAAAACTCCAAACATCAGCTTTTGGAGGGAATTTTGGACTTTTTTTTCCATGCACCACCAGTTGGCCAAAGTTAACTTCAGGTGCAGCATATGCAGGTGTGCCTTGGCCGGGAGTTTGTGTTGAGGAGGTTTCAGTCATGTTGTAAGTTTTGGCTATCCCAAAGTCTGCTAACTTCACATGTAAATAACCTTCATAACATTCCATAATGGGTTCTACAAGAATGTTTGAGGTTTTGAGATCCCTATGAACAATTCTCCTATCATGAAGGTATCTCATGGCATTTGCAACTTGTAACATTATGTCAATTGCCACATGCAATTTGAATGGTGTGCCATGTTTTCCTTGGACTTGCGCTTTAATGTGGGTGTAGAGATTCTTAGGCATCCATTCCATCATGATGTGGGATTTCTTGTCCTTCCAATACCAAAAGAATTTCACAATGTGTGGATGATGGCACCGTTTCAAAATGGTAACTTCTTTTTCTTCCTTTCCAATATTAGGAATTCGTATGATTTTCAATGCACATTTTTTATTCAACCACATGACTTCACCCACATCACCACCTGCACCTTCCCCCAATAATGCAAGCCATGTAAACTTTTTGAGTTGAGTGTCTACTTCTTTCATTACATCCTTCACATCTCCTGTAATCTGAGAAAGTAGGTAGGTAGCAAGAATGTACTCTTCCTTGTCGATGCCACTTGGTGATGTGAAATTTGTATTAACATGATTGTCCTTCACTTCCTTAAGCTTGGCAAGAAGATAATCCATATCAACTTTTGCTGCAACTTGCAATGAACTACTTGCACTCGAGAACTTTTCAAGGAGGTGGTCGTGCCTTTCCAAAGCCTTTGTTGTGCTCCTCCGAATAGCTTGTACGATATCAACATTTGTCATTTTGAGAACACTTGTCCACCATGATAGGCTAAGCAAAATCTCTATCACATCCTCTTTGACATTTGCCAGGGTTATTGCTCCATCAAGCCATGAAGATTCTTCACACAAGCATTTTTGCACTAAAGCCTCTCCACATTTTGCCACCATGTGTATTTCTTGTAAAACCTTCTTTTGATCAGTTGTGGCCAATGTTGACATACTAGGAAATGATCTTTCCAAGATAGTCCTTGTCTTTGTAAATTTTTTTCCTAAATAGTTGCAAAGTTGTTTATTAAGTTGAATTTGGTCAATATTTGCTGTGAGCTCCTCAACTTTTTTCATAGTCACCAAAATTAGCTCCAACTCCGACTCCATCACTCTCCCACTTATTTGAACATCTCCAAAAAACATAAACCGTATAAAACTCCAAATTTGGCAAAAATAAAAAGTTGTGATTTCCTCCAAACAATTCATTTTGAAGGCACTTAACAACTTGAAGAAATATATGAAAGAGATGCCAACCAAGCCTATAATGGATGTTTGTGTAATCTCTTATACCTACAAACATTGTGCACACATCATATAACCATGACATTGTTAATGTTGGAGCCATAGCCACATTACAAACTTGTACTGAAAATATATCACAAATCCATTCATAAATGCTATCTAAATAAGCCCAAAAAAGAAGAAAACAGTAAGTGCATGTCACACCATGATGCAACATTGAAAAGGGACAAGTTTTGGACAACTTCTTGCATAGTTAAGAAAGTTGAAACTAGTGAAAAACCTCTGGCAATTAAAATTAAAAAGAATTCAGCAAGTTATAGATAACATTCAACACTTTTGAGTTGATGTATGTTCAAGCTTTTCAAAATTTTAAAAATCAATTTTATGACTTCCTAAGTTCTTAACTAGTAACTATTCAACAAAAGATCCACATATTGTGGTTCCAAAAGAACAATACTATATTACTCCTTACAGCTTCTAAGAATGTCCAAGTTGTAGAATTGCATCCTACCATACCACTAAAGTAAAAGATTTTACAAAATATGTGGTTGAACTAGAAAACACATGTCAAATGTTGTTGGTTGCATGTAAACCTATAACCTTCTCAATTCAAGCCCATATAAAGATCTTTAACAAATGACTATACATCACCCTACGAAAAAGTTCCATCCTAGAGCCTTTGCAATTCAGGGATAAAATACATACATTCGGAAATTCTCTGAATTGCTGGAGGACACTTACGCAGTAATGGTCCAGTACACGATCGAGTGGTTGTTTTAGAGGCCGGATTGATCCAAGTGGAATCCGCGAACTTCAGAGGGATTGATCAGAGTGGAATGCGCCACAAGATCAGAGATTGAAGACGAAGTCCTCATGATCACCATAAAATAAGCCCATGAGCAAATTAGCATACAAATTATTACCAAAACGCCCTGATAATATAGACCAAGTGCTTCTTTAGCTCCTCAAAGCTTTTTGGCATGGCTGATATATTGCCTGTCCCAAAACCCCAACCCTATTAGCGGTAGACTAGTGGGTGTCTGCACGCAGCTCGGCAGAGAGAAGTAGAAGGATGGCGGGGCAGCGATAGGAGAGTCCGGGCCATACGCGGATAGAACGACAGAGAGAACGAGCACCGCCAACTGCCAGTGCACGGAAAGGGACACTGAACCTCCCGCCCCTTCCAAAAGCAGCCTAGGGTTCAGAAGACCTCAACATAATTAAAATTCAAAAAATTCTGATTCTCTCTAAAAGATCCAAAGGAAACTTGAAGCAGTGGAGCTTGATAGTCGAAACTATTGCGGCGGAAACATTCATCGATGTTCAGCTTTGAAGCAAGATGAATCCGAGAGCGGAGAAGCAAAGGGGGCAGTTAGCCAAGGCGAGCATATCAGTCTATTTCGTAGCTGAATGATCCGAGAGCATAATTCAAAACCAGTAAAGAAATCCGCTTTAAGTAAGCACATGATACAAATATAGACCACGGAGAAGCAGGATGATCTCCTGTGTAGCTTCACTAGTCTTGCAAGGCAGCTTCATCGCAATGCAAAATTCAATAGCGCGTGGAATGCAAGCTGAAGCTGCGTTGAATGCGCGTTGCACCCAAAGCGGACCGACGGGGCTCCAGAGCCGACGAAAGGGAGAGCGGTTCTCGAGCCGCATCTTATCCCTTCACCCACGGACTCCAAGTCCCGTAGACCCGATTCCACCTCGGAATATGCAGCGGGGCCTGGTAGCGTCAGCTGCCGTTCTGTTCCGTTGGAAAGAGTGCGTTCCAGAATGTAATCGGTTGTCTCCATTTTTGCTTCACATCTCAAGCATGTCGGCCATTACACGTGAAACTGACATTACCAAAAGTGGAACCGGCATATAGCTGATATTCAACCCGTGTTTTTGTATTTTCAATTGGCAAATTTTCACCAAATTTTTAGCTGAAACATACGATTTCAGCCTATAAAAGGATTTTTCATGGAAAAAATGACCCATGTTTGGCAGATTCCGAATACAAATTCCAAGTTGCCATTGATTTATGATTTTGGTGAAGATTCACCAATTAAAAATATGCGGAGTGGGAGGCTTCACATTTGGTTTTGCCAGTTCCGGGGAACAACGGTTATGGGATGGAACAGGCCTCGGTGGAACCCCTTTGGCTTGGTCTCACCCTACGCATCACAACGTGTTTCTACTTGGAATGGGGCTTACCATAGTACATAATGCACCTAAAGTTCAAAAGTTTCCTTTTCCCATTGTAATTTTCTGCAATTTGAAGTTTGGGGGAAATAGGCCTTTGCTCATAATGAAGTTTCTAGAATTTTATCTTGAGATGCCACAATATTGCACAGGTTTTGCCATCTTAAAATTTGAGTTTTGGCACTAATATTATCCTGGAAAAGTTTAACATTTGAACATTATACCATGTGTAAAACGAAAAATGATTACCTTTTTAAAAAATTCAATGATTTTGCAATCTGATCTGACCTAGTGCATTTGAAAGAGAAAAGTGAGAGGTGTTACTTGACCTAAATCACATTTTAAAAAAAAATCATTAAGGCCATCAAATTATGCAATGTATGACTTTAATCTTTTTAACACAATTTCTACAAAGACTTTTATGGATGTAGGTGATATCGATCATTATGCTAGGCACATTCTTGCCCTTTCCTAAGGGCAAGCATTATTTTGGAACCCACTTTGAAGATACAACTTAGGCCATGGTTTTAACCAATAGTCCCATGAGGTGGAAGTTCAAGACTTGTAACCTTGCAATAAAACCCTAGTCCCCCTAAACTCCAAAAACATTGATCACCTCTCCAACCCCCCTTTGAATGTTTTGGATGATCCCCATGGTGCAATACCCATCTACTATGCATCACCCATCATGATCATTCATAGTTACCATAGTTATCCCATCTTGATAACATACCATGTGTCATAACCCCATGTTCATAGTAGCCATAGTCACTTCTGGTTTCAGGTTTTTGACCTTCCCCTTCCAAGTTTTTTTAGAGTCTTGAACTTCCACTAGTTGGTGTTTGTTATGATCAAGTTGCAATCTCTTTGCATACTAATTTTCATTGCCTATTGGTGTTGTACGAGGGATATGACTACATTAGCAACAATCCAAAAATCATTCAATATTACAAGGTGTTGAATTTTAGCAATTCATGTAAATGCTATTCATGATACATAGATGTATTTCAATAAAATGTACAAATTTTAAATGTTGGGATATTTGCAATTTTTGACTTATAGTTTACATCTGATTGCATTCAAATTGTGAGCCAAAACAAAAGGAGGTGCTCCGATGGACTATATGATTACCATGAAATTATGTACAAAGAAATTCATGGATTGAATTGAATGGATTGAAAGTCTTTGTTCAAAACCCACCTAATGGAGGCATCAAACACAATAATTCAAAATAAAATGTGGTTCAAAAACATATTTAATTCAATGTCAAATCAAGAAATTGTGAAAATCATGTTAATTGAGGACAAATTAAGTGCAAGATTTCATGTGCGGCTAAGGAAAGGAATAAGGTGTGAGTTGCAAATAAAACAAACCAGAATAATTTTCCAAATATTTTGAAAGAAACACAATTGAACAACTTTTCAAATATTCCGTAGTGCATCAACACCACAAATTCTCTAGCACATTCAATGTACCATCATTCAAGGCAATGCCTCATTAGATTTTAAAGATTGATGAATGTTCTTAAAAATAAAAACCTTATACAAGAGACTTTAAACATTGAAACTTTTGAGGCAAGAATAGAGTTGATAGGATGTAAGTAATTATCATCATTAATAGCAGTTCCACACATATCAGCATTTGAGTCTCCAATAATATTTCTCATTTCCAAGATGGCTTATTCTTTGGTTTTCATGCTCCCCCTATAAACATGAAAATTGGGACAATAGAAGGTGAGACATTATTTAAATAAAATCACTTTGACCAATCGTTCTATCTTGTCAATAAAAAATAATTGTTAAATTGTGTACTTCCTTTTGCAAGCAGAGTATTTTGTGTGCAAATATTGACCAAAAGCCAATATACTATACCCCAACTTGGCATTAACTTTATTGTTCTTGATCCAAAACATGTTGAATTGACTAGGGTTGCTCTTACATTCCATTCTATTGAAACACTACATATAAATCATTGCAACATTTCAAAACTTTATTTTAGTACAATGTTATGTAAATATTC
>Ga0116226_10004157_pt1 | contig 12795 bp, 7 predicted proteins | sample S1TSphfallax_FD_89692 | JGI IMG/M metagenome (GOLD analysis project Ga0116226, IMG submission 89692) | Host-associated microbial communities from peat moss isolated from Minnesota, USA - S1T2_Fa - Sphagnum fallax MG | ecosystem: Host-associated > Plants > Peat moss > Unclassified | place: USA... | reverse complement strand
TTCAGGCCGTAGGCGAAGTGATACAGCACCGACGGATCGCTCGGCATCGACGCCGCCGCCCGGCGCACCAGCAGCAGGCCGACATGGGTGTTGCCCTGCTCCAGCAGAATCCAGCCCAAAGTGTCCGCACTCTGCGCGGTCGGTTGCAGCAGATAGGCTTTCTTCGCCGTCTCCAGCGCCCGGACATCGCCCTTGTGCTGGTAGATCCAGGCGAGGTTGTTCAGCGCCACCGCGTCGTTCGGCCGTTCCGCGATCACGGCGGTCAGGTTCTTTTCCGCCAGATCGTAGCGGCGCTGGGTGATGTCGATGGCGGCCAGTTCGTCCGACACGGTCGCGTCCGGCAGCGTGGCCACCCAGTCGCGCAGCAGCGTCACCGCGTCCGCCTGATGCCCGGCATTGGCCAGCGCGGTCGCCGCCGCGATGGCCAGGAAGTTGAACGGCTCGGTCTTCAGCTCCTCCCGATACGCCGCCACCGCGTCGTCGTACTGCTTGGCGGTGACATACAGCATGCCCTTCAGCAGCCGCGCCGCCGGCAGGTTGACCGGGTCGCGGCGCAGCGTGGCGACCTCGGTCTGCGCCGCCTCCATGCCCTGGCTCGCGTTCACCAGCAGCACCACCAGTTGCAACATCGAACTGTTGCCCGGCGCGAGCGTCAGCCCCTCGCGCGCCAGCCGCAGCGCCTCCTCCTCCTGCGGCTTGCTCTGCGCCAGCATGCGGACCAGCCGCTGCCGCGTGCCCTGGTCCTCCGGATGGGTCAGCAGGATCTGGCGCAGACTGTCCTCGGACTCCTTGACGCGGCCCTGCGCCAACTGGATCTCCGAGCGCACGTTCAGCAGGGCGGGCGATTGCGCCTGCTCCAGCGGCACCTCGTCCAGCACCGCGTAGGCGGCGGAGAAATCGCGGGCGAGCGCGTGCAGCGCCGCCTCCGTGACCAGCAGCGGCAAGGCGTTGGGGGCGACCTTGCGGGCGGCGCGGACATAGGCGATCGCGTCCGCCACGCGCTGGTGCGCGTTCAGCATTTCGACCATCATGCGCAGCGCCGCCGGCTGCGCCGGCTGCGCGGTCAGGAGGGTGGCCAGCACCTTTTCGGACTCGGCCGGATGGTCGGTCAGTTCCAGCACGCGGGCGAGGTTGATCTGGAGCGAGGCCGCCGTCGGCCATTGCTTCGCCGCCTCCTCCCAGATCGCCTGCGCGCCGGCGAAGTCGAGGTTCGCCATGCGCAGCATGCCGGACAGGTTGGCGAGCGCCAGCGGGTCGGCGTTCGGGTCGGCGCGGAACCGGTCCAACGCCGCGCGCGCCCGGTCCAGATCGGCCGCCGCCAGCGCCGACAACACTTGCGTGGCGCCGGTGTCGGCCGGCTGCGGCTTGCTTTCCAGCGACTGCTCCAGGTCGCGCTCGGCCCCGGCATTGTCGCCTTGCCCCATCTGGTCGGAGGCCAGATGGGTCAGCGCCTCCGGACTCTCGGCACCCGCCGCCGCCGCCCGCACCTCGGCCGAGGCGCCGACCGGCAGGTCGGTCGCCGTGCCGCCCAGCGCCGCCACCCGCTTCAGCGCCTCGTTCGCCTCCACCTGCTTGTGCAGCAGCAGGTCGATGCGGGCCAGCAGGCGGAACCCGTTCGCGTCCTGCGGGGTGCGCGCGACATAATGGGCGATCTGCTCGGCCGCCTGTTCGAGCTGGTTGACGTTGCTTTTGACCAGGGCCGCGTAATAATCGCCGCGCGGCAACTGGCTCAGGACCGGCTGGATCTTCTGGAACGCGAGATCCGCGCCCTGCCAGTCCTTGGCGCGCACCAGCAGCAGCCCCTTCAGGTAGCGCGCCAGCGCGTTCTTCGGTTCGGCCTTCAGCGCCGCGTCGAGATCGAGGCTCGCCTTGTCGTCCTGGCCCAGCAGCAGCAGCAGCCGGCCGCGCGCCACCCGCACCCGGGTCAGCGCCGGGTTCCCCTCGATGGCCGTGTTCAGCGTGGCCAGCGCCTGCTCCAGATCGCCTTGCTCGCGCAGCAGGTCGGCTTTCAGCCCGAGCGCCTCCAGCAGCTTCGGATCCAGCTTCAGCGCCTCGTCCACCTTCAGCAGCGCCTGCACCCGGTCGCCGCCCACCGACAGGATGCGCGCCTCGGCCAGCGGCGCATCGGCGAGCTTCGGGTCGAGCCGCTCGGCCGCCGTCGCCGAGGCGCGCGCGGAGGCCATGTCGCCGAGCGCGGTCTGCGCCAGGCTGCGCGCGACCAGCACCAGCGCCTCCTGCTCCGGCGGCAGCGTGCCGACCGGGATGTCGCGCAGCAGATCGAGGAACCGGCCCTCGCCCATGTAGGCCTTGGCCAGTTGCGGCAGCAGGTCGGGGGCGGAATAGCCCAGCGTGCGGGCCTGTTTCAGCTCCTTCTCGGCGGCGACCGCGTCGCCGCCCTTCAGCTGGGCTTTCGCCAGCAGCACATGGGCGCGCGCATCCTCCGGATGGTTGCGCACGGCGTTGCGGAATTCCAGCGTGGCGCCGTGAATGTCGCCCTTGGCATACAACGCCTCGCCCGAGGCAATGGCGTCGTGCAGGAAATGCCGCAGCACATACCAGCCCGCGCCGCCACCGCCGGCAACGACAAGCACCGCCAGCACCAGAATGATGAGTTTACGCATGTTGTAACCGTATGCCTCTGCGTTCGCGCCGGACCATAGCGCCGGGCGGGCGGGGGAAGGAAGCAAGGCGAGGGGCTCTGCCCCTCGACCCCGCCAAGGGCGAGCCCTTGGAACCCCCGACTGGTTTGGGGATGGGAAGGGGGGCGACTCGGACGTGGCAACCTCGGGGTAGCCCCCCTTCCCATCCCCAAACAAAACAGATGGATTGCAAAGGCTATGCCTTTGCTGGGGGTCCAGGGGGCAAAGCCCCCTGGCCTTGCTTGCCTTACCGTGCCCCGCGCTGGAACAGCACGACGCGGACGGTGGCGATCAGGATCATCAGGTCCAGCAGCAGGCTGCGGTGTTTGACGTAGTAGAGGTCGTAGGAGAGTTTGGCGCGGGCGTCTTCGACCGAGGCGCCGTACGGGTAGTTGACTTGTGCCCAGCCGGTCAGGCCGGGTTTGACCAGGGCGCGGTCGCGGTAGAACGGCAGCGCCTGTTCCAGTTGCTCGACGAAGTGCGGGCGTTCCGGGCGCGGGCCGATGAAGCTCATTTCGCCGCGCAGCACATTCAGCAGTTGCGGCAGTTCGTCGATGCGGGTCAGGCGGATGAACGAGCCGACGCGGGTGACGCGGGAGTCGCGCTGGGCGGCCCAGACCGGGCCGCGCGCTTCGGCGTCGGTGCGCATGCTGCGGAATTTCAGCACGGTGAAGGTGCCGCCGCCGAGGCCCACGCGCTCCTGCCGGTAGAGGACCGGGCCGGGGCTGTCGAGGCGGATGGCCAGCGCCGTGAGCAGCATCAGCGGCAGCGTGAAGACGAGCAGCGTCAGGCTGAGCAGGATGTCGAGGGCGCGCTGCACGGCGGCGGCGACCGGCTGGCCTGCCGAAGCCGCGGCGTGGCCCGTTGGGCCCACGCCGACCTGATCCACGTCGATGCGGCGCAACTGGCGTTCCCAGAACTCGGTGTCCGAATACAACCGCAGGCCGCGCTCGCTGGCGCGCAGCACTTGACGGACATCCAGCCGGTCGCAGGCATCGGCGGTGACGATGACGCCCCAGACGCGGGCCGCGCGCAATGGCTGCGGCGCCAGCGCGTCGATGTACGCGTCCATGTCCGAGCCCATCTCCTCCGGGGTCACGACCGAGACGATGTCGAACAGGCCGGCGCGCAGCGAGCGGATGGCGGCGGCGATGCGGCCGGCGGAGGCGTCGGTGCCGACGATCAGCACGCGGCGGACGAACAGGTCGGCGCGCAGCGCGTAGCTGAACGCGAGCCGCAGGCAGAACAGCACGACGGTCCAGGCGAACAGCACTTTCAGCGCCAGCTTGGCGCCGGCGGTGGAGAGGCCCGCGAGGTTGATGCCGACGCCGCGCCCGACCAGCCAGATCAGCGGGAACGCGAGCGCCGCCCCCATGGCGGTGTTGAGCAGCAGCGCGCGGGTGCGCGAATAGGCGTCCGGGCTGTACAGGCCGACGGCGGCCGAGGTCATGCCGAAGGTCAGCGCCAGGGCCGCGGCCTGATTGGCCATGTGCATCGGCATGCCGACCTGGGCGACGGTGCCGTCGGCCAGCCCGTAGGCGAGCAGCAGGTAGATCAGCAGCGAACACCCCAGCACCTCGGCCAGCCACAGCAGGAACAGTTCGGGCGAGACGTGCTGGCCGAACATGCGGGCGATGCGGCTTCGATCGGGGCGGCCGAAGCGGTCCGCGAACCGGTTCAACGGGCGTGCGAGGGCCACGGCCCGGGCCTGCCGGCGGCGGTCCGGGCGCGGGCCGCCCGCGCCGTTGCCGCCATCGAGTCTGTCGCGACTGTCCAAGGCGCCCTCAACCAACCGAGATGAGCTGACGGATTCGAGCAACGGCCGACCCGGCGAAGCGGGCACCGGGTTCGGCGTGGTCCGGCGATGTCTCGGCGTTCACCGGTTGAATTGACATTTAACGACACACCCACTGATTCGGTCAAGCAATCTCGTTCGACGCACAACGGTCACGATATCGTTGTCGTATTCATCTCGCACCGTCTTTCGTCGACTTCGGCCCGCAAGGCAAACGCCGAGCCAGCCACGGCGACAGCGTCGGGGTCATGCGTCGCGGCCATCGGGCAGGCTGGTCCGGCGGCGTAACTATCGGAATTGGGGCCGGTTGGTCAAGCATTGTTGATCGTCATCCTCGACAGCGCCGGGCGGGCAGGGCATCATAGACGACGGTGTCGCCCGGGTGCCCCCCGGCAGATACGACCGTGGCATAAGAACCGTGGCATAAGACTGGCCTGGCACAAGATATGCTGTGCCGCCGGTCACACCCGGAGACCGGGTACGGCATGGACAATTGCGGGACGCATGGGATGGAGGCGTGTAGCTCAGCGGCAGAGCACTGTCATTACATGGCAGGGGTCGGGGGTTCGATTCCCTTCCGCGCCTACCAGCGTTCGGCGACCGCCGGGCCGATGTTTCTTGCCCGCGCCACGGGTGCGGCTGTTATAAATGTGCGGGGCGTCTTGCATTTTGCCTCGCAGTTCGCCCAGCGATTTGCTTGCAGTTTGCGATACGACCTGTCTATGCCCACCCGCCGCGCGGCCCGAACCCTGACCTAATGCCCAAACGACTGACGCCCAAACGACTTACGCCCAAAAGACTGACGCCCAAAAGACTGACGCCCAAAAGACTGACGCCCAAAAGACTGACGCTCAGTACGCCAGACCGGAACGGACATGATCGGCTTCAGACGCGCGACCTGCCTTGCGGTACTGCTTCTGCTGGGCCCCGGCCTTGGCGGCTGCGCCGGGATGAACCCGTTCGCGGCCGGCGGCCTGTTCGGCCCGCCGTACCCGCCGCCGCCCGGCGCCGGCAAGGCGATCGCCACCGAGGAATACGTCATCGGCCCGGGCGACCAGCTCGGCATCTTCGTCTACGACAGCCCGCAGCTCAGTTCCGACGTGCCGGTGCGCCCGGACGGCCGCATCTCCACGCCGCTGGTGCAGACCATCGTCGCCGCCGGCAAGACCCCGACCGTGCTGGGCAAGGAGATGGAAGACCGGCTGAAGGAGTTCATCAAGGACCCGCGCGTGACGATCATCGTGCGCGGCTTCGTGGGCCCGCTCGACCGGCAGATCCGCGTCATCGGCGAGGCCGCCGACCCGCTGGCGCTGCCGTATCGCGAGCACATCACCGTGCTCGACGTGATGATCGCGAGCAAGGGCCTGACCCGCTATGCCGCCGGCAACCGGGCGGTGATCGAGCGCCGCGCCAAGGACAAGGACGGCCACGACACGTTGGAGACCATCCATGTCCGGCTCAGCGATCTGATGAAGGACGGCGACATCGGCCAGAACGTCGAACTGCTGCCGGGCGATACGCTGATCATTCCGCAAAGCTGGTTTTAAGGGGCCGCCGCCGATGGACGACCTCCGCTCGCTGCTTCAGCGTTATTCCTTCAGCATCTGGCGCAAGCGCTGGATCGCGCTCGGCGTCGCCTGGCTGCTGTGCGTCGGCGGCTGGTTCGCGGTCGCCACCATCCCCAACCAGTACGAGGCCTCGGCGCGCGTCTATGTCGATTCCGACGCGGTGCTGACGCCGCTGCTGCGCGGCCTGGCGTTGGACAACACGCCGACCAGCCAGCTCGAACTGTTGCAGCACACGGTGCTCAGCCGGCCGAACCTGGAGAAGCTGATCTCCAAGACCGACCTGGAACTGAGCGTCAACAGCCCCTCCGACCTGGAACGGCTGGTGTTCAGTCTGGCGGAGAACGTTCATATCAACCCGCAGACGCGCAATCTGTTCACCATCACCTACCGCGCCACCAACGCCAAGCTGGCCTACGACGTGGTGCAGTCGATGCTGACCATCTTCATCGAGAGCAAGACCGGCACCAGCCGCACCGACATGGAGAATGCGCGCCAGTTCCTGGAGCAGCAGATCACCCAGTACGAGCAGAAGCTGCGCCTGTCGGAAGCCAAGCGGGCCGAGTTCCGCATCAAGTATCTGGACCTGCTGCCGCAGGACGCCAACGGCGGTCTGTCGCATCTGGAGGCCGCGCGCAACACGCTGGCGCAGTTGCAGGAAAAACTGAAGGATGCGCAGCAGCACCGCGATCTGGTCAAGCAGCAGCTCGATTCCACGCCGGAAACCCTCGACCCGGGCGACGCCGAGGCGGCCGGGCTCGCCGCCCCCGCCGGCAACCCGCTGCTGCTCGACGCCGAGCGGCATCTGGCCGAACTGCGGCTGAAATACACCGACAACCATCCCGACGTGATCGCCGCCAAGCAATTGCTGGAACAGATCAAGTCCGGCGCCATCGGCGGCGAGAACACCGGCGGCGCGCCGGCGCGCCCGACCGTGGCCGGCCATGTGCGCGGCATCCCCAACCCGGTCAACGCGCAACTGAAGCTGCAAATGCTGGAGGCCGACAGCCAGATCGCCACGCTGCAACGCCAGATCGCCGACCAGATCAAGGACCGCGACAAGCTGGACACGATCGCCCGCGGCGTGCCCGGGCTGATGGCCGAATATGCCGACCTCAACCGCGACTACGACGTGCTGCGCAAGAACCACGAGGAACTGCTGTCGCGGCGCGAGGAAATGCGCATCGCCTCGGCCGCCGACACCGAAGCCGAGAAAGTGAAACTGGAAGTGGTCGATCCGCCGCAAGTGCCGCAGAACCCCGTCGCCCCCAAGCGCGTGCTGCTCGACACCGCCGTGCTCGGGCTGGGCTTGGCCGGCGGCATCGGCTTCGCGCTGATGCTGTTGCAGTTCGACAGCTCGTTCCAGACCGTCGACGAACTCCGCCGGCTGGACCTGCCGGTCGCGGGCTCCATCTCGCTGATCGCCGCCGTGGTGCCGCTGCACCGGCGGCTGCTCGGCGTCGGCGGCTTTGCCATGGCGGTGCTGCTGCTGTGCGCCGTCTGGGGCGGCCTGATATTCCGCATGACGCATCCGGGTACCGCCTGATCATGGCCGATCGCAACGCCCATCTGGTCGAGCGCGTGGCTGCGCGCCTGCGCGGCACCGCCGGCCTCGTCCCGCCCGATCCGGCGGCCGGCCCGCCTGCCGCGCCCCACGCGGCACAGGTGGTGCCGCTGACCGCGGCCCCCACCGTTGCGCCGCCGCTGGCGTCGCAAGCGGCGGCGGCGATCGCGGACTATGTCGAACCCGACTTCGTGCCCGACTTCGTGCCCGACGACGCGCCGGAGTTGGAATTTCGGGGCGAGCTGCCGCTGGGCGAGCCGCCGGTCGAACCGGGGGTCCGCCGCCCCGGCCCGGCGCGGCCGGAGCTGCCGGCCGGCGCCCCGTTCCTCGACATGGCCGCCCTCAAGCGCGGCGGCCTCGCGCTCGCCGGCGTGCGCAGCCGCGTCACCGAGGAATACCGCATCACCGTCGGCCGTATCCTGCGCGCGCTGCGCAGCGCCAACCGCACCGGCCCGGGAGCGGCCAACCTGATCATGGTCACGTCCGCCCGGCCGGGCGAGGGCAAGAGTTTCTCCGCCCTCAACCTCGCCGTCAGCGTCGCGCAAAACGGGCTGGCCGAGGTGCTGCTGGTGGACGTGGACGCAAAACCCCGCTCGCTGTCCACGCTGCTCGGCCTGCGCGAGCGGGCCGGTCTGCTCGATCTGGTCGATCAGCCGGACCTGCGCGCCGAGGATCTGCTGGTGCGCACCGCCGTGGAGGGGTTTTCGGTGATGCCGCTGGGCACCGCGCGCGCCGGGGCCGCCGACGCGGGCGTCACGCGGGCGCTGGCGACCGCCATCGAGCGCATCCGCCGCCGCTTCACCCACCACGTCATCATCCTGGACACCGCGCCGTGCCTGTCCACGTCGGACCCCAGCACGCTGGCGCCGCTGGTCGATCAGGTGATCATGGTGGTCGAGGCCGGACGCACCCAGCGCGCCGAACTCGGCGCCTCGCTGGAGCTGATCAAGGCGTGTCCCAATATCATTCTGGTGTTGAACAAGGTGCGGCTGACGCACCGGCACTCGTTCGGCTCGTACTACTATTTCGGCTATCCGTCTTAGTCATGCGGCCGGGAGTGACGCGACTCGCGCGGATGCGGCAGGCTGGATCTCCGACTCGGAGCAACGCCGCCAACGCGGGTGGAAAAATCCGGCGGATGCCGGATCGCCACCCCTAGGGATTGTCCATGCCGACGGCGCGCCAGGACCGGTCGGGTAAACGGCGCCACCCATCGGTGCGGCGCTAACGCCGGCATGCGGCCGCCCACCCGTCGCCCCGCTCACGCTACGGCCCATCGCCCGTGGCACGCGGCCGGCCTGCGGCTGGCGCAGGCGCCGCCGGTCTGGGCCACCGCCCTGCCCGCCCCGCCGCCGCCGCGACGGCGGCGGCGGCGGGCGGCCCTGCTGGTGGCCGCCACCTACGGTCTGGCCGCCATCGCCCACGCGCAAACCGACACCAGCGCCGGAAGTGGCGGCGGCGGCGGCGGCGACACGACCGGGACGGCCACCGGCGCGGGCACCGGTGCCGCGACGGGTGCCACGCCGGGCGCGGCGGCGCCGGCCAGCGACGCGGCCCCGGGCAGCCTGCGGGCGGCCATCGAGGGCGTGCTGCCGGGCGTCAACGCGCCGCCCGCCGGCCCCACGACGGACCCGGCGTGGCAGGTCGTCTCCGGCATCTCGCTGCTCCAGCAATGGACCGACAACGCGCTGCAAACCGCCACCGACCGCAAGGCCAGCTTCATCACCGTGGTCTCGCCGTCGATCTCGATCAACGGCAGCACCTCGCGGCTGACGGCGGATCTGTATTACGCGCCGACCGTCTCGTACTACACGGCGGACTCGTCGCAGAACCAGATCGGCCAGAATCTCGGCACCGACGCGCTGCTGACACTGGCGCCGGAGGAATTGTTCGTCCGCACCAGCGGCTATGCCGCCGTGCAATCGCTGAACGGCGGCACCGGCCCCAACGACAACCAGTCGCTGAACCGGCAAACGCAGGTGCAAACCTACAATTTCTCGATCGAGCCGTACGCGACCCACCGCTTCGGCGGCTGGGGCACGGCCGAAATCGGCGCGACGGCGAGCGAGACGTCGGCCACCCAGCTCGGCGGCGGCACCAACGTGCAGAGCCTGACCAGCAAGCAGGAATTCGCCTCCTTCACCTCGGGCGAGAATTTCGGCCGCCTGTCCAGCACCTTCCTGCTGTCGGCCACGCAGGACACCGGCACCGGCGCGTTGCAGGGGGCCACGCAGAACATCGCCACCTACCAGGCCGGCTACGCCATCACCCACAGCATCATCGCGCTGGGCAGCATCGGCTGGGAGGATATCCGCTACACCGGCAACGGCGCGCCGCGCTACAACGACGGCACCTGGAGCGTGGGGCTGGAACTGCTGCCCAACCCGGACAGCTCGATCGTCGTCACCTACGGCCATCAGGCGGGGGCCACGTCGGCCAACGTCAATGCCAGCTATGCGCCGACCGCGACCATCCGGCTGTCGGCGCAATACACCGCCGGCATCACGACGACGGCCGAGGCGCTGAACAACGCCCTCTCCGGCGCCTCGTTCGACGCGCTGGGCCGGCCGGTGAACCCCACCACCGGGGCCGCGATCAACGCGGGCAACAATTTCTTCGGCTACAACGCCTCCGTCTATCAGTCGAAGAACCTGTCGGTCGGCGTGGCGTGGCTGCGGCAGCGCGATGCGTTCCAGTTCACGCTGTCGCAGCAGACGCAGACGCCGGTCGGCAGTGGCGGCACCACGGTGCTGGCGACGTCCGGCACCCTGGCGCTCGGCGAGGGACTGGCGGCCAGCAGCGGCACCACCGGCACGCTGTCCTGGCAGCACGATCTGAGCGCCAACGTGAGCACCAACCTGTCGTTCCAGTACGGCGTGCTGCACAACGCCACCCAGTTGCTGCTGACCAACGGCGTGCTGACCGCGAGCGTCGGCAAGCAGGTGCAGAACGCCAAGCTGATCACCGTCAACGCGCAGGTGAACTGGCAGATCACGCGGACGCTGACGGGGCTGGTCCAGTACAGCTACACCACCAACGACTACAGCAACGGCCTGCCCGGCGTGTCCTCCAACCTGATCGCGGTGGGGCTGCGCAAGACGTTCTGAGATGTCCCCGCCCCCGGGGCCACGGCCGAGAATCGAGCGATGTACGAATCCTATTACGACCTGAGCGGCGCGCCGTTCCAGCTCACCCCGGACAGCCGGTTCTATTTCGAGAGCCGCGCGCATGCCCGCGCGGTGGCGCACCTGACGTTCGGGCTGGCGCAGGGCGAGGGATTCGTCGTCGTCACCGGCGAGGTGGGAGCGGGCAAGACCACGCTGCTGGAGCATGTGCTGACGCTGCTGAACCGCGAGACCTATGCCGTCGCGCGGATCAACACCACGCAGGTCTCGGGCGACGATCTGTTCCGCCTCGCCATGGCGGGCTACGGCATCGACGCGCCGGGTGCCGACAAATCCACGCTGCTGCTGCGCTTCGCCGACGTGCTGAGCGACCACCGGCTGTCCGGCCGGCGCTGCCTGCTGATCGTGGACGAGGTGCAAAACCTGTCGCTGGCGGCGCTGGAGGAGCTGCGCATGCTGTCCAACATCACCGAAGGCGGCCGCGCCAGCCTGCAAACCATCCTGCTGGGCCAGCCGCAATTCCGGAAAATGCTGGCGACGACGGATCTGGACCAGTTGCGCCAGCGGGTGCTGGCCTCGTACCATCTCGGCCCGCTGACGTCGGACGAGACGCGCGCTTACATCCTGCACCGGCTGGGCACGGTGGGCTGGGCCGGCCGGCCGCGCTGGGAGGAGGCGGCGTTCGGCGCCGTGTTCGCCCATTCCGGCGGCCTGCCGCGCCGGATCAACCGGCTGTGCTCGCGCGTCTTGCTGTACGGGGCGCTGGAGGAGACGGACGACATCACGGCGGCGATGGTGGACACCACCGCCGAGGAACTGGCGCAGGATCTGGAAGGCGGGCTTGTCGCGGCGGGGCCGCCGGCGGCGAACGGCGTGGCGCATGTGGCGTCCGATTTTGCCCATCCCGGCATCGGCCATCCCGACTTCGCCAAGCTGAGCCACGATCTGCATGCCGAACTGCATGCCGAACTGGACCGCGAAAGCACGGCGGTGGCCGAGTTGCGGCAGCGGCTGGACGTGCTGGAATCGCGGGTGGCGCGGCGCGACCGGGTGTTTCAACGGCTGCTGGAGGCCCTCAGCGGCCACAGCCCCCATCAGCCATGAGAGCGGTTCATGCGCTGACCGTGGATGTGGAGGATTTCTTTCAGGTGCAGGCGTTCGCGGGCACGATCCCGCGCAGCACCTGGGACGATCTGCCGCGCCGGGTGGAGGCCAATACCGAGCGGCTGCTGGAATTATGTGCCCGCGCGAACGTGGCCGGGACGTTCTTCACGCTCGGCTGGGTGGCGGAGCGGCATCCGGCGCTGATCCGCCGCATCGTCGCCGCCGGGCACGAACTGGCCAGCCATGGGCACGGCCATCAGCGGGTGTTCGAACTGACGCCCGCGGACTTCCGCGCCGACATCGTGCGCGCCAAGGGTCTGCTGGAGGATGCCGGCGGGGTCGCGGTCGTGGGTTATCGGGCGCCGACTTTCTCGGTCGGGCCGCGCACGCCGTGGGCGTTTTCGACCTTGGCCGACACCGGCCATCGCTACAGTTCCTCGGTCTATCCGGTGCGGCACGATCTGTACGGGCAACCGGACGCCTCGCGGGTGCCGTACCGGCATGCGGGCACGGATCTGTGGGAATTCCCGATGACGACGCTGCGGGTGCTGTCGAAGAACATCCCGTGTTCGGGCGGCGGCTATTTCCGGCTGCTGCCGTATCCGCTGTACCGTTTCCTGTTAAGGCGCTGCGCGGCACCGGCGCTGTTCTACACGCATCCGTGGGAGATCGACCCCGACCAGCCGCGCGTGACGGGCGCCGGGATGCTGTCGCGGTTCCGGCATTACAACAATCTGGCCAAGACGTTTCCTCGGCTGGAGCGGTTGTTGCGCGATTTTGCCTGGGACCGGATGGACCGGGTGTTTGCGAGGCACCTTGGGTAAGCGAAGAATGATTATCCACAGATGACACAGATGACACAGATAAGAAGGCATTTTATCCGATATCGCTTCTCCTTCCTGCATCTGTGTCATCTGTGTCATCTGTGGATAATTTCTCTTTCTTATATTCCATGAGTCGATACGCCATCCCCCAAACCGACCAGCGTGGCGCCACGTCCAAC
>Ga0116226_10004156_pt1 | contig 12799 bp, 6 predicted proteins | sample S1TSphfallax_FD_89692 | JGI IMG/M metagenome (GOLD analysis project Ga0116226, IMG submission 89692) | Host-associated microbial communities from peat moss isolated from Minnesota, USA - S1T2_Fa - Sphagnum fallax MG | ecosystem: Host-associated > Plants > Peat moss > Unclassified | place: USA... | reverse complement strand
GACCGCCAGCTCGGCGGCCTCCCACTCTTCCAATCGATGGTCGGCGACCAGGGTCGCGAGAAATCCGCAATCGATCCGGCGCGCCATATCGTGGCGGGCGGGGATCGACAGGAAGGCGCGGGTATCGTCATTGAAGCCGACGCAATTGGCGAAGCCGGCGGTTTCCGTCATGCGCTCGCGAAAGCGCCGCATCCCCTCAGGACTGTCGTGAAACCACCAGGCCGGTCCCAATTTCAGACAGGGGTAATGACCGGCCAATGGCGCCAGCTCTCGCGCATAGCTGGTCTCGTCGAGTGTGAACAGAATGATCGTCAAGGACGGCTCATTGCCATAAAGATTCAGTAACGGGCGTAGAGCGGCGACATAATCGGTGCGGGTCGGGATATCGGCCCCCTTGTCACGGCCGAAGCGCTCGAAAACGAAACGGTTATGATTGCGCCACGAACCCGGATGGATCTGCATGACGAGACCGTCGTCAAGGCTCATCCCCGCCATCACGGTCAGCATGTGGGCGCGGAACAGCTCGGCGTCGGCCGCCGAGACTTCCGCCAAGGTCACCCGGGCGAACAAAGCTGCCGCCTCGGACGGGCTGAGATCAGCAGTCTGCGCAGTCGGGTGACCATGATCGGTGGCGGTAGCGCCAAGCGAGGCGAAAAATGCCCGCCGCTGACGCAGAGCAGCGATGTAACCCGCGTAGGACAGGCAGTCCTGCCCGGTCAGCGTACTGAGATGCTCCAGATTGCCACGAAAACCCTCAAACTCCGGATCGACGACCGGATCGGGACGGAAGGTGGTGATGACGCGGCCGGACCAAGTGCTGGCGCGGATCGCCTGATGGTGCGCCAACGGGTCGAGCGGCGACTCGGTGGTGGCCAGGACCTCGATATTATAGCGTTCGAACAAGGAGCGCGGACGGAAAGGCTCGGTGGCCAGCGCGGCACCGATATGGTCGTAATAGGCGTCGGCGGTTTCCGCATCGAGCCTGACTTCCAATCCGAAGGCCTCGGCGAACACCCAATCCAGCCACTGCCGCGAGGGGGTGCCGCGAAAAAAATGATAGTGGCTGGCGAACAGCCGCCACGCGGCGCGCGGATCGAAGGGCTCACGGAAACCCGATTTCGGCATGACGCCCAACTGCTCCATATCGACGCCAAGGCTGTACAGCATGCGAAACACATAATGATCCGGCTGCACGAGCAGTTCGGTGGCATTGGTGAAAGGCGCGTTGGTGGCGAACCAGGCGGGATCGGTGTGGCCATGCGGACTGATGATCGGCAAGTGGGCGATCTCCGCATAAAGACGCCGCGCGATCGACCGGACGGAGGGATCTGATGGAAACAATCGATCCGGGTTAAGATGGAGCGGCTTGGTCGCGCGCCCAAAAGTCATCTGCAGTTTCCTCAAAAGCTAACTTACCAATATGATTAATCTTGACGGACCAAATTACTTCGGTCAAGGGTGAGGGCAAGATCAAAACTTGCTAAAAAAAATGACGAGGCCGTTCAATGAAGATCCAGTCCGCTCATGTGATTGTAACCTGCCCGGGGCGAAATTTCGTCACCCTTAAGCTGGTCACCGACCAAGGCGTGACTGGGATCGGTGATGCGACGCTGAATGGCCGCGAGCTGGCGGTGGTATCCTATTTGCAGGATCATGTCATCCCCTGCCTGATAGGCCGCGACCCGCGCCAGATCGAGGATATCTGGCAATATCTGTATCGTGGCGCCTATTGGCGGCGCGGTCCGGTGACGATGTCGGCGATTTCGGCGGTCGACACCGCGCTTTGGGACATCAAGGCCAAGATGGCCGGCATGCCGCTTTATGATTTGCTGGGCGGCAAGAGCCGCGAGGGCGTGATGGTTTATGGCCACGCCAATGGCGGCGATCTTGAGGAAACGGTCGAGCAGGTCGGCCGCTATATCGAGATGGGGTACAAGGCGATCCGCGCTCAATCGGGGGTTCCCGGGCTGAAAGATGCTTACGGGGTGGGTCGCGGCAAACTCTATTACGAACCGGCCGACGCGGCATTGCCGAGCGAGACGATCTGGGATACCGCCAAATATCTCCGTTTTGTGCCGAGCCTGTTTGAAAAGCTGCGCAGCACCTACGGCTTCGAGCCACATTTGTTGCATGACGCCCATCATCGCCTGACGCCGATCGAAGCCGGCCGGCTGGGCAAGGCGCTGGAACCCTATGCGCTGTTCTGGCTCGAGGACGCGACACCGGCGGAAAATCAGGAGAGTTTTCGCCTGATCCGCCAGCACACCACCACGCCGCTCGCGGTCGGCGAGATCTTCAACACGATCTGGGACTGCAAGGATCTGATCCAGAACCAGCTGATCGATTATATCCGCACGACCGTGGTCCGCGCCGGCGGCATCACCCATTTGCGCCGCATCGCCGATCTGGCGGCACTCTATCAGGTCCGCACCGGCAGTCATGGTGCGACCGACCTGTCGCCGGTGACGATGGGTGCAGCTTTGCATTTCGACAGCTGGGTACCCAATTTTGGCATCCAGGAATATATGCGTCACACCGAAGCGACCGACGAGGTGTTCCCCCACGCCTATTCCTTCGAGCAAGGCTTTCTTTATCCGGGCGACAAACCAGGCCATGGCGTCGAGATCGACGAGGCCAAGGCGGCGAAATATCCCTACAAGCCCGCCTATCTGCCGGTCGCCCGGCTTGAAGACGGGACCATGTGGAACTGGTGATGCGTATTTTCGTCCTCGGCGAGGGGATGATCGAGCTTTCGCGTCGCGGCGATCTGTGGGCCTTGGGCTATGGCGGCGACACGCTGAACACCGCGATCCATCTGGCCCGCTTCGGTTGGGACGTTTTCTTCATCTCTGCGCTTGGCACCGACCCCTTCAGCGAAAGCCTGCGCGGCGACTGGGCGGCGGAAGGGCTTGACACAAGTTTGATCCTGTCGGACCCGGCACGCCGGCCCGGTCTCTATGCGATCCAAACCGACGCCGCCGGCGAACGCAGCTTCCACTATTGGCGGGAAAATAGCGCTGTGCGGGGACTGTTCGGCTTACCGGGGATCGAGACGGTCATCGCGGCCGTCGAGGTGGCAGATCTGTTCTATTTTTCGCTGATCAGCCTTGCCGTCCTGCCGCCGGACGCGCGGGAACAACTGTTCGAATTATGCCGCAGGCTGCGCCGCCGGGGTGGACGCGTGGTGTTTGACGGCAATTACCGGCCACTTCTTTGGTCACGCCAGGCTGAGGCGTTGCGAGTGCGCGAGACTGCGCTGACCGTTACGGATATCGGTTTTCCCACATTTGAGGACGAAGTCGCGCTGGGCGGGTTCGCCTCCGCCAGCGAGGTCGCTGGCGCCTGGCGCAAAGGCGGGGTCAGTGAAGTCCTGGTCAAAATGGGTCGCGATGGCTGTTTGCTGCCGGATGGCCGCATTTTGCCGCCGACCGTGACGATCGCCCCGCTGGACAGCAGCGGCGCCGGCGACAGCTTCAATGCCGGCTATCTGCAAGCCCGCCTGTCCGGAGCAGATGAAGCTACCGCCGCCGCCGCCGGCCATCGATTGGCGCAATGGGTGATCGGTCGAAAGGGTGCGATCCCGGCGCGGGACGATCCGGACGTCTATCGCCCGTTTGGCCTGGGACCGACCCCATGATCGTTCGCGGCCTGCGCTGGTGGATCATCGGCCTGGTCTGCAGCGGTCTGGTGACAAACTACCTCGCCCGCAATTCGCTGGGGGTGATGGCGGCGACACTGATGCAGGATATGCATTTTTCGACCCAGCAATATTCCTACATCGTCGGCGCGTTTCAGATCGCCTATACCGTGATGCAACCGGTCTGCGGCTTCGTGCTCGACCGGCTTGGGGTTCATCTGGGATTTTTTCTGTTTGCCCTGGCCTGGTCGATCAGCAATGGGCTGCATGCCTTCGCGGGCGGCTGGGTCGCGCTGGCGGTCTGTCGCGGTTTTGTCGGCCTGGCCGAATCCGCCGGGATCCCGGCGGGTATCAAGGTGGTCTCGGAATGGTTGCCGGCGCGGGAACGCTCGGTCGGGGTTGGCATGATCAATATCGGCACCTCGTTTGGCGCGATGCTGGCGCCGCCGCTGGTGGTGGCGATTGAATTGAATTATGACTGGTCGACGGCGTTTCTGGTTACCGGCGCAATGGGGCTGGTCTTCGCAATCGCCTGGTGGTTCCTCTATCGTGCCCCCGAGCAGCATCCCTCTCTGGGCGCGCCCGAGCGGGAGATGATCGCAGCGGGCCGGGCCAAATTCGAACGGACCGCTGATGGCGCGATCAAAAAGCCGGACATCCGGGCGATGCTCGGCAGCCGTAAATTCTGGGGCATTGCGCTGCCACGCTTCCTGGCCGAGCCAACCTGGCAAACCTTCAATTTTTGGGTGCCGCTCTATCTATCGACCCAACGCGGGATGAACCTCAAGGAAATGGCGATGTTCGCCTGGATGCCGTTTCTGGCGGCGGACCTCGGCAGCTTGGCCGGTGGCTTCCTGTCGCCCTTTTTCATGAAATATTTCAAGATGCGGCTGCTCGACGCCCGCCTCGCCGGATTGGTGGTCGGCGCGACATTGATGATCGGGCCGGGCTGTATCGGTCTGGTTGCCAGTCCCTATACCGCTATCGCCTTGCTGTGTGTCGGCGGCTTCGCGCATCAGGTGATCTCAAGCTCAATGAACACTTTGGGAACCGACCTTTATGGCCGGCACGAGGTCGCGACCGCCAATGGATTCGCCGGTATGGTGTCATGGACCGGAGGCCTCAGTTTTTCACTGGTAGTGGGCGCGCTCGCGACGGTGATCGGCTATGATCCGTTGTTCGCCTGCCTGAGCGTCTTCGATATTCTCGGCGCGGTGATAGCCGTCAGCTTCCTGCGCCGCTACGCCACCTCAATCGATGCAGAGATACCCTGATGTCGGTCGCCAAAAATCCCCTGTTCCAGCTTACCAAGCGGGATGCCAATCACCTGATCCTGACCAGCGCGGAAGGCTTTGTCGCACATCTGTTCGTGCTTGAAGACGATATCATCCGCGTGTTGCTGCAGCGCGGCGCCAGCCTGCGACAACCCAGCAGCTGGGCACTCTGTCCCGGCGGCGAGGATCTGGCGCCCGAGGGTCGAGATCGCTTTGACCTGTCGGGCTTCACCCTGCCCGCCTACCAACTGAGCGAGGAGGACGGGCTGCTCTCGGTTGAGACGGCAAGGCTAAGACTGGCGATTGAGTTGGACGGTTTACGCTGCCGGTGGCAGGAGCGTTCGGTCGAGGGCTGGCGGGAATTGGCGCGCGATCGACCGACCCAAGCCTATAATTTTGGCTGGTGGGGCGAGAAGATCACTCATTACCTTACGCGATCGCGGGACGAAATGTATTTCGGCCTTGGCGAGCGGTCCGGTGACAGCAATCGCGCCGGAAACTCCTATCGCATGTGTAATATCGATGCGATGGGATATGATGCAAAAACCTCGGATCCGCTCTATAAACATATCCCCTTCTATATCACCTATAATACAGCTCAAAAATCATCGTTCGGAATATACTACGATAATCAGTCGGATTGTTATTTCGATATGGGAAAAGAAATTGATAATTATCATGGTCCCTATCGATACTTCGCCGCCGAGCATGGCGATCTGGATTTCTATGTCATCGCCGGCGACAATGCGGCAGCGATCACCCGCCGCTTCACCTGGCTGACCGGCCGGCCGGCCTTCATGCCGAAATGGTCGCTGGGCTATTCCGGATCGACCATGAGCTATACCGACGCGCCCGACGCGCAAAACCAGATGACCAAATTTCTCGAGCGCTGCGCTGCCTTTGACATGCCCTGTCAATCCTTCCATCTGTCCTCGGGCTATGGATCGATTGGCGGCAAACGCTATGTGTTTCACTGGAACCGGGAAAAATTTCCCGATCCCGCCGGATTCGCGGCCGCCTATCGGGCGAAGGGGGTCGCTTTGGTAGCCAACATCAAGCCTTGCCTGCTGCGCAGCCATCCGCTCTATGACGCGGTTGCAGCCCAGGGACTATTTTTGCGCAATCCGGATGGATCGCCGCATTTGGTTCAATTCTGGGACGAGGTTGGCTCCTACCTCGATTTCACTTTTCCGCCAACCCGCGCCTGGTGGGCCGAACAGGTCACCACTGCATTGCTGGATAACGGCATCGCGGCGACCTGGAATGACAATAACGAATTCGAAATCTGGGATCCCGACACACAGGCAGCCGGGCTCGCTTCAGGCCTGCCGGCCCTCGCTGCGAAGCCGGTGCAGACCATGCTGATGATGCAGACCTCGCGCCGCGCGCAACAGGCACACACCCCGGAGCTGCGTCCCTTCTTGGTGACCCGCTCGGGTATGGCGGGACTGCAGCGCTACGCCCAGACCTGGTCGGGCGACAATTTTACCGCCTGGGCCACGCTGAAATATAATATCCGCATGGGGACCGGCCTCGCGCTGTGCGGCATCTCCAATATCGGCCATGATATCGGTGGCTTCGCCGGCCCCGCCCCCTCGCCGGAATTGCTGCTGCGCTGGGTGCAGTTCGGAGTCTTCCTGCCGCGCTTCTCGATCCACAGCTGGAACGACGATGGAACGGTCAACGAACCCTGGATGTATCCCGAGATCATTCCCGAGATCACCGCGCTGCTGAAATTCCGCCAGACGCTGATCCCGACCCTTTATCATCTCGCCTGGCGCTACCATGACGCTTTCGAGCCGATGCTCCGCCCGACCTTCTATGATTTTCCCGAGGATCAGAAGTGCTACGAAGAAAATGACGAGATGATGCTGGGTCCCAATATATTGGTGGCGGCCGTTGTCGCCCCCGATCAGACCGAGCGCGCGCTGTACCTGCCGGCGGGGTCCGATTGGGTTGATTACGCGACGCTCGAAACTCATGCGGGAGGCCAGACGATCACGATCCCGGCGCCGCTCGACCGGCCCTGTTTTCTGGTGCGAGCAGGATCAGCGATCGCGCTCGATCTCAGTGAACCGCATTTCGGCCAACGATCCGAGCAATTGGGCTTCGCGATATTTCCCTACCAAGCAGCCGGCAGGATCATCGCCGAATATTGTGACGATGACGGCAGCGCGGTGGTCGATGACCGCGCCACCATCCCGCTTTGGCGGCTGACGGTCGACTGCTACAGCGATCATCTCACCATCATTCTTGAAAGAAGCGGCGCGCGGCCGCCCCTTTCGTCGGACATTACCCTGTTAGTGCCGGGCCGCGATCAGCGCCCGGTGACGCTGGTCGGCGGCCGGGTCACCGGCCAGAGGCCGGCCGGCGACTGGCGCCGCCTGGAGGTCGAATTTAACCAGTGATCAGGGCTCGGGGCTTATCTGGATTGTTGAGAGAACGGCTTCGTCAGTCACCGGCAGGAATGCGAGGCGCAGCTTTCCGTCCCCGATTTTGCAGTCAAAGTGGCGCTCGACTTCTCGCAATGGACCGCCGGCGATCGCCACCAGATCCAATCCGGTCAACACTTCGTCGCCATTGGCGGTCACATTGAAAACCCGCTGCCCCGGCTTGTCGAAGCTGGGTTCGACAAAGCCGAGCTGGACCCGATAGGTGCCGTTCGGTACCGGAATATCGTAGGAGAAGCGGCCATGTCGATAGGTCGCGGCCTGCAGCTGATCCTCGGTCCCGTCAATTTTCTGTACGGTCGCCGGGGTCATCGGGTTTTTCGCCGCGAACAGATTGGTCGCCCTGCCGCCGGTGAAATAAACATCCGATCCATAGCGGCCGGTTTTCCCATCGGACCCCATCAACGCGCCACTGTCGATCCAGATCCGCTTTGCTGCCTGCTCGCCCAGCGTCCAAGTGATCTGGTCCGAGACAGACTGGCCACCGAAGCTCCCGCTGGCGACGATCTGGTTGTCTCCCGGCGCCAAAGTGACCTGTGGCCAGACGCAAACCCGTTGCGGGCAGCTTGTCTGCGGCGCCAGGGCAACCCCGTTGACCGCCAGAGTTGTTACCTGTGCGTTGCTATAGACGCGGATATCGGTCACCGCATAATCCCGTTCGGGATAGTGACGGCCCGTCACATAGACCACCGGCGCACTCGACCAATTGGCCTTGTAGAAATAGAACGCGTCTTTGCGAAGGCGCCGATCGTAGCTCACCAGCCCCTTGGTGTTGATATCCATGCTGTCGCCCTCGCGACGGACGGTGGTCGCGAAGTCGAACATGTTCCAGACCCAGCTCGCCCAAAGATAGGGACGCTGCGAGATCGCCTGCCAGGATAGTTCATGGACATAGCTCTGATATTCCTGGGGCTGGACCCGGCCGCGGACGTCAGGAAAACCACCACGCGGATCGTCAGTTCCCTGCGACAGCGCAGCGCCCGCGCCATATTCGCTGACCGCCATCGGCGTGCGCGGATGGGCCTGATGCAGCCTGTCATAGGCCGGCCCCATGTCCGCTGCTAATCCATAATACCAGCCATAATAGCGGTTGGCGCCAGTCACGTCGGTCAATTCCGCAACGATCGGCGGCTTGGCGCCCGGCCGTTCCAGTGATCCCTCGCAGCAGGTCGCCAGGGTCGAGGGGCGCGAGGGATCCAATTCCTTGGCCAACCCGCTCAATTCGGTGAGCAGCGGTGTCGGATCGGGCGCCGGCCCCAATTTGTCCAGACTGAAATCGGTCCCGACCGGGATGCCGAAATCGACTTCGTTCGCGATGCCCCACACGGCGACCGCCGCACGGTTGAAGTTTTGCCGGATCATCTCTGTCAATTGCTGACGCGCATTGGCTGCAAGACCCGCGGTTTCACGATCCTGGTCGGGCCGCAAGGTCCATTTGGAGACCAGCGGAATTTCATCCCACAGGATCAATCCCGCACGGTCGGCCAGTTCGTTCATATGTTCGCTTTGTTGATAATGGGCCAGCCTGATGGTGTTGGCGCCAATCTCGCGGATTAACGCCACATCCTCGTCCTCGTCAGCAGCAGACAAGGCCCAGCCGCGTCCCTCGCGGTCCTGGTGGCGGGAGACGCCATGCAGCGGGATATGCTGCCCATTCAAGAAAAAGCCGCGCTCCGGATCGATGCGGATCGTCCTGATGCCATAATTCTGCACCAACCGATCCACCACCCCCCCGTTCGCCGCGTGGAGTTCGCTGATCAGCCGATAGAGATAGGGGTCACGGGTCCCCTGCCACAGATGTGGCCGCGCCAAGGTCAGGGATTGCCGCAGCTTTACGGTTTCCCCAGCGGCGATCTCGATTTTGGCCTCACTTCGGGCGACCTCGTGCCCCTGGTCGTCCGCCAGCTGGGTGACGAGGGTCCCCTTGAAGTTCTGTTGTGCCCCGTTGCGCAGACGGTTGCTGACCGCGATCGACGCCTTCGCTGCATCCGCCTGCGCGGTCGTCGCGTAGACGCCCGGGCCGCCGAAATCAGCCATATCGAAGGCGACCTTGTCGGTTACGATCAGCGACACTCCGCGATAGAGGCCGCCATGGACAAAGAAGTCGCCCGACAGCGGAATGATATCGGCGGTTTCGGTCCCTGGCGCCGGCACCGTGTTATTGACCCTGACCACCAACAAATTGGGCTGGTCCGGTTTGATCGCCGCTGTGGCATTCAAGCGGAAGCGAGAAAAACCGCCACGGTGATCGCCTAATTTGACTCCGTTCAGCCAGACTTCGGCAAGCCGGCTTGCCGCATCGAATTGCAACCACACATCGCGCCCTGAAAGATTGGCGGGCGCTGCAAAGGTAAGGCGATACCAGCCGGTGCCCTGGGTCCGATTGATCGATTGAGGGCGGTTAACATGGAGCGCTTCATCGGTCAGGTAATAGCCGACCCGGTTCCAGCTGTGTGGCACACTGACAATCTCCCAATCGCGATCGGGAAAATTGGCCTGCTCGGCGCCGGTGATGTCCTCACCCAATTTGAACCGCCATCCCTCGGCCAACGCGATAGTGGTGCGTGGCGAGTCCTGCGCCAAAACCTCGCCGGACAGCAGCATGATGCCGAGCACCAGCCGACAAAAACCGAAAATAATCGATCGTGAACGCGACATTGTTTTCTCCCCGGATCTGGCGTGGCCCTTGTTGGACCTTATCGCCGGCTAATTGGTATAACCAATCCTGATGAGTTATTTACGTATTTTTTTAGAGCGGCAACCATTTGTCGGCGGTAGTGGGCCGGATCGGTCGTATAACGTTGCCCTTTTGCAACATTACCGTGAAGTTTGACGCGGAAAGCGCGTGGATCATGCCAAATCCCTTGCCAAGTGTTTTACCAATATGATTGCTTCAATGCCATAACGGTAAGACAAGCCTCGCGCCACCCGAACTCGGGGGAAAAGCGGGGCTGCAGAGGAGGAAACATGAATAAAGCTTTCAAAGCCACGATTCTGTCCAGTTCCATTTTAACCTCATTGGCGCTGGTTGGTCAGGCACCTCTGGCGGCAGCGGAAGCCGACGTGACTGTCGAAGAGGTCATCGTGACCGCGCAAAAGCGTCAGCAGAACCTGCAGGAGGTTCCACTCGCGGTTCAGGTGATCGGGGCCGATAAGCTTGCCGCCGCCGGCGTGGTGAATTTTGACGATTTCAATCGCATCTCGCCCAGCCTGGTGATTCGTACCGATGTGCAACCCATCAATTCTACTGTCGCGATCCGCGGGATCGGCACCTTCGCTTTCGGCATCGGGGTCGAGCCGAGCGTCGCGGTGGTGGTCGATGATGTACCGCTGGCCTTTCAGGCGCGCGCCTTCACCAATATGGCGGATATCGCCCGCGTCGAAGTGCTGAACGGACCGCAGAGCACGCTCTATGGAAAATCGGCCACGGCGGGTTTGATCAATATCGTGACGCCCAACCCGAGTTCCAGTTGGACCGCAGAAACCCACCTCACCGCGACCAATGATCTGGAGAAGGATGCCAGCGCATCGATCTCCGGGCCCTTGACCGACACGCTCGCCTTCCGGGTCTCGACCATCTATAGCGATTTCCCCGGCAATGTGAAGGATCTCTACAATGACACCCGCAGTGACGGATCGCTGACCTCGTCGTCGCATGGCAAATTCATCTGGACCCCGAGCGCGGACTTCGACGCCGAATTGAACCTCAATTATACCAATGGCCGCACGACCAACGACTATGTTTGGGTCAATCTGCCCGCCAACGCCGATCTGCGCGGCAATAAGCTCTACCCGCCGTCGGTGTTTCTGAATGGCGTTGTCCCGAGCCACACCAACCAAAACACCTACGACAATTTCGGCATCGGTTCGCGCTACAATGACGCCGGCGAATCGCTCAAGCTGTCTTACGATCTCGGTGGCCCGACCCTGATCGCCATCGGATCGCATGATCGCTATTTCCTCTATGACCATCAGGACGTCGACTACACCGCGGTCGCTGCGCTCGATGACCGTCAGACGGGGGTGTTCCGGGTCGAACAATGGACCGAGGAATTGCGCCTGGTTTCACCCAGTACCGGGCCGCTGCGCTACACTGCCGGCCTGTTCAACTCCGAGGTCGAATATCAGCGCGATTTCGCCCGCGGCCCCTATTTCAGCATCGCCAGATGGACCGCCGCCGACGGATCGCGCCAACTCGCCGGCTATGGGCAGGTGGATTACGATGTGATCGACAAGCTGACCCTCACCGCCGGCGTGCGGTTGGGACAGGAGCGGATCAATTACTTCTTCAATGATCACACCGTCGCCGCGCCGGCCGTCAATTACTGGTCGGGCGTCAATAACGAACATTACGCCACCTACAAGGTCGGTCCGGAATATCAACTGACCGACGACATCATGCTCTATGGCTTCCACGCCACCGGCCATAAGGGCGAGACCTATGATCTGGGTACCGGCTTTGGCGCGGCCAAGGCGGCGGCGGGGCCGGTCCACCCCGAGACCGACAGCGATTACGAACTCGGCGCGAAGATGCAGTTCCTCAGCCACCGGCTGACCGTCAATCCGACCTTGTTTACCACCACCTACCAGAACTTCCAGGCCCAAGGGTCGCAAATTCTGCCGAACGGAACCACCAACTTCCAGCTGACCAATGTCGGGCAGGTGCGAACCCGCGGGTTCCAGACGGAGGATAGCTTCAAGATCGACAATGACTGGTCGGTAGGGTTGTCAGCCACCTATCTTGACGCCACCATTCTGTCCTATCCGAATGGTCAATGCTACGCGACCCAGATCGTGGGCGTCGGAGATTGCGTGCCGACCAAGGGCTCAAGCTCGGGTCACCAGGACCTGTCCGGCACAAGGTTGAACGATGCGCCGAAATGGAAGGTGACGTCTGACTCGACCTATATCCATCCGCTCGGCTTTCTGCCGCTCGACGGGGTGTACCGGGCGAACTACACCTATACTGGAAAAGTCAATTACACCATCACGCAAGATCCCGGCACGATTCAGAAAGCCTACGGCATTCTCAATCTGTCGGCAGGACTGCGGGATCAGAAGAATCGCTACGAGATTACCTTCTTCGTCAATAACGTGTTCAACAAACATTATTATGAGAACATCGCCGACATCGGCGGCACGTTTGCCAGCCAAAACGCCATCCAGGCACAGTTGCCGCGCGACTTCGATACATTCGGTGGTGTGACCTTGTCGGCGAAGTTCTGATCGCCACAACAGAAAATGTCCAGACATCCGGTCAAGGATGTCTGAACTTCTACTTTGATTCTACCGGCCGCCGGGACTTGTCCAAGATGGAAGCGGCGATCATCTGCTTGAAGATGCGCCAATAAGGCGCACGCGATGGTCCCGGCGACTGCATCATAATGACTACCGCCAGATCAATCTCGGGATCGACCCAGAAGAAGGTGCCGGCCGCT
>Ga0116226_10004155_pt1 | contig 12800 bp, 8 predicted proteins | sample S1TSphfallax_FD_89692 | JGI IMG/M metagenome (GOLD analysis project Ga0116226, IMG submission 89692) | Host-associated microbial communities from peat moss isolated from Minnesota, USA - S1T2_Fa - Sphagnum fallax MG | ecosystem: Host-associated > Plants > Peat moss > Unclassified | place: USA... | reverse complement strand
GCCCGCGCCGGTCAAGGCCGCCTCCAGCGGCGCCATGCCCTTTTCCACATAGCGGGAGATGTTCTCGATCATGACGATGGCATCGTCCACCACGAAGCCGGTGGCGATGGTGAGGGACATGAGCGACAGGTTGTCGATGGAGAAGCCGAACAGATACATTCCGGCGAGCGTGCCCAGGAGCGACAAAGGCACCGACAGGCTGGGAATGATGGTCGCCGGAATGCTGCGCAGGAACACGAAGATCACCAGCACCACGAGCCCCACCGACAGCAGCAATTCGAATTCGACGTCGGAGACCGAGGCGCGGATGGTTGTTGTCTGATCCGACAGGATCTTCACCTCCACCGAAGCCGGCAAAGTCTGTTCGAGCTTCGGTAGCAAGGCCTTCACGGAATTGACCACGGCCAGCACGTTCGATCCGGGCTGCCGCTGGATGTTGACGATGATCGCGGGTGTTCGGTTGGCCCAGGCGGCAAGCTCGGCATTCTGCGCGCCGTCCACCACGGTGGCGACATCGGACAGTTTTATTGCGTTACCATCTTTGTAGGCCAGCACGAGATCGCGGTATTCCTGCGCGCTCTGCAACTGGTCGTTGTCGTTGATCGTGGTGTCCTGCGCGGGGCCGTCGAAATTGCCCTTCGGCGTATCGGTGTTGTCGTTAGTGATGTCGGTGCGGATGTCGTCGATGGCGATGCCGTAGGCGGCCAGCGCCCGCGGGTTCACCTCGATGCGCACCGAAGGCCGCATGCCGCCGGTGAGGCTCACCAGGCCCACGCCATTCAATTGCGATAGTTTTTGCGCAATGCGAACGTCCGCCAGATCCTCCACTTGCGTGAGCGGCATGATGTCCGACGTAATGGAGAGTGTCACCACCGGCGTATCCGCGGGATTTATTTTTGCGTAAACAGGCGGCGCCGGCAGGTCGGACGGCAGCAGGCTGGTCGCCGCATTGATCGCCGCCTGCACTTCCTGTTCGGCGACATCGAGCGACAAATCGAGCGAGAATTGTAACGTCACCACCGACGAGCCGGCCGAACTGTTCGAGCTCATCTGCGACAGACCGGGCATTTCGCCGAATTGCCGTTCCAGCGGCGCGGTCACCGCCGTGGTCATCACCTCGGGGCTGGCGCCGGGATAGAAGGTCGATACCTGGATCGTCGGATAATCGACTTCCGGCAACGACGAGATCGGCAGGAACTGATAGCCGACAATGCCGATCAGCAACAGCGCCACCATCAGCAGCGTGGTGCCGACCGGCCGGAGAATGAACAGGCGCGAGGGGTTCATCCGGCGCGCCTATTGGCTGGTTTGCTGGTGGCGATGACGTTTGGCTGGCGTCTGCGGCTGGTCTTGTGGGCGCACCGGGGTTTGATTGGCCGGCTGATCGCCCGGCGGCGCGCCTGGCCCGTTGTTCGGCGTTGCCTCGGCATTCCCCGTATCGGGCGTCACCTTGACGTGGGCGCCCGCCTTAAGACGGTCCGCGCCGTCCACCACCACTGTGTCCCCTGGCTTCAGGCCCGAAGTTACCTGCACTTCGTCGCCGTCGGTGACTCCGGTTTTGATCACCTGCACGCCAACGGTGTTGTCCGGCTTGACCAGGTAGACGAACGTTCCTGGCGCGCCGTGCTGGATCGCCGCTGTGGGCGCCTGGGTCACCCCGGTCAATGTTTTCAAAAGAAGATGGGCGTTGACGAACTGATTGGGGAACAGCGCGTTATCAGTGTTTGGGAAGCTCGCCCGCAGCTTCACCGTGCCGGTTGTCGTGTCCACCGTGTTATCGATCGTCAGGAGCGTGCCGTTTGCAATCTGGGTCGCGTTGGCACGGTCATAGGCGGCCACGGCCATGCTGTGGCCCGCGTTCATTTCTTGCGCGACGGCCTGGATGTCGTCCTCCGGCAGCACGAAAATCACCGAAATCGGCTGCAACTGGGTTTCCACCACGAGGCCGGTGGCGCTCGACGTCTGCACATAATTGCCGGGATCGACCAGGCGCAGCCCGACCCGCCCTGTCACCGGCGCGGTGATGTGGCAGTAGGTAAGGTTCAGCTTGGCGCTGGCGACGGAGCCCTGGTCGGTGAGGACCGTGCCCTCGTCCTGCTGCACCAGGAACTGCTGGTCGGTGACGGTCTGCTGCGCGATGCTGGTCCGCTTTTGCAGGATGAGGTAGCGCGCGAGGTCGGAGCGGGCCTGTGCCAGCAGGCCGGTATCGTGCGCCAGCGTCCCTTCGGCCTGCTGAAGTGCCACCTCGTACGGGCGCGGATCGATCAGGGCGAGCAGATCGCCCTTGTTGACGATCTGGCCTTCCTTGTAGCCGACCGCCATCAGTTGGCCGCTGATTTGGGTCTGCACCGTGATGGTGGCCATCGGCGTGACGGTGCCGAGCCCGACCAACTCCACCCGCATGTTGCCGGTGCCGACGCGCGCGACGCCCACCGGTTGCGCGGGTTCGGCGGCGCCGCGTCCGCTGTGCGGCCCGGGCGCCAGCAGGCGCCAGATCAGGAGAGCGGCGAGCAGCACAAAAGCGAGGCCGGCGAGCCACCACAGTCGGCGGCGCCGCCGCGGCGGCGGGACGCGCGCCGGGATGACAGGCGTTTCGCGCGGCATGTCGGCGCGCACCGGCGTCGCCGCTTCGTGGGAGCGATCCATGGACCGCAATCTGGCGTGGCCGACGAAATCTGCGTGTGGAGTTTTTTGGAGAAACGTAAGAAAGGAAGCAGTTCTTTTTTGAAAAAAAGAACCAAAAAACTTTTGCCTATTGGGTACATGGCCCATTTCGAATGAGGCCACGTACGCCAATGAGCAACAGTTTTTTGGTTCTTTTTTTCAAAAAAGAACTGCTTCCTTGCCTCGCTTTCATCCACAGAACTCCACAAAACTCCCACCCGATGGAGCCCGTGCATGCGTAATATCCTGGTCGTGGAGGACGACGTGGCCCTGGCACACATGCTCGAGGAATATCTCGCACCCGAAGGTTTCGCAGTTTCCATGCTGCACGACGGCGGCCGGTTCGCGGCGGGCAGGCTTGAACATGTCGATATAGTGATACTGGACCTGATGCTGCCGAACCGTTCCGGTTTCGACCTATTGCGCGACATCCGCAAGGTGTCCGAATTGCCGGTCATCCTGCTCACCGCGCGAGATACCGAAACGGACCGGGTGGTAGGGCTGGAACTGGGGGCGGACGATTACGTGCCGAAACCATTCAAGCCGCGCGAGCTTGTCGCCCGCATCCGCGCCATCCTGCGGCGCGCCGACCGCGCCGAGCAAACCAGCCCACGATTGCAGGTCGGCCCCCGCTTGCAGGTGGGAGATGTGGCGCTCGATCCACGGGCGCGGGCAGCATTCTGGGCCGGAAGGAAGCTGGACCTCACGTCCGCCGAATTCGCCTTGCTGGAACGGCTGCTCCGGCGCGCCGGGCAGCCGGTCAGCCGCGACGAATTGGCCCAGGCAGCGCTAGGCCGCGTGGGCAGCGCCGGCCTCGACAGGAACGTCGATACGCTGGTGAGCAAGCTTCGTCGCAAGCTGGGCAGCGAGGAGACCATCAAGACAGTGCGCAATATCGGCTATCTTTATGCCGCGCCGTCAGCCGCCGGGGGCTGAGGGGCCAGTCCGGATGCGAATTGTCCCGATGCGAAGTTTCCTCGGGAAGATCTTTGTCTGCATGCTGCTGGTGCCGGTATTGGCTCGCGGCGGCGGGCTGCTCCTGGAAGCCACTCTGGGCGATCCGCGGCCGCAAAGCACCCGAACCCTAGCCATGGTAATGCCCGCGATGGCCAATCTTGCCGCCGCCGCCTACACGCGGGGCGGCGCGGCCTCGGTGAGCGACGCGCTGCATTCCAGTGAAGGCCTGGTCCGGCCGCTGCCGGCGGCGGCGCATTGCATCGACGATCGGCCCGCCAGCGTCGCGGTGCCGGTGCCCGGTGCGGGCGGCCTGTGCCTGGGGGCGGTGGCGCCGCCACGGCCGAAAGTGCTCGGCCTGTTTCCGTCCAGCCTGTGGTATGTGCTGCCCGCGCTCGAGCTTCTTTGTTGCGGGATCGTCAGCTTCTTCCTGGCGCGCTACCTGGCCGAACCCATCCTGCGCACGCGGGAAGCCGCGGTTGCCTTTGCCGCCGGCGACCTTTCCGCCCGCGCCCTGCCGGCACAAGCCAGCCGCCGTCGCGACGAGGCGGCCGACCTCGCCCAGGAATTCAACCGCATGGCAGACAGGGTGGCCGCCATGATTGGCGCCCAGCAACGGTTTATCGGCGATGTCAGTCATGAAATCCGCTCGCCACTTGGCCGCCTGGCCCTCACCCTGGGGCTGGCCCGCCGCGAAGCCGCGCCGCATCTGTTGGCCCGGCTGGACCGGATGGAGCAGGAACTCGATGCCGTCAGCAGCCTGGTGCATGAGCTACTCGTTCTGGCATCGCTGCAAGGCAGTGTCTGCCCGCCGGTATGGGAGCTGATCAATTTGCCGGACATGCTGGACCGCGTAGTGGATGATCTGACCTACGAATTTCATGAGCGCGGTCACTCGATACGCACCATCCGGCAACCCGGCCAGGTGGTGGTGAAAGGCGATTCGGCGCTGTTGCGGCGCGCGGTGGACAATGTGCTGCGCAACGCACTGTTTTATACGCCGGATGATACGGAAGTAGAAATGATTGTCGAAGCCGACGGCGACTGGGCGCGGCTGGTGGTGCGCGACCATGGGCCGGGCGTGCCGGAAGCGGCCTTGCCACAATTGTTCGAGCCGTTTTTCCGGGTTGATCAGGCGCGCGCGCGCAACACCGGCGGCGCGGGCCTGGGCCTCGCGATCAGCCAGCGTGCGGTGGAACTGCATGGCGGGCGGATTCGCGCAGCCAATGCGCTTCCGCATGGTCTGACGGTAAGGATCGACCTGCCTGTTGCGGTATCATAATCGGCAACAGTTTCTTGGCTCTTTTTTCGAAAAAAGAACCGCTTGCCTCGCCTACTATTCCGCCGCAACAACCTCACCATGGATACGTGCCAGAAGGGACGCGATGTCACCCGCCGGCACGGGCTTGCTATAATAATAGCCTTGCACGCTGGTACATCCATTTTCGCGCACGCGATCCAGTTGCTGCACGGTCTCCACCCCTTCGGCGGTGGTCGGCACCCCCAGGCTGATGCCGAGGGCGGCGATTGCGCGCACGATTGCGGCATGTTCGGCCGCGGCATCGGGCGAGCTGATGAAGCTGCGGTCGATCTTTATTTTATCAAAATGGAAACGCGCGAGCTGGCTCAGCGACGCGTATCCGGTGCCGAAATCATCCAGCACCAGTCCCACACCAAGGTCGCGCAGCGCGTTGAACGTGCCGATGACGGTTCCGTTGTCACGCAACAGCAGATTTTCGGTAATTTCGATTTCCAGCCGTGGGCCGGGCAGGCCGGTGTCGCGCAAGGCACGCGCCACGGTGGCGGCAAACCCGCCGGCTTCCACCTGCAAGGGGGACGCATTTACCGCGACGGTAATGCCGTCGGGCCAGTGCAACGCCTCCCGGCACGCCTCGCGCAGCACCCAGGCACCGATGTCGCCGATCAGGTCAAGCGCCTCGGCAAGTGGAATGAAATCGCATGGCGGCACCAATCCGCGCGTCGGGCTGCGCCAGCGCAGCAACGCCTCGAAGCCGGTTACGGTCTGACGGCGCATGTCGACCTGTGGCTGGTAGAATAATTCGAATTCGCCGCGGGCGCACGCACGGCGCAAATCGGCTTCCAGGCTGCGGCGCTGGCGGGCTTCCTCGTCCAGTTTCGGCTCGAAGAAACGCAATTGCCCGCGCGCGTCGGCACGCGCGGCGGCCAGGGCCAGCCCCGCATTGGCCACCAGCACCTCGGCCGTCTCGCCGTCCCCCGGCGCGGTCGCGGCGCCGACATGCACCCCGACGCTGACCGACTGGCCATCGATGATAAACGGTTCAGAGATGATCTTGTTGAGCCGCTCGCTCAGCCCGGCAATGGCGGCGTGGTCCGCCGCCTCGCCCAGCATGATGGCGAATTCGTCGGAGGCGAAACGTGACAGCAAATCCTGCTCACGCAGGTAGCCCGACAGGCGGCCGCCGACCAGGCGCAACAGCGAGTCCCCAGCCGCGGTGCCCAGCGCATCATTGACCACCTTGAAGCGCTTCAGGTCCAGCAACAGCAGCACCGTATCCGCAGCCTGCGGCCCATCCAGCCGATCATGCAGCATCAACATGAAATGCTGGCGGTTCCAAAGGCCGGTGATCGGATCGGTGGACGCCTGTTCCAGCAACCAATCCTGCGTGTCGCGCGATTGCGTGACATCCGAAAGGCACGCAACCCAGCCCTGCTGGCCGATCCGGCGCAGATCCATGCCGACGACGCGGGCGCCACCAGGGCAAGGCACCGACAGCAGCACTTCGCGCGGATCCTGCGTGTCCACGCCATTGAAGGCAGCCGCCAGGGTTTGCAATGCCGCGCTATCGAGCCAATAGCTTTGCGTCAGCAGCCGCATGACCGGTATGGGGCCGTCCCGCGGCGCCATGCCCACGCCGAGCAAGTCACCCGCGGCGCGCGTGATCAGCCGCACACGGCGTTCGCTGTCCAGAATAATCATTCCGGCCGGAGAAACGTCCAAGGCGGCGCGCAGCAACGGGTCGATCTCGCTTGACGCGCGGCGCCGCACCCCCAACGAAACGCTCGCCTTTGGCCGCCCCGCCCTGCCGCGGGCCACGGCCGCTTCCTGTTCCATGCCCTGAACCCGCCCTGTGAATCGATTGCCTGCCGACCCTAGGGGTCAATGCTTGACCAAAGGTTGAACCGCGCACGAAAAGCGGTGACGTCGATGAAGGAAGGGAGGCTGTTTTTTCCTATCCCAGGGATGCGCAAAAGCGTGCCATCCGCACGCACGCTGCCCGCAGCGCCGCATCGCTCGCCGCGGTGCTGAGCCGGAGGTGACCTGGCAGCCCGAACGCCGCCCCATGCACGGTGGCCAGGCACGCCTCGTTCAACAGGGCGTCGCAGAAGGAGGCGTCGTCATGCACGTGCCGGCCTTGCGGTGTCGTCGCCGGCAACAAGCCCGAAATGTCGGGAAAAACGTAGAACGCGCCCTGCGGCACCGCGCAGCGCACGCCGCGGATGGCGTCCAGCGCCGTGGCGACGGCCCGCGCGCGGCGTGCGTAGGCGACGCGCATGTCGGCGACAATGTCCTGCGGCCCGGTCAGGGCTGCGACTGCCGCGGCTTGCGCCATCGGCGACACGCCGCCCGTGGACTGGCCCTGCACCTTCGCCATCGCCGCGATCAGCCGCGCCGGACCGCCGGCGAATCCCACGCGCCAGCCGGTCATGGCATAGGTTTTCGACACCCCGCTGACGGTGAGGATACGGTGCCGCAGGTCGGGCGCGATTTCCGCCATGGTGGCATTGGGCGTGCCGTCATGAATGAGGTGCTCATACATGTCGTCGCTCATGATCCAGATATTTTCGTGCGCGCGCATCGTGTCGGCGATCCGCGCGAGGTGTCCCGCGGGGCAGACGGCGCCGCTGGGGTTGTTGGGAAAATTCAATATCAGCCAACGGGTTTTCGGCGTGATCGCGGCGCAGAGGCGGTCCGGATCGGGCAGGAAATGTTCGGCCGCGGTGCTGGGCAGGAAAACCGGCGTAGCCCGCGCCATGCGCGCGACGAGCGGATAGGCATTCCAGTACGGCACCGGCACGATGATTTCGCTGCCGGGATCGAGTGTCGCGATCAGCGCATCGAAAATAATCTGCCGGGCACCGTGGCCGACGAGAATTTCCTCGGACTCGTAAGCCAGGTTGTTATCACGCCGGAACTTTGCCTGCACCGCCTCGACAAGGCCGGCGGTGCCGCGGACGGGCGGGTATTTGGTGGCGCCAGCAAGTGCTGCCTGGTGCGCCGCCTCGATGACATGTGGCGGGGTGGCAAAGTCCGGCTCGCCGAGCGTCAGCGAAATGACATCGCGTCCGGCGTCACGCAGCGCCCGCGCCTGCGCGGTTGCCGCCATGGTGGCGGCGAGGGGGATATCGGCGAGGTGGGTTGCAAGGGGGGGCAGGGTCATTGGACTTCTGACAAACGGGGCCGTGGCTGCTACGGGACAGGCGAGTGGATCAAGTCGTGGAGGGCAGCCGGCAGGTCGCGGGCAGTGTGGACGAGGCGGGCGATGCAAGGGACGCCGCCGGCGAGATCGTAGATCACGATATAGGGAAAGCGGGAGATCGGCCAGACGCGGTATCCAGGCGGCAGCTGTTCCATAACTTGCTGCATTGCGACCATTTAAGTATATCGCGCGGCCGGTGAGAACTGAGCGCTTCGCGTAGCGAATACATTTCGATTAGTAAAGGTATTTAGTTCGTTTATCGAATCGGAGTACATTCCTATGAGTTACTTAACAGGCGGATGGCGCTTCGCTGATCCGCCCTACTTCATGGCCGCACAGAAATCGTGAATGCGCGCGCAGGCTTTTTCCAGACTTTCGGTGTCCGTCGCGTAGCTGATGCGGAAATGGCCAGGGTAGAGAAACGCCGCGCCATGCACGGTCGCCACACCATGCTCCTCCAGCAGCGCCGTCACGAACGCTTCGTCGTCCGTGATTTTCGCCCCGCCGGCGGTCGTCTTGCCAATGCACCCATGCATGCCCGGGAACACATAGAACGCCCCCTCGGGCTTATGACACGTCAACCCCGGAATAGCGTTCAGCGCCGCCACCACAAGATCCCGCCGCCCGCGATACACCTCCGCCATCACCGGAATACTGTCCTGCGGCCCGTTCAACGCCTCCACCGCCGCCGCCTGCGAAACAGACGAGGTGCTCGACGTGCTCTGGCTTTGTAACTTGTCCATGGCCTTGATCAGCGCCACCGGCGCCGCGGCAAATCCGATGCGCCAGCCGGTCATGGCGTAAGCCTTGCTCACGCCATTCATCGTCACCGTGCGGTCCCGCAGGCGCGGCTCCACCTCGACGATCGTTGCCGGCTTGAAGCCGTCATAGGTGAGCTTTTCGTAGATATCGTCGGTAAAAACCCACACCTCCGGATGGCGCAGCAGAACGTCGCAGATCGGCCGCAATTCTTCCGCCGAATAGGCCGCCCCCGTCGGGTTGCACGGGCTGTTCAGCAAAAACCATTTCGTCTGCGGCGTAATCGCCGCCTCCAAATCCTCGGCACGCAACTTGAAATTGTTGTTCTGGCCACAGGGAATAATCACCGGCGTGCCTTCCGCCAGGGCGACAATATCCGGATAGCTGACCCAGCACGGGCTCGGAATAATCACCTCGTCGCCGGGGTTCACCGTCGCCAGCATGGCGTTGTAAATCACCTGCTTGCCGCCGGTGGAGACAATCACCTCCTCCGGCTTGTAATCGATCCCGCTGTCGCGCTTGAATTTGGCGGCGACCGCGCGGCGCAGAGCGGGCGTGCCCGCCACATCGGTGTATTTGGTCTCGCCGGCCTCAATGGCGGCAATCGCCGCGCGCTTGACGTTTTCCGGCGTATCGAAATCGGGCTCGCCGGCGGACAGGCTGATGATGTCGCGGCCGGCGGCCTTCAGCGCGCGCGCCTTGCTGGATATGGCGATCGTTTGGCTGGGGCTGATTTGGTTCAGGCGGTCGGCGATCAGGGACATATTGGCCTCAAGCACAGAAAGGAAGGAAGTTCTTCTTTTTTGAAAAAAGAAGCAAAAAACTTTTACTAATTGCGTCCAGCCGGCGGGGTAGCCAGGTAACACCCGTGTTGCCTCTAACAGATAAAAGTTTTTTGGTTCCTTTTTTCAAAAAAGAACTGCTTCCTTCCTTACTCCGCGCTCACCAACCCCAAAGCCTGCCGCTCGAACAAATCACGATACAGGCCCCCGGCCCGCGCCACCAGGGCCGCATGGCTGCCGGCCTCGACAATGCAGCCATCCCGAAACACCAATATCCGGTCCATCGCCCGCACCGTCGAGAGCCGATGCGCAATCACCAGACACGTCCGCCCGGCCATCAACCGGCCCGCCGCCTCGGCAATCGCTGCCTCGCTCTCCGAATCGAGGCTGCTCGTCGCCTCGTCAAGTATCAGGATTTTCCGGTCCGCCAGGAAGGCACGCGCAATCGCCACGCGCTGCCGCTCGCCGCCCGAAAGCTTCACCCCCCGCTCGCCGACCAGGGTCGCATAGCCCTTCGGCTGGCGAATAATAAACTCATGCGCCCTGGCCTGCCGGGCCGCCGCCTCGATCTCCGCCTGCGTCGCGTCGGGCCGGCCGTAGGCGATGTTTTCCGCCAGCGTGCGATGGAACAGCGTGGGTTCCTGCGGCACCAGTGCAATCTGCGCCCGCAACGAATCCTGCCGCACCGCGGCGATGTCCTGACCGTCAATCGTTATCCGCCCGCCATCCAGGTCATGCAGCCGCTGGATCAGCCGCACGAAACTGGACTTGCCAGACCCGGAAGGACCCACCAGCCCCACCCGCTCGCCGCCCTCGATCGTCACCGACAAATGATCGAACAAAGCCCGGTCCTGCCCGCCATAGCGGAACGTTATTCCACGCGCCTCGATCCGCCCGGCATGCACGTGCAACGCGGGTGCACCGGGACGATCGAGCACCCCGGGCGTGGCGCTGGCGAGCGAAACGAGCTCCTGCATGTCGGCAATGCCGCGCTGCGTTTCGCGGGCGAAGCGGTTCACATCACGCAAATAGCCATACAGGATGAAATACGTGGCCATCATGGTCGCGACATCGCCGGCGTTGGCGCGGCCGCGCCACCACAGCAGCACGGCCATGCCGCAAATCAGCGTCTGCAGCACCACCAGGGCCAGGCTTTGCGCCGAATAGCTGCTCATGCCACGCAGCCAGGCCCGCCTGGTGCGGCCGGCCCAGCGGCCCAGCACGCGATCGAACCGTTCCAGTTCGCGCGCCTCGGCGCCGAACGCGCGCACCGTTGCGTTGCACGTCACCGCGTCCGCCAGCGCACCGGAAACCCGCGAATCCCACTGGTTGGCGAGTTCCCCAGCCGGCGCCACCCAGCGTAACGACAGCGTCACCGCGAGCGCCACATACGCAACGTTCCCGGCCGCCACCGCCGCCCCCAGCACCGGCCAGCGCCAGCCCAGCACGGCGGTGATGCCAATGAGCATGATGCTGATAGGCAACAACCCAAAAAACACCACGTCATTCAGCGGGTCCACCGCCCCTGCCCCGCGCAGGATCTGCCGCACCACCGAGCCGGCGAAGCTGTCCGCGTGCCAGGCGGCGGAGAACAACTGCACGCGCGCGAACGCCTCGGTCTTGATGTCGGTAATCATCCGCAGGCTGAAGCGCACGATGCCGAAGAACGCGATCTGGTAGGTGACCACCGACAGCAACCCAAGTCCGCCGAGCCACACCAACGCGCGTAACGCCGCCGCCCCCCCGCCGACGCGCGCCGGCGTGCCCACGGCATCGACCAGCCGGCCGGCGAATATGGGAGTCGCGACATCGGCCAGCGTGGCCACGCCGATTAATGCCACAACACCAATGGCAATGCCGCGCTGGCGGCGCCAATGGGCGGCGAGGAAGCCAAACACCGCGGCCGGCGTGGCTGAGTCTTTTCTATCGGACATTTATCGCATCCGGCGCGCCAACGGCGCGGACCGGCCCTTTACAAGCTGATGAATAATTTAACCGGGCCGTCAGCCGACCCGGCGCTGCCTCAGCGTGCCGGGCCCGGGACGGCGGGAATAGTCGATGGTATGCGCATGCTATCTCCCGCGGTAAGGTGTTGCGATGAGGAGTGGATACAGCACGAATTGCGCATTGTCTAGTCGTATCAATTAGCAAAAGTTTCTTGCTTCTTTTTTTCAAAAAAGAAGTCTTCTTTTTTGGCGATCAACAGGGATTCGGATATGGCGGAGACAAAGCCGGCGGTGTCGGCACTAACCCTCACCGCGCTGGGTGTCGTGTTCGGCGATATCGGAACGAGCCCGCTCTACACGCTGAAGACCGTGGTGGAACTCGCCGGTGGCCACCCCAGCCCGCTACTGGCCCTGGGTCTGCTGTCGTTGCTGGTGTGGACGCTTATCCTCGTCACCTGTGTCAAATACGTATCCTTCGTCATGCGCGTGGACAATGACGGCGAAGGCGGCATTCTCGCCCTCATGTCGCTGCTCGGCGTGAAGCAGGCGAAGCGCCCGATCATCGTGGCGGTGGGCCTGTTCGGTGCCGCCCTGATTTACGGCGACGGCGCCATTACGCCCGCAATATCCGTGCTGTCGGCGCTGGAGGGGCTGGAGATCGCGGCGCCGTCCATCACCCATTACGTCCTGCCGATGGCGGTGCTGGTGCTTGTGGGCCTGTTCGCCCTGCAGCCGCTCGGCACCGCGCGGATCGGGCGTCTGTTCGGACCCGTCATGACGCTCTGGTTCGTAGTCATCGGGGCGCTGGGATTGTGGGGTGTGTTGCGGCACCCGGCGGTGCTCGAAGGCCTCAATCCGTGGTACGCCGTGCACGTGCTGGCAACCGGCGGCGCCACCGGATTTCTGCTGCTCGGCGGCGTGTTCCTCTGCGTCACCGGTGCGGAGGCACTCTACGCCGACATGGGTCATGTCGGCGCCGGACCGATCCGAATTTCCTGGTTCGGCCTGGTGTTTCCGACACTGGTATTGAACTATGCCGGACAGACCGGCCTGCTGTTGGGCGGCGGCCCGGTGGGCGATAATATTTTCTACCGCCTGTGCCCGCCGCCGCTGCTGCTGCCGCTGATCATCCTGTCAACAGTGGCCACCATCATTGCCAGCCAATCGATCATCACGGGTGCCTTTTCCATGACCAGGCAGGCGATCCAGCTCGGCTGGTGCCCGCGCCTGCGCAT
>Ga0116226_10004154_pt1 | contig 12800 bp, 8 predicted proteins | sample S1TSphfallax_FD_89692 | JGI IMG/M metagenome (GOLD analysis project Ga0116226, IMG submission 89692) | Host-associated microbial communities from peat moss isolated from Minnesota, USA - S1T2_Fa - Sphagnum fallax MG | ecosystem: Host-associated > Plants > Peat moss > Unclassified | place: USA... | reverse complement strand
TCAGCAACCCCCGTTCGATGAGCACCGGCGGGTGACGATGGTGCGTCGCCTGCTCCCAAGCATAGGCAAACCCGAGGAGATCACCGTCCTTCCAGGGACGGCCCGAGATCTCGAGCCCGAACGGCAAGCCACCCGGATAAAATCCGCCCACGACCACCACCGCGGGCACGCCGAGCATGTTCACCCAGCTCGTGTCCGAATGCGGCCCCTCGCTGACGCGGCCATCCTGTGCCATCGTCTCATCGACCGGCGGCATCTGGATCGCCGGATACACGTAACCGTCCAGTTTCAGCCGTTCGAGGGGCTCCATATAGGCATCGAGCGCACGGCGGCGTGGATCAAAATAGTTGGCCTTCGATTCTGGCGAGGTCTCCACGTCCACCTGGGTCACCACCACGTCACCGAAACGCATGTTGTTCGGTTCTTGGCCCAGAATCGCGGCGCCGAGCGGCGCGCCCAGCGCCCGCTCGTAGTCGGTGGCGGAGTGATACTCGGCGGGTCCGAATTCCTTCAGGAACTGGTTCGTACCCTCGAGCACGTAGGGATACGTGCTGATGCGGCTCGCGGTTGCCGCGAAACTCGCCGGCAAGATCGACGCATCGATCACCACCGTCGCGCCCTGCGCGCGCAGTTCGTCGAGGGCCTTCAAGAAGGCGGCGCGCGTCGGCGCCTGCAGCGGAATCGCCGCCGCGGCCTCGAGCTTCGCCGCCGTCTCGTCGGACACCGCGGCGGGCACACCGTGGAACGGGATGCCGGAGCCTTCGAGGATGAACGTGGGTACACCGAAGCGCTTGCCTTGCAGGGCATCGGCCTTCAGGTACCGGGTGTAGGGGCCGGGCTCTGCCTTGGCGGCGGATCCGGCCGTTGCCGCATCCAGTGGATCCTCGCCGGCCATCACGGTGAGCGCTATCGCCGCATCGGTGACGTTGCGGGCAATCGGTCCGGTGTTGTCGAGCAGCCAGTCGAGCGGCGCGATACCCGCGATGGAGACGAGACCGCGGGTCGGGAAGACACCGACGACGGCGCTGGTGGCCGACGGCATGCGGATCGAATTGCCCGTGTCCGTGCCGTTGCCGAGCACCGCCATGTTGGCAGTCAGCGCGGTCACTACGCCGCCGGAGGATCCCCCGGGTGAGAAGCGCACGTCATAGGCATTGCCGGTACGGCCGAAGGAACTACTACGGTTCGTATCGCTGTTGGCGAAATCCGGCATGTTCGCATGGCCGATGATGATGGCGCCCGCCGCGCGCAGCTGCGCAATGATCGGCGCATCTTTGGGCGCGATGAGTTCGTGACCGGGCATGGTGAACCCCGACCAGCCATCGGTCGTGATGCTGCCCGCGATACTGGTGTTCGCCTTGATGACGATGGGCACGCCCCATAGCGCTCCGCGCATCGCCGACCCGCGCGCCGCATCGTCATCCTCGCGGGCGGCCGCCGCGAGGGCCTCGGCTTCCATGACCGTCTCGAGCGACCGGTAGATGCCGTCATAGCGATGAATCCGACTGAGATGCCACTTCACGACTTGGGTCACGGTGTATTTATGCTGCGTGTAAAAGGCCTGCAGCTGGGTCACCGAGACTTCGAGCAGGTCCTCATCCATCCGCGCCGCCGATGGCGTCCGGGCAGAAACCGTCCCCACCGAGAATGCCACGGTGAGACAGAGGACGGTCTTCAAGGCAGATTCAAGCGGTGCGCGCACGTTCAAGTACCCCGACGCTGCTGTGTGTATGTGTGGCGCGCTGTGAGCGCTAGCCCTCGAGCGCGCGGGCAGGCAGCGGCGGCACGTCGCGGGTCCAACCGAACACGTCGGGGGCGCGCCGCTCCTGTATGCCGAGGAGCGCCTCACGAATCCGCGCCGCGGCCACGTCGAGCCGTTGCGGCGTGTACAGTCGCGGTGCCGCGTCACCGGCCTCGCCATCGGCCAGCGCGGCAATCGGGCTGACGATAGCCGCGGTCCCGCACGCGAACACCTCGGAGCATTCGCCGCTCGTGATTTGCGCCAGCAATTCATCGATGTCCATGGGCCGTTCCACCGTTTTGAACCCCAGTCCGTCGGCGAGTTCGAGAATCGAATCGCGCGTGATGCCCGGCAGAATGGCGCCATCGAGCGCCGGTGTGTGCAATTCGTGATTGATCACCGCAAACACATTCATACCGGAGAGTTCTTGAATGAAGCGCTGCTCACGCGCGTCGAGCCACAACGCCACCGTCATGCCGCGCGCCACGGCCGCGGTCGATGCGCGCAGCGACGCCGCATAGTTGGCCGAGGTTTTCGCCCCGCCCACGCCACCCACGGCGGCCCGAACGTCGCGGCGCTCCACCGCCACCCGCATCGGGCCGGATGCATAGACTTCGACCGGATTGGCGATGACCATGAAGGTGAATTCGACCGAATTGCGCAAAACATAGCCCGCTTCGGTGCCGAATAAGAAAGGCCGGAGGTACAGCGAACGTCCGCTCACCCGCGGGATGAGGTCCACACAGGCAGCGGTCACCGCGTGCAGCGCCTGCATGAACAATCCCTCGGACGGCGGCGGCATGGACAAGCGTTCGGCCGATCGCTTGAGGCGCAGCCAGTTGGCTTCGGGCCGGAACAAATTCGGCGCATCGCCGCCAACGCGGTATGCTTTCAACCCCTCGAACACCAGTTCGCCATACTGCAGGGCGCGCGCGCCCGGCAGTACCTGGATGGGCCCATAAGGCATGAGGCGGCCCGCTCCCCACGTGCCCTCGGACCAATCGGCCGCGAACATCACCGGCGCCGCGACCGTGCCGAACCCCAACTTCTCCGGCAGGACGAACGACTTGACCGCGTCCGCAACGCCCGGCGCGACGCTGAATGACAGGTCAGCCATGGATGTATCCGCCACCATGTAGTATCTCGTGCGTTACCTAGAGCCCGTGCGAGAATGATATCGCGAGGCGGTGCTCGCGAGGAAATCTATGCCGATTCGATCATGCCTGGTGCTGGCGGTGTGTCTCCCCCTGTTGACGGGGCTCGCCGCCGGTGAAGAATTGCCCATCGCGCGGGTCTTCTCGCCGCCGGCGTTGAATGGTCCGGCGCCCCGCGGGGTGCAGTTGTCTCCCGACGGTGCCTTCGTCACGTACTTGCAACCCGAGCCCGGCGATCAGACCACGTTCGATCTGTGGGCCGTGCCGGTCAAGGGCGGCGCCGCCCGGCGCCTGATCGACGGCTCGGCGGTGGAGCCGAAGGGGGCGGTGCTCACGGAAGCGGAGAAGGGTCGGCGCGAACGGCAGCGCATCGCCGGCACTCATGGCGTCGTGGAATACAAGTGGGATGAGGCCGGCGATGCGATCCTCATCCCGGCGGGCGGGCAGCTTTACCTTGCGAACGCGAAGAGCGGCGAGGTGAGGCAACTCGGCGACACGGGCGGCGCCGCAATCGATGCGAAGATCAGCCCCAAGGGCCGCTACGTCACGTATGTGCGCGACCAGAATCTGTATGCCATCGACGTGCGGAGCGGTCGTCAGATGACGCTCACCGCCGAGGGAAAGGACACGCTGTCGTTCGGCGTCGCCGAATTCGTCGCGCAGGAGGAGATGGATCGCTACACCGGCTATTGGACCTCACCCGATGACCGGTTGATCGCCTTTACCCGCGTCGATGAGTCGCCGGTCGACGTGGTGCCGCGCTTCGAAATCGGTGCGGAGGGCGCGACGGTGGTCAATCAACGTTATCCGCGCGCCGGCCGGCCGAACGCCATCGTCGAATTGTACGTTGCCGCCTTGGCGAACTCGGGCGGCACGCGCGTGAAGGTGGACCTTGGGTCGAACAGCGATGTGTATCTCGCGCGCGTGGATTGGTCGCGCGACGGCATGACGTTGTACGTGCAACGCGAAAGCCGCGATCAGACCACACTCGATCTTTTGGCCGTGGATCCGGCGACCGGGGCGTCGCGCGTCATCATCACCGAGCACCGCACGCCGTGGATCAATCTGAACGATGATTTTTGGGCGCTCAAGAACGGCGACTTCCTCTGGGGTTCGGAACGCACCGGCTTTCATCATCTGTACCTGTACCGCGCCGATGGCACCTTGATTCGCGCGGTCACGCAGGGTGAGTGGCCGGTCGCGTCGGGCAGCGGTGCGGGCCTGCGGGCCTCGGCCGTGTCCGGCGTCGATGAAGCCGGGCAACTCATCTACTTCGTTGCCTCGATGAACGATCCCCTGGAACAGCAGCTATACGTCACGAGCTACGCCAAGCCGCGGGCTCCCAAGCAGATCACCACGGGTCATGGCTGGTGGAGCGTGGATGTGGCGAAGAACAACCACAGCTTCGTGGGTGCGTACACGGATCCGAAGACGCCGCCACAGACCGCGCTGTATTCGACCGATGGCCGTCGGCTGGCGTGGATCGAGGCGAACACGCTGGGGCCCGGCCATCCGTACTGGCCGTATCTGGATCATCTTAGCTATCCGGAGTTCGGCACGCTGCCTGCGGAAGACGGCCAGACGCTCTACTACTCGATCACGAAGCCCTACGGTTTCGATGCAGCGAAGAAATATCCCGCCATCGTCTCCGTCTATGGCGGACCCGGTGTCTCGACCGTCCGCAAACGGTGGACGGGCGGCACGGATCAGCTGCTCACGCAGTCCGGCTATGTGCTGTTCCGCCTCGATAATCGCGGCGCGTCGAACCGTGGGTTGAAATTCGAAGCACCGATCCATCAGGCGATGGGCGGCGCGGAGGTGCGCGATCAGATCGTGGGCGAGCGCTATCTGGCGTCGCTTCCCTTCGTCGATGCCGCGCGCATCGGGGTGATGGGCTGGTCGTATGGCGGCTTCATGACCATCCGCCTGCTAACCGAGCCTAAGTCCGGGTTCAAGGCCGGCGCGGCGGGCGGACCGCCGTCGGATTGGCGCTTTTACGACACGCATTACACGGAACGCTACATGGGCGATCCACGCGTCGATGCGGCGGCCTACGATGCCGCGGGGTTGCTGCCGCGATTGCCGGTGCTCGCGCAGGCGGGCGCACCCCGACTGCTGCTGGTGCACGGCATGGCCGACGATAACGTGGTGTTCGAAAACTCCACGCGCATCATGGCGGCGCTTGAGAATCAGTCGACGCCCTTCGACCTCATGCTCTATCCGGGCGAACGCCACGGCGTGCAGACACCCAAGAAAGAAGTGCAGTTATGGGCCACGTATCTGGCGTTTTTCGAGCGCACCCTGGGGGGTGCGCCGGCGCGGTGAGAGCGTGGCCCGGCCACGCCGGTCCGAAATGTGCTCTGGATCTTGGTTTCCCCGACATGGTCTTGAATTTATGATATCGGCGTATATAATAACAAATGTTAATATATAAGTTGTGATGACCGCTCCCGAGGGCTCTCGTTGAACCCATTACGCACCTTCGGTTTCCTGCTCAAGGATACCAACCGGCTGTACACCCAGCGCTTCGAGCAAAGAGCGGCGGCTCTCGGGCTGACGCTGCCGCAGTGCAGGGTGCTGATTTATCTTGCCAACAATGAAGGAATCAGTCAGGCACAGCTCGCGGAGTTGACCGATATCGAACCGATGACGCTGGTGCGCTCGCTCGATTTCCTGGAGTCCCAGGACTGGTTGGAGCGGCGCAATGATCCGGCAGATCGTAGGGCGCGCCGTCTTTATCTCAAGGCACCGGGCAGACCGCGCGTCGCGGACATCTGGAATTTGGTGGAGCTCACGCAGCGCGAGGCGTTCGCGGGCATCCCGAAGAAGCAGGCTGACATCATGATCGAAATACTGGAGAAAGTTCGCAGCAACATCTCATCCCTGGAACCGTTGGCGCGCCCGTCGGTCGCCGAGCCGCTGCATGGCGCGCGGACCAAGCCTGCCGGGACGCGCGCTCGACGTGAGCGGACGGTGTCGCCGTCATGAGCGCGGTAAGCCCGATGGATGGTAACGAGATCGCGGCGGCGCCGGTGCCGGTGCGCCGGACGACACTGCAACGCCTGCGTTGGCCGCTGATGTCGCTCGCCGTGCTGGCCGTACTGGGCGGCGGCGCGTACCTCTACATCACGAGCGACTGGTCGCAGAGCACGGACGATGCCTACGCGCAGGCGGCGACCGTGTCGATCAGCGCCAATGTGGCGGGCCGCGTCACCGCGGTCGAAGTGCGTGATAACGAGACCGTGCAACGCGGCACGGTCCTGTTCAAGCTCGACGATGCTCCGTTTCGCATCGCGGTCGACAATGCCAGAGCGAAGCTGGCCGATGCCCGACTGCAGGTCGAATCGCTGAAGTCGTCCTATCGCCGCAGCCAGGCGGAACTGCGGGCGGCGCTCGACACCCAGGCCTACGCGCAGCAGCAATATGAGCGCCAGACGCGTCTGCTCGGATCAGGCATCGCCTCCCAGGCGCAATTCGATCAGGCCGCGCATGCGCGCGATGCGGCGCACCAGCAGGTCGCGGGCGCCCAGCAGCAGATGGCGGAAGCGCTCGCCAACCTGGGAGGCGACGCCAACATCGCTCCCGAACGCCATCCGCTGGTCGAAGAGGCGCAAGCCGCGCTCGACCGCGCCCAGCTCGATTTGTCTTACACCGTGGTCCATGCCCCGATCGACGGCGTCGTGACCAAGGTGGATCAGCTGCAGGTTGGCGATTACGTCGCGGCAACCGCGCCCGTGTTCGCCCTCGTTTCCACCCACGATGTCTGGATCGAGGCGAACTTCAAGGAGGTGCAACTCGCGCAAATGCATGAGGGGCAGACCGCGACGGTGAAAATCGATCGGTATCCCGGAAAGCGATTCTCGGCCGTGGTCACGAGCGTGAGCCCGAGCACCGGTTCGCAATTCTCCCTGCTGCCTCCGGAGAATGCGACCGGCAATTGGGTGAAGGTCGTGCAGCGGGTACCGGTTCGCCTGCGACTCGCTAACGCCGATTCGGGGGTGTTGTTACAGGGGGGCTTGTCCGCCAACGTGACCGTCGACACGCGCTCGCACGAGGCTCCAATGACGGCGGCCACGACGGCGGCCACGACGGCGGCGACCGGTCCAAGTCCCGCCGCCGCGGGGACACTCTCCCGGTGAGTGCCGTTCCGCCGAAGACCACCGAGATCACGGGAACTCGGCGGGCATTCATTACGGTCTCGGTGATGCTGGCGTCCATCATGCAATCGCTCGACACCACGATTGCCAATGTCGCGCTGCCGCGTATTCAAGGTTCGCTCTCCGCAACCCAGGATCAGATGGCGTGGGTCCTGACGTCGTACATCGTCGCGGCCGCGATCATGACGCCGTTGAGCGGCTGGCTCGCCGGTCGGGTCGGGCGCAAGCGCGTGTTCGTGTATTCCGTCGCCGGCTTTACGCTGGCTTCCATGCTCTGCGGTCTCGCGCAATCCCTGCCGCAGATGGTGCTGGCGCGGCTGATGCAGGGTCTGTGCGGAGCCGCGCTCGTGCCGCTGTCCCAGGCGGTGCTGCTCGACATCAACCCACCGGCTCGCCACGCGCGCGCCATGGCATTGTGGGTGATGGGCGTAACCCTGGGACCGATCATCGGTCCCGCGCTGGGCGGCTGGCTGACCGAAAATTATAATTGGCGCTGGGTTTTTTACATCAATTTACCCTTCGGGATTCTCGCGTTACTCGGCATCTTGAGCTTTCTGCCGGAGGCACCGATCAGAAGGTCGCGGTTCGATTTCTTCGGCTTTACCTCATTGAGCCTGGCGATCGCCAGCCTGCAGATCATGCTCGACCGGGGCCAACTGATGGACTGGTTCAGCTCGACGGAAATCCGCATCGAAGCGACCGTCGCCGCGGTCGCCTTCTATCTGTTCGTCATTCACATGCTGACGACGACCGGGACCCGCTTCATCAGCCCGGCGCTGTTCAAGGATCGGAACTTTCTCACCGGGAACATCTTCATTTTCATCGTCGGCGTGGTGCTGTTCGCGACGCTGGCACTGCTGCCGCCGCTGCTGCAGGATTTGCTGAATTATCCGGTCGTGACCACCGGTCTCGTGACCGCGCCGCGAGGGATCGGAACCCTCGCCGCCATGTTCTTCGTCGGACGGATCATGGGCAAGGTGGACACCCGCTGGATCATCGGCTCAGGCTTCGCGTTGACCGCCGCATCCTCATGGCAGATGAGCGGGTTCGATCTGCAGATGGGCGCTTCCGGGGTCGTGTGGTCCGGCCTCATCCAAGGCTTCGGCACGGGGTTCGTCTACGTGCCGCTGGCCGCCGCCACGTTCGCGACGCTGGCTCCGGCGCTGCGTAACGAAGGCACCGCGCTCTTCAGCCTGACCCGTAATCTGGGCAGCAGCATCGGCATTTCCGTGGTCAACACGCTGTTGACGCGCAACACCCAGATCATGCACGCCGCGCTCGCTGAGCACGTGAATCGCTACAGCGCTCTCTTGCGCTCCGAATTCCCGGGTGGCCTCGCGAATTTACGCACCGTGGCGGGATTGAATGCCACGGTGACGGATCAGGCGACGATGATCGCCTATAACAACGACTTCAAATTGATGATGATTTTGAGTCTGGCGGCGATTCCCCTGGTATTGCTGTTGCGCAAGGGCGGCAGCGTCGTCCGGGTGCATGTCGAATGATCATGGGAAGCCGAGCCCGGCGCGCAGCGATCGCACCCATCGTGGTGCTGGCGTATTGCCTCAACCTGGGCGGTTGCGCCGCGGGCCCCGAATTCGTACCGCCCGCGGTGCCGGCGGCGGTGCGGTATACCGCCGCGACCCTGCCGGGTGAAGCGGGGTCGTCGGACGAAGCCGCCCAGCACATCGCCCTCGGCAAAGAGATCGAGGGCGATTGGTGGACGCTATTCCGTTCCGACGCCATCGACCAACTCGTCACCCAGGCGGTGGAACACAACCGCACGCTCGCGTCGTCGGCGGCGACCCTCAAGCAGTCCCAGGAACTCGCTTTGGCGAAAGCGGGTTCGCGATATCCGCAGGTCGCCATGACGTTAGGTTCCGGCCGACAGCAATACGGTGATGAGTTCCTGGGCGGATTCGCGAACATACCGGCGTTCACGTATTTCGCCTTCGGGCCGAGCCTGACCTACAACCTCGACTATACCGGCGGCGTGAAGCGTAGCGTCGAGCAGCAATACGCGCTCGCCGAGGTGCAGCGGCGCCAGCTCGATGCGGCGTATCTGACGGTGACCGGCCAGGCGGTGATGCAAGCACTCGGGATCGCGGCCGCTCGGGCGCAGATCGCGACGGTCGAAAACATCCTGGCGCAAGACCGCGATAACCTCAAACTCGTGAAGACCGCCTTCGACAACGGCTCGGTGGCACGGGAAGATGTGGTGAGTTCGCAGAGTCAGATTGCCAACGACATGACGCTGCTGCCGCCACTGCGCGAGGAACTTGCCAAGGCGCGCCATGCCTTGTCCGTCGTACTCGGCCGCGCACCGGCGAGCGATCCGCTGCCCGAGGTCGATTTGGCGGACATGACGCTGCCGCTCGACATCCCGGTGAGCCTGCCCTCGGAGCTGGTCCATCGTCGGCCGGACATCCTTGCCGCGGAGGCGCGACTGCATGCGGCGACCAGCGCGGTGGGTGTCGCGGAATCGAACCTGTATCCGAAGATTCAGCTGACGGCCACGGCGACCCAGCAGTCGCTCAAGGCCGACCAGTTATTCAACCGCGCGAGCAATGCGTGGAGCATGATTTCCGGCCTGACGGCGCCGGTCTTCGACGGTGGGACGCTGCGCGCCGAGAAGCGGGCGGCGGTCGACGCCATGCATGCGAGCGCCGCCGACTACGAGGAGACCGTGCTCGAGGCGTTCGCTCAAGTGGCCGATCTTCTCGAAGCACTCGACCATGATGCCGAACAACAGGACGCCCAGGCACAGGCTCAGCAAGCCGCACAGAGCAGCCTCGACCTGGCGCGCCTCAGCTATAAGGAGGGAAATACCGGGATCCTCACGGTCTTGGACGCCGAGCGCTCGTACCAGCAGGCGCGTCTCGGCTATGTGAGGAGCGTGGTGCAGCGCTATGGTGATACGGTACAGCTGTTTCTGGCGCTGGGCGGCACCACGCCGAGCCGGCCCGTGTCGGTCAGCGCGCGATGAACCGCACCCCGGTGTCCACCGGCACCATGGCGCTGGCGTCAAATCCAGGTTGCGCTGCAGTGCACGCAACGGCACGACGTGTGCGTGCGTTAACGTACCGACATGGCGCACTCACGTGGGTATCGTCCAATCATGAGCGTCATCCCGAATACCGGTCTCGGTTGCGAGTTCGATAAGTTTCTCCACGCCGCCATTGGCGATGACAATGGCATGCCGCTGACGGTGCTGTCGGCACTCGCGCGGTTGGACGTCGATCCTTGGGAGGAGGCCGCCGAACTCACGCGGTTGCCGGCGAAGTGCGCCGTTGCGCAACTCGCGTCGCTGCTCGGTAAGCTGCGGCATGCGTCCTCGCTATGTCCCGACCCGGCAGTCGTCGCTGCCGCGCTGATTGGGCTCTTGCCGCACACGCGGGATTATGCGTCTCCCGTCCTCGAGACGTTGGCCCGGGCCGCGCCGACCAAGCATCCCACGACCGTCTCCATCCTGTTGCCCGTCTTGACCTACCTGCTGTTCATGCTGCTGGGCAACTGGCTGTTGGGCAACATGCAGCTTCCGCCGCAGACCGATCCTCCGGCGACCGCGGTATCGCTACACCCGTAAGCGCTCGTGCGTTTCTGGGGAAACGTCCGCATAATCACTGAACTCAAACTACGGTCATGCTGGGGGAGCAGTCATGGCGGAGACCCCGGAAGGGAATGCGGGTGATGGTCACGGTACGGATCGGACAGCGCTGAATGCCAAACTGCTAAATCACTCACTGGAGGATGCAGAGCTGCTGCTCAGCTACGCGATCGGTGCGGGAGTCCGCGTCGATCCCGAGCTTTCACGAGGTATTTTGGAGGCAAGGGGGGCCGCGCGACACGGTTGGACCGAACCCGCGGGTGCCGCCCTGCTCTGCGATGCGGCCACGCTGGCCGGTCTGCTGAAGCCCGTCTCGGCCGAGAGTTTGCGCAATACCGCGGCTTACCGATTGAAATCCCGGGGTCGCCGGTTGCTGCTGCCGATTGCCATGGGCCTGCTCGCGACGGTGATCGTTCTGTATTCGACGCTGGCTTTCCTGTTTTCATCCTTCTCGGCGAATATCCGCAAGGATCTCGACGTCGCAACCTCCCTGGCGGTAAAGCTCGTCAATGAGTTGGGCGCGGCTCCATCACCCAGTAAGTCACTCTGTCTGAACGGCGTCATGGCGCCGCCCGCGTCAGCGGCCCCGAATATCGATGCTCCGGCCCTGCCGCGCGCGGACAATCGGAAGGAGGTGATCGATGACCTGACGCAATTTGCGTCGGCGATTCGCGATATGTATGGCGATGCGGTGCGTATGAACCGACTCTATGCAAACCTGTCAAAATCGGCGGCTCAGCCTGAGTACTTATTCGACCCCGCGCACAAACCGACGGCGCAGCAATTGACCGAGACGCTCGAGTTGCCTCCGGGCTTGCCCGACCTGGTGCGTGCGGCGACCGAGCGGGTATGCGTCTATCAGCGCGTCCGGTACTACGCCGAGAGCACCGAAGAGAGCGCCACGATTCTCACCGGAGCTTTTGCCAGCACGATCTTGCCGGTGCTCTACGCGCTGCTCGGTGCCGGCGCCAATGTGTTGCGGTGTTTGGAGATCCAGCTGCGCGCACGCACGTTCATCACCGAGTCGCATAGCCCGCGATTCATCACCGCGGCCATCGCGGGTGCCGTGGTTGGATTATTCAATTTCGGACAGGGCGTGTCCGTGTCGCCTTTGGCAATTGCGTTTTTGTCGGGATATGCGGTGGATGTGTTCTTCTCGTTCTTGGAGAGCTTGATTCAGGCTCTGAGCAAGAATCGAGAGGGCGACGGGAACGCAAAGGTCAAGCCCTGAGGAGGCGTCAAGCGCGGTCTTCGCGCGTGTGATCCAAGTTGCATGCTAAGCTTTTCCACGTCGCCGTAAAATAGAAAGTCAGGGGTGAACAATGACTGATGAGAGCTTCGCGAACTCGCGGGCCGCGAGCGCCGTTGCCGCGCTGGTGCTGGCATTCGGTATGCTTGCCGCGGCGAGCGCCGTCGCACGGCCGGTGACCGTCACCGATCTGCTGGCTGCTTCCACGCCGCAAGACTGGCGTAAACCGGACCCCGAGAACACGCTGTATCTGCAGTTGCCCGCGGGCCGGGTGGTCATCGAACTCGCGCCGCGGGTTGCGCCGCTGCATGTTGCGAACATCAAAGCGCTCGCTCGCGCGCACTATTTTGACGGGTTGGCCGTTGTGCGCGTGCAAGACAATTATGTGGTGCAATGGGCCGATCCGGACCATCATCGCGCCGTGCCCAAGGGGGTCACCCTGGTGGCGCCCGAATTCGACGCGGAGATGAGCGCCTACCCGCGTTTCGAACCCGTACCGGATCGCGATGTCTACGCGCCCGAGGTGGGATTTCTCGACGGTTTTCCCGCCGCTCGCGATCCGCGCAGCCACGCGGTTTGGCTGGCGCACTGCTACGGCATGGTCGGCGTGGGTCGGGACGACCCGCCGGAAAGCGATGGCACCGAGATGTATGCGGTCATCGGCCATGCGCCGCGACAGATCGACCGCAACGTCGCGTTGGTGGGGCGGGTCCTCAAGGGGATCGAGTTCTTCTCCACCCTGCCTCGCGGGAGCGGTGAGATGGGATTTTATGTACCGCCCGAGCCACCGGTGCCGATCATCTCGATGAAGATCGCGGCGGACCTGCCCGAGGCCGAGCGCACGCCGCTCGAGGTGCTGCGCACCGAGAGCGCCGTGTTCCGGGCCGTCCTC
>Ga0116226_10004153_pt1 | contig 12800 bp, 14 predicted proteins | sample S1TSphfallax_FD_89692 | JGI IMG/M metagenome (GOLD analysis project Ga0116226, IMG submission 89692) | Host-associated microbial communities from peat moss isolated from Minnesota, USA - S1T2_Fa - Sphagnum fallax MG | ecosystem: Host-associated > Plants > Peat moss > Unclassified | place: USA... | reverse complement strand
TGCGGATCTCATCAGCGCTGGCCGAGCGCGTGACTCCCAATTCCCGATAGGGATCCTGCGCCAATTTGGAAAAAACCCTCGATCCCGTTGATAGATAACACCCGCCTGGCGGCGTGGGTTGCTGCGTCACTTAAGGCGCCCGCTGGACGGCGCAAGAGGGACTGTTGCAAATTCGCCACGGAGTGGCGGGGCATCGGTTCTCGCGGGCGCGCCGCGTGGGCATAGGCGAATAAGTGCGTCATGGTCATCCCTCTGACTGGGTCGGCCTGTCCTAGCGGCAGCGCCTGCCCTTCGCGTAAAGACCGAATCCGTAGCGCGACAAAGCGACTTAACTCTCACGCAGCAAACGGCATGGCTGCGGTGATTTGGTCGGTCGGGAAAGGCTGGAAATCCGGGCGGTGTTCACGCCCTACGGGTACGAACTACAAGCGGTGGTCGGCGTGGCTGTTGCAGGCCAATGTCAGCTTTCTGGAAAGAAGCCGACGGCAAGAAGCGACCGTGAACAGATCCCCCTCGCCTCCGCTTGTGCTTTGGCCCTAAAGACGATTAGTTCTTCGCAACCGCCCGCGCCCAGTCGCCAATTTCGCCCTGAACTTGAGCCACGTCAGCGGGGTCGCTTAGCGTTCGCTGAATCGTAAGCCGAATAAGTTGCGAATTACGCAGTACAACGGCGTCAGAATTTACCTTCGTCAATCTGACATGCTTACCGTTCGATTCAAGGACGTAGGTCCTTATAGATGTCACCATGTAATAAATATCGTCCAATCGCTCTATTGATACCAAGATCGGTTTAATCGAGACAATGTTTGGATATGGCGATGGGCCATTTTCTTTGATCAGATTATTAAGTCTATTTGTATAGGACTCTTTGAAATCCTTGCTTAACGGATCGAAGTTTTTCCATTGATCCTTGACCTTTGATAGAAAATTATCGAGGTCTCCCAGGGTGTAAACTCGACTGCGGAGCGCAATTGCAAAGGCGTATTCCACCGGCATCTGGGCGGCCTTGGCTGCACTCTGCACGCCGATCGCAGATTGGAAACAACCCAGAAATTCACCACCCAGTTTCGTGGCGACGCCGGCCTCTGCGGTAGCTACCAGATCACCGGGTGCGCATGGTCTCAAGCGTTCTGGAGTGGGAAATCCCTTGGACCCAGGAGATCCGTCAGAGGAAGTTGGACCCCAAGTGAATAGACCAAGCATAATCAAGCCCACGAACGGCAGCTTCATCTTCACCCCCTCAAGCGCCCCGTTACGGTGCATGGAAGCTCAAACCGAAGCAACCATCAGTCGCGCGCGCTCCTTCGACTCTTTCTCGGAAATCCGGCCCGGCCCGCTATAGAGGCCACTACTGTCGGCGCACATGCTTACGTTCCCGCCGAAGAATAGCGTTTAGACGGCGCTGATCGCCCTGCCCCTGCGATCTGAGCGATCCAGAACATCACGTCCACGCGAGCGGTGATTTGCCGCTTTTCGCTGGCCATCGGATCGCTAAGGGCTTGCCCTTGGCCGCAGGGTCGATGGGTGTAGCCCACGCGACCCGTATATGCGCCCTTGTCCTGAATCTGCCCTTTGGCCAAAAATGGCGGCCTGGATCCCCTATCGCGCCGGGTCGTTTAAGACGGTTTGAACCGCAATTAATCTAAAGACGACGGCCGATATTAGTCCAACCGTGGCTGGCAACAGTGAAGACATAAAAACGTTCTTCCAACCCGCCAAAGTTCTGTGCCCGTTGGTGATATACACGATGCCGTATTGGCCAGACTCCGAATACCCTGGGGACGGAGGCAAGCTCCCGTAAGCCAAGGCGAGAACTAGGCCGATTAGGAGGCCGATCGCAGCGGCGACCCAGCCATTGAGCCAAGGCCACCTGTAGCGACGAAAAGCGACCAACACGGGTGTGATAATCACCAGCTCCACAACGAAGCAGATCGCGCCCCCGACGAAGGCCATCGAAAGCCAGATCGCCAGGGCTTGCCGCAACGCAAACGGCGGCCCCATGAGGGAAGGCACAACCCAGAATAGCCAAACAACCGTGAGGGCGATCAGGGGCGCAATAACGTAGGCAAGCGCCACGATGGGCATGGGCCGAAGATTCAGATGCTTCCTCGACATGCTAGATCACCACGCCCTGGCGATAGGCGAGCTTTGCACTACCGCGAATCCGCGTGCCGCGCTTCGTGACCTCTAGGCTGATCTGGTCTCGGACGATGTCGCACATGAGGAAGCCAAGGCACTCGTGCTGTTCCATTCCAGGGTCCCGAGCCGTCTCCACATGAAGGTGAAGGCGCTTTGGGTCGGGGCCGTAGTTCCGAATGATGGCGTCGGCGCCATAGAAGCGGCGCACGGTCTGATTGATGTAGGCCGCCTCGGCCGGACTCACCGGCGCGGGAGGAACGGGATCGGATGGCGGACGAGCTTTGGGCACGGTCTGACGCTACCCCGCTGCGCTCGTCCGCCCGACCACGAGCGTAACCGATTTCGACTGAAAACAATCATTGTCTTGTTCAGAAATGAAATCTTCGCTCTCCTTCCAGGGGTCGAGCGAAAGGTAGAATTGGTCTTCAGCCGTCCATAAGCACTTCATAAATGCAATTTGCTCGATGCTGTGTTCGCTCGTAAAATTATAGTCGAATCTCACCATGCCTCTGAGCGTCAATACGTAGTGGTCGCCATCAGTTCCTTGGGGATCATTGAAGGTGAGCTGTATGAGGGGTTCCCATTCGACGTCACCTGGCAGAATGGATAACCCGACTATGTTGCCGTCACGGACAGAGTTCACACCCCTGAGAAAACGCACAGCGTCCTGGTCTTCGAGCTGCATCGGCGGCGCCCTCACTTCGCCAACGCTACGCCCGGCGCGCTTACTTTAGCGATGCCAGCATTTCGCGGCGCAGAATGGCGTTCAGGCGACCCTGATACCCCCTCCCCTGCGACTTGAGCCAATCCAGCACATCGGCGTCCACGCGGGCGGTGATTTGCTGCTTTACCGGCCGGTAGAAACGCCCACGTGTGCCGGCGGCCCATGCCTCATCGGACAGCTCGGGGATGTCGCTGTTGTCGATCGACTCATCAGGCAGCGCCGCCAGCTCGGCCAGGTGCTCGCGCTGCGCGTCGGTCAGCGCCGGCGGGGTTTCCGCGTTGTGGTTATCCAGCTTCGTTTTCATAGCGTCGCCTCTCTCGCGGCGTGGCCCGTCGCGCTGAAATGATGCGCATGAACTCAACCGATCCGCCGTCGGCGTCATCCTCTGTGACCGTGTGCGCCACCAGCAGGATCACGACGCCCTGGACGGCCCCAACGGTTTGCCACCGTTGTTCGCGGCCCTCGATGCGATCCTACACCGAGACGTGCAGCGGATCCTGAAATACCTGCCGGGCTTCCTCGAAGCTCACACCGTCATGCTTGCGCTGATTTGAGAGATTTTTAGCCTCGTCCCACTCAAACCGGACGCCAGTCATGGCGGGGAAATAATTATGTATTTGTAGTTATGCAAGCCCGCCATCACGTCGGGCAATAGCGCCGGAGAATTCAGTCCCCGCCGCGATCCTCCAGCCAATCCGGGGCCAGAAACTCCACCGCCTCGTCGGGATGGCCGAGGGCGGATTCGCTGATCGTCTGACCGCGGACGGACACGCCCGCCACGTGCACGCTCTCCGGATCGCCCGTGATCAGGGGATGCCAGGCGGGGAGATCCTTGCCCTCATGCAGGCGGCGATAGGCGCAGCTGAGCGGCATCCAGGGCAGGGACGCTATGTTGTGCGGCGTCAGCTTGATGCAGTCGGGCACATGGCGACGGCGTTCCCCATAGTTGGTGCAGCGGCAGGCCTGGGAATCGAACAGACGGCACGCCACCCGCGTGGGGATAATCTCGCCGGTATCCTCATCTTCCAGGCGGACCAGGCAGCAGAGGCCGCAACCGTCGCACAGGCTCTCCCACTCGGACTTGGACATCTGCGCCAAGCTCTTGGTTCGCCAAAAGGCCTCCGTCGTCATGCGCCGCTCTGGACCCTGCTCGCCCTTTGGAAGATAGGCGGGGGCGACTTGTAGCCTAAAGCCGACCCTTAAAGGAGATTATGGCCCCGCCCCTTCTGGCCCTTCGCGGCGTACGCCTCGCCGACGGCCCCCGCTGGCTGTTCGACGGCGTCGATCTGGCCCTGGAGCCGCGCGAGCGCGCCTGCCTGGTGGGACGCAACGGCGCGGGCAAGTCCACCCTGCTGCGGATTCTCGCCGGAACGGCGGCGCCGGACGCCGGCGAGCGCACACTTCCGCCGGGCACGCGCATCACCCTGGTGGCCCAGGAGCCGGCTCTCGTGGGAGCAACACTGCGCGATTTCGCCATCGCCGGCGGCGCGGCGCCGCACGAGGCGGACGCCGCTCTGGAGCTGTTCGGCCTCGACCCGGAGCGGGCGCCGGTGGGCCTCTCTGGCGGGGAAGCCCGGCGGGCGGCCCTGGCCAAGGCCTTCGCTGAGCAGCCCGATGTCTTGCTTCTCGATGAGCCCACCAACCACCTCGACATCCTGGCCATCGACCAGTTGGAGACCCTCATCGCCCGCAGCCGCGCGGCGATCCTGATCGTCAGCCACGACAGGGCCTTTCTGGAGCGGACGACACGGAAGTGCTTCTGGCTGGAGGGCGCGCGGGTGGCGCGGCTGGACGCCGGCTTTGCCGAATTCACGCCATGGGCCGAGGCGCAGGAGGCGTCGCGGGGAGAGGAGGCGCGGCGCCTGGACAAGATGCTGGAGCGTGAACAGCACTGGATGCTGCGGGGGGTCACCGCCCGGCGGGCGCGAAATGAGGGGCGACGCCGACGCCTCATCGCCCTGCGCGCTGAAAAATCCGAGAGCCTGCGCTTGGCGCGCGGCGAAATGAGCCTTTCCGCCGCCCAGGCCGCCCCCTCCGGCAAGCGCGTGGCGGAGGTCAAGAACCTCACCAAGGCCTATAACGGCAGACCCCTTATAGAGGACTTCTCAACCCGTATTCTGCGGGGCGACCGGGTGGCCATCGTCGGCCCCAATGGCGCGGGGAAAACGACCCTGGTGAAGCTGCTGCTGGGCCAGATCGCCCCGGACGCGGGATCGGTGGTGCTGGGGAGCAACCTGGAGATTGTCTATGTGGATCAGGTCCGGGCGGACCTCTCCGAAGGCATGACCCTCTGGACCGCCCTGGCGCCCGGCGGCGGCGATCAGGTGATGGTGGGCGGCCAACCCCGGCATGTGGCGGCCTATGCCAAGGACTTCCTTTTCCGGGATGACCAATTGCGCCAGCCGGTGACCAGCCTTTCCGGGGGCGAGCGCAACCGCCTGCTGCTAGCCCGGGCCCTGGCGCGGCCGGCAAATGTGCTGGTGCTGGATGAGCCCACCAATGATCTGGACATGGAGACCTTGGACCTTCTGGAAGACATGCTGGCCGATTTCGAAGGGGTGCTCATTCTGGTCAGCCACGACCGCGATTTCATCGACCGCCTGGCCACCTCCACCATCGCCCTGGATGGCCGGGGGCATATCGTCGAGACGCCGGGCGGCTGGCGCGACTTCCTCAGCCAGAATCCGGGCTTTCTGGAAGAGCAAGGCGCCAAGCTGAGGCGGGGCGGAAAATCCCAGGCGCCGCCCAAGGCGCCAGTCGCCAAGGGCAAGCTCAGCTTCAAGGATCAGCATCGACTCGCGACGCTTGAGACCCAGATGCCGGCCCTGGCCGACGCCATTTCTCGACAGGAAGCCTTGCTGGCCGATCCGGGCCTCTACGCCCGCGCCCCGGCTCAATTCGACGCCGCCATGATGACCCTGGAAAAGCTGAGACGCGACCTGGCCGCCTCCGAAGAGGAATGGCTGGCGCTGGAGGCCCGGCGGGAGGCGCTCGCCCTTGGCGCGGAGGCGGGGCGGCCCTAAAGCTCATGCCTCTCGCGGAGGGGTATCGCGTCTTGAAACCATCGCTCGTCACCGTTCTGGTCTTCGCCCTCCTGGCCGCCGCTTGCTCGGGCCCAAAACCCGCCGCCAAGGCGGGGGGAGACGTTCCCTTACGTTTCGCGACCGATTGGCGGGCCGAGGCGGAACAGGGCGGCTTCTATGAGGCTCAAGCCAATGGCGAATACGCCAAGCGGGGCCTGAAGGTCACCTTCGTGCCCGGCGGACCTGGCGTGAACGTGCCCCAGCTTGTGGCCTCGGGCGCGGTGGAGCTGGGCATCGGCTCCAACAGCTTCATCGTCATGAATCTGGCCGCCGAGCATGTGCCGGTGAAGGCCGTGGCGGCCTTCATGCAGAAGGACCCGCAGGTGCTGATCGCCCACCCGGACGTGGGCATCCATAGCCTCGCAGACATGAAGGGCCACCCGATCCTGCTGGGCGACGCTTCGGTCACCGCTTTCTGGGTGTGGTTGAAGGCCAAATATGGTTTCACCGATGATCAGATCCGCAAATACACCTTCTCCAACGCGCCATTCCTCGCCGACAAGCGCATCGTCCAGGAGGGCTATGTGACCTCCGAGCCCTATACCATCGAGAAGGAGGGGCATCTGAAGCCCGCCGTCTTCCTGCTCGCCGATGAGGGGTATCCCGGCTATGCGAGCATGGTCCTTGCCCCGGACAAACTTATCGCGTCGAACCCCGCCGCCATACGCGCCTTCGTGGCGGCCAGCGCGGCCGGCTGGCATGACTATCTTTTCGGCGATCCCAGGCCCGGCGACGCCCTGATCCTCAAGGATAATGCGGAAATGAGCGAGGATGTCCTGGCCCAGGCCCGGGACAAGATGCGGACCTATGGTATCGTGGACTCCGGCGACGCTAAAACGGGGGGGCTGGGCGCCATGAGCGACGCCCGCTGGGCCAACTTCTTTACCATGGCCTCAAAGATGGGCGTCTTCTCCACGACGCTCGATTACAAGAGCGCCTATACGCTGGAGTTCCTGCCGCCGACGCCGAAGCCTTGATGACGGACGCGCCTGTCGCCGTTCTTGACCAGGTGGAAGTCGCCTATGCGGGGCGAGGGACGGCTCTTGGGCCCTTCGACCTTGCCCTGGCGCCTGGAGAAATCCTGGCTCTGGTGGGTCCCTCCGGCTGCGGCAAATCCACGGCCCTGCGCCTGCTGGCTGGGCTGGAGGGGCCTACCCGGGGAAGCGTGCGGCGAGCGGCCAGGCGCGGCGAGACGGCGGTGGTGTTCCAGTCCCCCACCCTGGCCCCCTGGCTGAGCGCCGCGGCCAATGTGGCCCTGCCGCTGGAACTGGCGGGCGTCTCGCCCCGGGAAGCGCGGGACCGGGCGCGGGAGGCCTTGGCCAAGGTGGGCCTTGCCAAAGCGACGGAAGCCCGGCCGGCGCAGCTCTCCGGCGGCATGGCCATGCGCGCCTCCCTGGCCCGGGCCCTGGTCACGGCCCCCAAACTCCTCCTCCTGGACGAGCCCTTCGCCGCCCTGGACGAAATCACCCGCCGGGTCCTGGCCGATGATCTCCTTAAGCTCTGGCGCGAAACCAAACCGGCCATTGTCTTCGTCACGCACAATGTGGAGGAGGCGGTCTATATAGCCTCGCGGGTCATGGTGATGAGCGCCGGGCCCGGGCGCAGCGCCGGGGAAACGGTCATCGACGCACCTGTCCCCCGGCCGCCGGGCTTTCGCACCACCGCTCTCTTCCGCGACGCGGCGGAGACCATTTCGGAGCGTTTGATTCGCGCCATGGCGACTTCGCCGTCATGAGCCGCATATTCTCCTACGCCGCCCCGTTGCTCTTCATCGCCGCCCTTCTGGGGATCTGGGAGGGCGCCTGCCGCGCGTTCACGATCCCCGAATACCTCCTCCCCATGCCATCGGCGATTGGCGTGGCGTTCGTCTCCAATCTTTGGCCCCTGACCGTCTCAGCCGGCCGCACGCTCGCCATGGCCCTGGAGGCCCTGATTGCCGCCGCCCTCCTTGCCGGCGCCCTCGCCCTGGCGGTGAGCGTAAGCCGCACCCTTGATCGGGCCATCCGCCCCCTGGCCGTGGCCCTGCAGGTGACGCCGGTGGTGGCGATCGCGCCGCTCTTCGTGATCTGGGCGGGGGTGGATCATCCCGACCGGGCGATCATCGCCCTGGCCGCCATCGTGGCTTTCTTTCCTATTTTTTCCGGCGCCGTGCGGGGGCTGGGCTCGCCCGACCCGGACCTTGAGCGCCTGTTCGACCTCTATGAGGCCAGCGCCACGCAAAAGTTGATACGTCTTCGCCTCCCCTCCGCCCTCCCTTTCATTGTGGAGGGCGCCAAGGTGGCCTCGGGCCTCGCCATCATCGGCGCCGTGGTGGCGGAGTTCGTGGCCGGGTCCGGCGGCGCCCAGGGCCTCGCTTGGCGGATCCTCGAAGCCGGCAACCGCCTCCAGACCGCCAAGATGTTCGCCGCCATCCTTGCCCTCGCCCTCATGGCGGCGGCGGTGCATGTCTTCTTTCAGGCGGCCGAGCGAAGATCGCTCACCTGGTGGCGCGGGCGGTAAGACATGCGCGCCTGGAGGAAAGCCAGGACCGCCGCTTCCTCGGGATCCAAGCCGTGCGGATCCAGGCCACACTGATCCCCAGGGATCTCGCGCGCTTCCAATAAGAAGGCGCCCGCAAGGTACGCTGTCAGAACCTCCGGGTGGACGTAACACTTGCGGCAGATTGTCGGGGTATTGCCAAGGCGCGCGGCGACTTGCTCAATCGCCCGGGTGATATTCTTCTTGGCCGTCGCCTCACAGTCAACGCAGGCATAGTCAGCAAGGATCATCGCCGCGATAACCGTGCCGGTCCAGGTGCGAAAATCCTTGGCCGTGATATCCGACCCACTGACATCCTTGAGATAGCCGTTCACGTCCGCCGAGGTCACCGCCTGACGCGCGCCGGCCTCATCAAGATACTGAAAGAGATGTTGACCCGGCAACTCCTGGCAAGACTTCACGATCTTGGCCACGCGGCGGTCGCGGACGCTGAGGTTCCAGACCTTGCCGCTCTTTCCCTTGAAGTGAAAGCGAAGATCCGCGCCGTCGACCTTCACGTGCCGCGACCTGAGCGTGGTCAGCCCGTAACTCGCGTTCTGCTTGGCGTATGCCAGGTTGCCCACGCGAATCATGGTGGTTTCAAGCAGATGAACCACAGTGGCCAGCACCTTGCACCGACCGAGGCCAGGCGCCGCCATGTCGGCCGCGACCCGTTGACGTAGGCGCGGGAGGGCGAGGGCGAAGTCGATCATGTGGTGGAACTTGGCACTCTCACGAACCTCGCGAAACCGCTCATGATAACGATATTGACGCCGGCCCTTCTGATCGCGACCCACGGCCTGAAGGTGGCCGTTAGCGTCCTGGCAGATCCAGACCGCGCTCCAGGCTGGCGGAATGGCGAGTTTGCGGATGCGGTTCAGGATCTGGCGATCGCCAATCCGCTCCCCATCGGGCCCACGATACGAGAAGCCTTTGCCCGACCTTCGCCGCACGATCCCCGGCGCATCCGGCGAAGCGTAGGCGAGGCCGGCGAACCGCGCGGCGTCGCGGCAATCGGTGACGGCGCTGGGGTCGGCGATTGATAGCACGACGGGCTCTCCTGGGCCTCGAACGTCCCGCCGCGATCTAGGGTTCCGGAGTCGCCTCGAACACCGCCGCCAAATCGTCCGCCTCCGCCACGCGATAGGCGCCCGCCGCCAGCGCCGCCGGAAGATCCAGCCCCCCAATGCGGTCGCGGTGAAGCGCGGCGACATGGTTGCCGGCGGCGGCGAACATGCGGCGAACCTGATGATAGCGGCCTTCGGTGATCGTGAGGTAGGCGCGGGTGGCGGAGAGGGCTTCGAGATGGGCGGGGGCGAGCGGCGTCGTGTCGCCCTCGAGGATTAGGGTCCCGGCGGCGAAGAGCGCGGCCTCGTGACCCGCCAGGGGCCGGGCAAGGTCGGCGAGGTAGCGCTTGGCGACCTTGGCGCGGGGCGAGATGATCCGGTGCAGGAGCGGGCCGTCGTCGGTGATCAGGAGCAGGCCTGACGTCTCGGCGTCCAGGCGCCCGATGGTGGACAGCGCGGGCTCGCGGCGGCGCCAGCGGGGCGGCAGGAGCTCATAGATGCTGCGGCCCGCTTCGCGGTGCGAACAGACGACCCCGAGCGGCTTATGGAGGATCAGTGTGAGAGGCGCGGGCGGGTCGACCGGCGCGCCGTTCACCAGGAGGCGGCTCGGGAGATCGGCGCCGAGCGGTACATGGGCGCTTGGATCGCGCAGGCGTTCGCCGTCCAGCGCCACCAAGCCGGCGGCGGCCATTCCCTGAACCTCCCGGCGCGAACCGTAGCCCAGATTGGCGAGGAGCCGGTCGAGGCGCGCGGAGGGCGCCCGGCTCACCGCACGGCCTCGAAGACCTTGAAGCCATTGGCCCTGGCCACTTCGTTGAAGCGGCTGAAGTTCGTCGCCAGGTGGGGCTCGTAAGGAAGCGCCACATTGGCTACCAGCCGGCAGACCCCGCCCCGACGCAGCATGCGGGCGGCGGCCTCGATAAAGGCCGGGCCAAGACGCCGGTCCTCCTCGCCCGCCACGTGGAAGGGCGGGTTCATGATCACGAAGTCGAGGTTCGTGAGGTCGGGATGGGGCGTGCGGGCGTCGGCGTGGAGGATCACCGCGCGCTCATCGATGATATTGCGCCGGGCGGCGGCGACGGCGCGGCCGTCGATGTCCAGAAGCCAGAGGGCGCTCACCGCGCCCAGGCGCAGAACCTCGCGGCCCAGAATGCCCGAGCCGCAGCCGAGGTCCGCGCCCCGCCCCGAGAGCGGCGGCAGGGCCCCCAGCAGGACGGCGCTGCCCGGGTCCAGGCGGTTCCAACTGAAGACGCCGGGCTGGGACCAGAAACCCTCTGGCCCGACCTGTTGGAGCCCGGCCTCGGCGATGGCCTCGACGAGGCCCATGGGCGTGTCCGGCGCCTCGGTGACGCAGATCCGGTGATGGCGCTTGGCGCTCTCGCGGACGACGCAGCCAAAGGCGGTAAGTTCCTCGTTGAGGCGCGCGCCGCCCCGGGTCTTGGGGGCCAAGGCGACAAGCTCGCCTCGCGCCCTAAGCGCCTGGAGGGACCGCGCGAGAACGTAACGGCGCTCAAGCACCCCCGGCGGCGCGAGGACGACCATGCGGTCGAGGGACTCGAGATCGAGGTCCTCGATGGCCGCCGCGCCGGGAATCAGAGGTGACACCTGCCGCGCCGAGGAGCTGACCTCGGCCAGGACCGGTGGGGGAAATCCGTAGACAGCTTCCGCGCCGCTCACTGTGCGTCAGCCCCGCTCGCGGGTGCGCAGGAAGCTGATCTTGGGGAAGCGCTCGGCCAGGTAATTGATCTCCCACGCCGACTTGGCGAGGAAGACCAGCTGGGCGTCGATATCCTCGGCCATGGCGGTGCGGTGCTTGCCGCTGAAATCGTCCAGATCCGCCTTGGCGCCGGAGAGCCAGCGCGCCTCGGCATAGGGGGCGGGCTCGAAGACGACGTCCAGGGCATATTCTCCGCCCAGGCGGTCCGCCATGACCTCGAACTGCAGGGGCCCCACGGCGCCCACGATAAAGTCGGCGCCCAGGATCGGACGGAAGAGCTGGGTCACGCCTTCCTCGGCGAGCCCCTCCAGAGCTTTCTTCAGATGCTTGGCTTTCAGGGGGTCGGTGACCCGCACCCGCTGCAGGATCTCAGGGGCGAAATTAGGAAGGCCCGCGAAGCGCAAGGCGCCCGATTGCGAGAGACTGTCGCCCACGCGCAGGACGCCGTGATTGGGGATGCCGATCACGTCCCCCGCAAAGGCCTCGTCGGCCAGTTCGCGGTCGGAAGCGAAGAAGAGGATCGGCGCATTGACGCTGATCTGGCGGCCGGTGTTCTGAACCTTAAGCTTCATGCCCCGGGTGAAACGCCCGGAGGTCAGGCGGACAAAGGCGATCCGGTCGCGGTGATTGGGATCCATATTCGCCTGGATCTTGAAGACAAAGCCCGAGACCTCATCATCGCCGGGCGCCACGTGGGTCTCGGCGTCGGACCGCCGGGCCGCCACCAGCTTGGGAGCGGGAGCAAAGGCGCCCAGACTATCCAGCAGCTCGTCCACGCCGAAATGGCGCAGGGCCGAGCCGAACAGGACCGGGGTCATGTGGCCCTCCAGAAAGCTCTGGGGATCAAAGGGCTTGGAGGCCTCCTGGACCAGCATCGCGCCCTCCCGGACCTCTTCCTGCTCATCGGGGCTCAGCAAGGCGTCGAGGGCTTTCGATGCCAGGGGGATTGGCCTGGCGCTCGTCGGTAACGCCCCGGCCACGGGGCGCTGGAACGGCAGGAAGCTTTCATGGCGAAGATCGATCATCCCCTTGAAGCGGGCGCCCGATCCGGCCGGCCAATAGAGAGGGGCGGGGTCGAGGGCCAGCTTTGAGCCGATCTCGTCCAGCAGGGCGAAGGGGTCCTGGGCCTCCCGGTCCATCTTGTTGATAAAGGTGATGATGGGAATGTCGCGCAGACGGCACACCTCGAAAAGCTTGAGGGTCTGGGGCTCGATACCCCGGGCCGCGTCCAACACCATGATCGCCGCGTCGGCGGCGGTGAGAGTGCGATAGGTGTCCTCCGAAAAGTCCTCGTGGCCGGGGGTGTCCAGGAGGTTGAACATCAGGCCATCGTGATCGAAGGTCATGGCGCTGGCGGAAACGGAGATGCCCCGCTCGCGCTCGATCTTCATCCAGTCCGACCGCGTGCGCCGCTGCTCTCCCCGCGCGCGCACGGCGCCGGCGGCACGGATCGCGCCCCCCGCCAGAAGCAGGTTCTCCGTCAGCGTGGTCTTGCCGGCGTCCGGGTGACTGATGATGGCGAAGGTCCGCCGGCGGGCGGCCTCGGCGGCGGG
>Ga0116226_10004152_pt1 | contig 12803 bp, 6 predicted proteins | sample S1TSphfallax_FD_89692 | JGI IMG/M metagenome (GOLD analysis project Ga0116226, IMG submission 89692) | Host-associated microbial communities from peat moss isolated from Minnesota, USA - S1T2_Fa - Sphagnum fallax MG | ecosystem: Host-associated > Plants > Peat moss > Unclassified | place: USA... | reverse complement strand
GCATTCAAAATCTACAAATGGCAAAATGACACAAAACCCATCAACTAACCAACCTACAAGGTAGAACTTCCATCTATAAGGAATGGATTTTAGGGTTACTTTTGTTAGTAAAAAAAGAAGAACATCCCATCTTGAATTACAACAAATTATAGGTCCATACATTAGTGGATTCCAAAACATTTAACAATACATCATCAAATTTGTGTTGTAAAAAGTTATGTGGCAAACAAAAGTTGGCATTCAACTTTTGTAATTCAGCCTAAAACAAAAATGGTTTTGAAATTCAATGCAATATTGTGGAATTTTATTCAAAATAATTCTTACCCTAATGAGGTTGGACAAACAATATAGGATAAAATTTTAGTTGCATTAGGTTGCATAACTAGGATGCAATTAAAATTTTATCTCATATTGTTTGTCTAATCTTTCAAGTTTGTAAAATATATAATTAGTGCACTATAACATAAAAATATTTTCAAATAAGTGACATTTGGAATGAACTTTGGCCTTAAAAGCTAAACCCAAAATGAAATACAATTTTAATACCATCCCAATCCACCTACCTACCTACATGACATGCATACTCCTTCTTGCCTACCTAAGAGCCTAGGCCTACCTCAATGCCATGTGCCAACATCTTAATAATATTAATTAACTAAATAATGATGTGTGCGTGCGTGTGTGTGTGTGTGTGTGATAATAATTTATTTAAATATTTAGTATATTAATCAAGAATATTAATTGATTTATTGATATTCATATATATAATTGTAATTATTTTAAGGTATAATTAGTAGGCTAGCTTAGGGATACCTAGCCTATAGTTACATGCTAGAATAAGTCTATGTTACTTAATTTAACCTATGTATAGTAGTATTATACTTCTAATAATTTCTTATAGTAGCCTAGGTATATTGGGTATATTGGCCTAAATATGTTTTTTTTTAGACCATTGTTTTTTGGCATGTGTCCATTTTATACACCATCGATTGCATGTTAGTTGCACACACAACCATTTTGAACAAAAATTATACAATTCCAATTTTGTAATTTGAAGTGTGACTAATTTAGTTGTAAATGATAACTAGTTACACATAGTTGCAAAATGAATGGTTGCATATGACAAGATTTCTTCTATTGTTTAAGGTTGATTTTTAAAATGAATAATGGCTTCATGTAAAACATTCAAAGTATTAATGACCATGCCTATACCAAAACTAGTTTTATTGTAATGAGAAGGGACTTTTGAACTTTAATTATTACCCAAAAAAAAAAAACAATGGGATTTTTGCCTTCCATGGCATCTTTTGTTCTAGCTTTATGTTTTGCTATGATATAAATGTTAGTATAATAATCAACGAACATTAAAAAGAACTTTTCCTTTTTCACATTAACTTAACACAACCTGGTTTGGAACAAAGATCTTCATTAATTTATAGAATTTATTTTTCAAAAGTTTTCATGGCTATTTTCTTTCTTCAAGTTTTTCCTTAATGTATAATTTAAAAACAAGTCAAATCTTGTACTTCAAACCTTCCCACCAGCTTGTTGTGTCTAAATAAACATGAATGCACAACTAAAGTCTTGAATGATTTTTTTCATGGATTTAAAAATTTTGGGCCTCTTAAGCAAATAAACATTTAACTTCTAATAGCTAGAACCCTTTGCAATGGCATGGACAATGAAAAAAACTTCAACTCAAGATCAAAAATAAAAAAGGAAGGAGAACATGTTTATAATCATTAGTAAAAGCTAAAACATTATTTGTCACGTAGCAACAATCAAAGTTTCATGAACATATTGCATTGTGTACAGGAAAAAGTAAAGGCGTTTGTAAAAGGATGATAATATTTGTAAATATTATAAAAATCATGAATTTAACAAGATCTTCAAATTCTATGTTTCCCACCAAAATTTTTGATGCATTTGAAGAGCACGTGTTTAAAGAAGAATCTACAACAAACTTTCAATCACGAACAATAAAAGATTTCTCAAGAAGGGGTTTTTGAAGAAAAAAAGTTGGACAATTCATTTGAAAGAAATTTTTCACATCCCTTGGTATCATAGGAGTGTAAACATCAACAATAATTTATTTTTTCCCCTCCCAAACATAACCAACACCATGCAACAACCTTTTGGATTATTGTAACTATTGGCAATATTGATTGGCATGAAGAAAACATTTTGAATTCTCATTTTTATGGAATACTTACATTTTAAAAACTATAATGGACTCCTAGAACCTTTTCCAATTTTGGAACCTCTTTATATTTATAAATCCTTGTGTAAATCGAGTATAAAAAACTCCAACTTTGAATTCCATGCATGGCATTTAATTGAACTTGTTTGATGTTTTTATTGAAATTGTTGACATTAGAGAATAATGCACATCTTTGGGGGGGAAAAAACTTAAATTGGGAGAAGGCACATTCAAATTGTGAACAAATTGTAGTCTACTCATGGGGTATAAAGAGAAATAATGGCCTTGCATTCCTATCCAATATTGGCAAGGGTCAATTTGTCTGGTCTTGCATGACAACCTTTTCTTTCTTAACAATGGCCACCACTACTTCCTAAATGTTTTATTTGTGACCATCATGACTAATGTAGTGTAAACAATTGTAGAACCTTTTGTTGACTTTGTTGCAGATGGTGGACTTCCAAGTTTCATGAAAGTCATAAGAAGACATGAGATCAATATGTTTTTCCTCTTTGATTGCTTGTATGAGATCACTATTGATTTTTTTTTAACATGGGCTTTTTAGGATGAACTAGCTTTGACATTTTAGAAATCATAAAAAATTTAAACAAATATTTTTAAATTGGCAATTTGTAGCATCAAGAATATTTACAACAATATAGCATAATACTAACACCTTTTGACAATGGTAGATCAAATTTTTGAAGAGTTTTTCTTGCATATGATTTGCCCATAATCTTAAAGATCTTGCATGTTATTAAAAAAGTTGGAATATGTAACATAAAAATCGTACATTTTCCCTAGGTTATAGGTGAAGAATTCATTTGGTTTTCCATCAAGCTTTGATGGAAAGGTAGGTTGTGGATAAGCTTCAACAACTCCTCCATTGTGAACTCCATGACACTTTGTTTATTGGGCTTAGTTGTATCATGTGATATGCCTCATATTTTTCAAAACTTTTGCATGGATTGCCGCATCCCTTATTTTGATGCATTTTTATTTACGTCAAGCATTTTTTAATGCCAAAAACATTAAAAAAACTTTGCGTTTAACCATACGTTATTGTAATCCCACAAAACAATCAAAGCTTAGTAGCATGGCTAAATGCAACACTGAAACATAACCAAGTTATAAACTAAACATAGAAATATTGACACCTCCAAGTTACAAACTAAAACATACGTAGGCTATAGGTTACATCGGACATTTTTTGAAAGCAAACTGAAACACATGGTCCAAGTTATAACTTGAATGATAACCAAATAATGAATTGAAACATAGGCACAAAAAAACATAGTTAAGGTACATGTTGAAATATAGGCATGTTATAGATTGAAACAAAACCATGTTAAACATTGAAACATAGCCATGTTTTGCAATGAAATATTGTCGAGGCTACTTACTAAAATATAGACAAAATCACATGTTACTTGATATTATTAATTTTGGCATCAACATCATCAACAATGAAAGCATTTGGTTGTCAATTTGGTTTTGATCTTTATTTCAATTTACAACTTCCATCCATTGGGAGAGGTCATTTTTGTTATTTCGAAATGTGATTATGTATACAATATGTCATTTTTCTTCCAATCATCAAACACCATCACATGGTATACAATGGAAGCCAGCATGAACATAAACATGTTTCAACATGTTTTTGAATTATGAATTGTTTTTAAGATTGTTCTTACAATTAAAAGAAAAAAATATACCTTGTTTTCATTTGTTCCAAAGGTAGCATTGATGGTGACCCCACTTTGATGACCATAGTGTTACATCATCAATGACTACAAGGGACTCTAAATTTTGATTGTGAAAGTGATTTTTACCATTTAGCTCTCCACCAACTTCCAACCCACTCTTTCATTAATGAAACAAAAGGTTTGGGTTCTCTCAAACCCACATGCAAACATTTTCAACATCATTCCCATGTTTTTTATATGTTATTTAAGCCAACTTTCCAACCATGTTACGTATGTTTTATTTGCATAAAAAAATGCCCCTTGTGAAATATCCACCAAACTCAACAATGTGTTACACACTTCCTTGATGTTTCGCCATCATTTGTGAAACAAAAAGGCCTAATCTCAAGTTTCCCATTACAAAATCTTTTAAGCATGTTGAAAGATGTGCTACAAATGTGGACTTGTCCTTGTGTATGATGTTCCCATTGCATTATTTTGAATTTTTTAGGTTTTAGATCTTGAAACCACATAGAAACATATCTCTATTACAACAGGGAGGAGATAAAACATTTTCATGGTAAATGCACATCTACAACCTTTTTTTTGTGACCCTCCATTACTTTTGGTGGTAAGCCAAGTTTTGGTTTTGCATTTTCGAATTATTTTACCTGTCCTATCAGAAAATTAAAAAAAATTTAACTACATTTTTTATTAACAGCATCAAATTGTCTATCTTGTCCTTCAAACCATAATTATAATTATACATGCCCTTGAACCATTGTTAAAGAACGGAATACAACAAAATAATTCAAATGAAACTATGCAAGAAACTAAGATTTTATAAGAATCAAAATGTAATGGGTTTCAAGATCTAAAACCTAGAAAATTCAAAATAATTTTTCTATCATGGGAACAACAATTTCCCTTTCTTATTTCTTATGAATTGCCTCCATGTGAACTTGCAATTTGCATCATTATAATGTTCCTTTCTATTGATAAAATCTTGGACTCAATTTGAAGGAATGTATGTTGTTTTGACTTTGTGACTTGTAATTGACATCCCATCTCAATTCCATGTGTGTAAACATTCCAATCTTCAAATTTTGCATTATTTGTTGAATTCCCTACAAAAATGGCATGTTCATGTTGAAATATAACCTCAACTAGGTGTCCCATGTTTCTTTGTTAGCAACCTTAGGCAAGCATGATTCCATTGAAAGCGGAAACTAACAAGAAGGAATAGTTGTTCCACAATCAACATCCTTCTTCATCAAATCAGCCATAAAACCTTGCCAATAAATGGTCATGAAGGGTACATGGGGACATGCATGACCTAATTTAGGGTTGTTATGGGTTTCAAAAAAATAGATTTTGGGTTGTCACCTAGATCTTAACACATTAAATACAACTTGATTGTTCTATTATTCAAATGTTGACGACCTAAACGCGTCTTTTTAAAATGTGCACAAGATAGTACCTCAAAACATGTCAACATCAGTAAAAAGAGGTCAAAACATTTGAACATGATGCCAAAACATCTAAAGTTGTTTCTTTTATGAAACATGGCTTGAAACAATCATAATTCTTACATTTGGAGTCTTTGGAACATGGTTCAAGTATGTAGGGAAAAATATTTGTGAAAAATATTTGTTGATCATGTTTCAAACACATTCATGTACTAATTTCAAATCCTTAAAACATGGCTCAAGTATGTAGGTCAGAATATTTACAAATAATATTTTTTGATCGTGTTTCAAACACACTTTTGTACTAGTTTCAAATCTTCAAAACATGACTCAATTATGCAAATCAAAATATTTATGAATATTTTTTTCAAACACATTAATCATTTTTTTATTGTTGAAATGTCATTAATGTTTAGGTTTCAATCATTTTTGAAACATATTCCAAAACAAACCCAAGGAATGGAAGTAAATGAAAACAAATGAAAGAAACCTAAATCTAATCCAATGAAAACAAATGAATAGACACAAAAGAAACTCAAAGAAAGTAAATGGGGCATCAAGGTATTCACTTTATTCCAAAACATGGGCTTCGAAACATGTGGAACTTCAAAGCCATATAATTAAATTTAAAAAGGCAATTTTAGGCCTCACTAAAAAAAAAAAAAACTTTGATTCAAGGCAATGGTAAACTCAAAGAGAAAAAGATGAAAAGAAACTCAAATAACCCAAAGAAAAAATATGAACAAAATTTCAAGAAACTAAAAGAATTCAAAGAAATAAATGAAATATCAAGGTATGCGCTTTGTTGCAAAGCATGGGTCTTGAAACATGAAGAACTTTGAAACCAAATAATGAAATTTCAAACTTTGCTAGAAATGTGTACTTTATAGTTTATATTTTTGACAAGGCATTTGATGTTTTGGACTTAAGTTTATGAGCTTTCTTCCTTGCCACCGCCCCAAGTGATTGTTTTTGTAGACTAGTCCCCTTCTTGTTAGCTACATGTGGTTTGTTCACCATCTGGGGAAGTTGTCAAGTAATGGCATTTACCCTCATCATATCTTCAATAACAAAGTCAATTATGTTGGAATTTATTGGAAAAATGATGATCATGTCATCATCATAATTGAACTTTCATTGAAGGAGATGGTTTGGACGATGAATTCATCATACATGGCCTTCAAACTTTCACTTGAAAATATTTGACCTCCAATGTCTCCCAACCATTCCAAGAAAAATGAATGATTAGTGACACAAGGACAAATGTAAAACATGAAACATTGCGGAACCATAACTAATGAGATTGTGACACATGTAAAAAGACAAAAAAATGGACAAACTTTGGAAACATGGGCAAAAATTATTGAATGAATGGATTTATGGAATGGATGGAATCTAGAAACATACAAACATTGAAACCCTATAAACGCACAATAAACACCAAACATCACACAAAGAAACAAAATCGGAACATGCAATTGAAACATGATATCTAGAAACATTGAATACATACAAAACAAGAAACAAGGAAACAAAAATGCAACATGTGATTGAAACATAGAAATATAGAAATAGATTGAATATTTTGGTCCCAATAGATGCACCACAAGGAAATATGATAAAATTTCGATTCACATTGTTGTGATAGTTGTGACAAAATTGTAGTTTCAAATTTTGAAATTCACTTCCACATCAAGACAATGGTCCTTTCATTATATTTGGTCAATAAGATGCATACAATTGGCCTTGTGCCAACAATTGTCCATTCATTAGAATTAGGTGGTAGTCTTTTTGCATAAGACCACCCTAGTGATGCACATTTTATAACTTGATTTGCCTTGCGTGTCATGTGAAATCTTGAAATGGAATCAAAGTGTAATTTTGGTGACGTTTTCACACGTAAAGAAAAACCACTGGTTCCTTTCATTGGATGGAAGGACTAAAATGTCTTCTACGCCTTTCATATTGCAAAGGGTTTTAACACCAGTTTGGGCAATCTTCTTTCATGCATTGCCTTCCTCCAAATGCATAAGTTCCAACATTGGCATAGTTTAGTTATGTACAATACAATAATGTTTTTGAATAATGGGTTTTTTCAATTGTAAAATAAACTATAAATAAAAGTACAACATAATGCCCTACATTTCCCTTTACTAGTATAATAATGTTTTGAAATCATCATCTTCAAGCCAAAGATGTATTTCCTTCTTGGGATCACCCCCAAAAATAGGGCATAGTCACAAAGGTCATCCTTAGTAACCATTTCAACCTTATTGGAAGATTGGGTATTTAGTTTTGGATTCCACAATTCTATGTTTACACGTTTCTATGCCTTAAGGATTGTGTGTTTTTATGATTCTATGATTGTTTGTTTTGGCATTTTATGTTTCAGATGTAAGGGATTCAAATGTTTCAATCTTTTATGTTTTTATGTTTCCATGGATTCGGTTGTTTATATGTTTTGTGTACATGGCAAGAACTACACATGTTGATCAAAATAAACTTGATAGTTAGATAAACATGTAACTATTGATTAGAACATACCTTGCACTCTTGAAAATCTCAAGCAACCTATAAAATACATAATTTGTTATTAATATTTGCTTTTAAAAATGGTAAAAAACTCAGAGAAAAAAATAGTTGAGTTCAAAACCTATCGTTTGGCCTTCCTTAAACAAACAAATTGCTGATCATTTCATGGTCTATCCTCCAACATTATAAAGTGCTTCATTCGATGGTCGAAGCAAAATTTCAATGTTAGAAAAACACTCTACAACTCAAGCCCATTTCTTCATGATTGGTTTGCTTATTGCTTTAACATTGTCTTTTAATTTATTTTTTGCACACACCTTTTTTTTGGTCTTTGCCTATGGTTTTTTACATTTTTCCTTTCAAGGGTTTTTTGCCACATTGATTACATCCTTTGAAATGTTCCTAATAGCTTATTCATGTGTTTCAAAAGATGGTTTACTTAAAAAAATTCCTTGCTTAGGATGTTCACCACAACTTTTATGGGGGTCATTGTGTTCACAATTAGGTCAATAGTTGCATTTTCATCAATAGAAACATATGACCACGATATATACATGGTTGGAGTATCTTTTGGAATTGAAACACTTACCTAAATAAACTTTTTTGTACACCGGGTTCTAATGGTCATTCGTTGAAATTCCAAATTATATTTTGGTTAGTTTGTAAAACAAGGTCCCCATCAACTATCTTGCAACATATATAATTGAGATCATGTATCACCAAGGGTTCTTGAATGGCCCCACCAACGATCTTTAACACATGTTTTGACATCCACATCCTTTACAAAAATAAAGTCCACATTTGTATATGAAACACATACACCCTTTAAAACATGACCACTTATGTCTTGAACCAAAACATGAATAATTGGGTCTTGAATCAAAACCTAAGCATTTGGGTTATAAGTTTAAAGGTGAACATTTGGATGTTGAACCAAAACATTACCTCTTGGGGTTTTAACCAAAACTTGAACAATTGGGTCCTCAACCAAAGCATGACCAATTGGGTTCACACCCAAAAATGACCACTTAAATTTTTAATCAAAACAAGAATCAAACCATGAGTGTTAATGGGTTCAACCAAAGTTTATAAAGTTGCTCCTTAATAATTGCATTGTCAAAACCATGTGCTTTCGTTTGATCAACATGACCAAGGGACAAGCTCTTGCAACTTGGTTCTCAAGCTTCCAAGTTGAAGTTGTTAAAACTTGCAGAGATTCGACAAGAACATTCAAATATTCAATAGGAACCTATGGAAATTTGGAGGGAAATTGCAAATTATTCTTGGTGAGTTCTACCACCATAATATTGATATTTGAAACAAATATCATTGGAGGTGTTACATCAAGCTATCCTAAATTGTGATGGCTTGGAACTTGAATACTTGTCTCCATATTGGTGAACACTTTTAGTTTCACCCAACCTTTAGTGGATTCATCCATGTTCGTATCTCCAATTGGAAATGGATCACATCCTCCAAAACATGGTCCATATTTGAAACTTGCATTTGTGTATTGGACAAATGTTCTTGGATATCCAAAACATAAAAAATGGTGGTCTTCCACTTTTGAAACATCATCAAGGACATTTGAAACATGATGCGTCACTTGTGAAACATTCACATTTGGCATATTTGCATCATGTTCCATCATGTCCTCAATTTTTGGGTTTTTTTTTTGTTTCATATTTTTATGGGTTGCCAACATCACATTGTTCAAGTTGAACTTGTTTTGAATTTTGTTTCAATTGCATTAAAAAAAATTCATTTTTTTCCCATACGTGGATGCCCCATCTTTTGTTTGTGAAATCAAATGGTGTTTGCAATGTTAACAATGTTGGTGGAACTTCTAGTGTTAGTTGAGTTGGAAACAAGAATGCATGTTTTAGTTATACCACCTTGTTTAAAGTAAACATTGTTTTATGGGGGACATTGGTTGTAGCATCTAGATTTTGAAACACATCTTAATGGACATTACCCAATCCATGTATATGTCGTCATGGTGTCTTAAATATCTCTTGATAGTTAGAAGTGAAGCTCAACCTTGCTTTTCATTTGTTTCCTCCCAAATGTCCTAAAAGAATGTAACATCTTTGTGCATCATATCACTACGAGAAAAAGGAGTGTTTTGCAACTAGCCCTGCAACTCAATTTTTGAATTATAGAATACATTTGCAACTTATTGAATTTATACATTGTGACTGTTAATGGACAAATTGCATGAATTGCAAAGTTGCAACTCATTGCAACTCAATTGCAACTTAGTCAAAACAACTCATTTTCAACTACATTGAAACTCCATTATAATTACACCCATGATGTCATACTAACGTCATTAATTGTCATCCATATATTAAAATTTGACATTCTGAAGATTTTTGGACATAATGTTTTTTTGAAATATTGATCTGCATTGTCCATTATGATTGTTAATGATGGTCCAAAATATGCCATGTGGCATAATAATTTTTTTTGCCACATGGCATATTAATTGTATTTTGGAAAAATAAAAATAAAAATGTTTATTTTAGTAGTTAGGTAGCTCATAAATAACCATAGGTAAGTAGGTTGGTAGGTCTTAAGATTTACATACTTATGTATTTACTTAGGACCTCATTACCTACCTAGGTAGGTAGAAAAGTAGGACATGCTTACTTACCTAGGTAGATAAGTAGGTGGGAAAGCACAAGACTAAGTGCACTAAAAAATAATTATGAAATTTTATTTTATATTTTACTTCAAGGTTAAGTTTTTTTAAGCTCATCCCAAAATGGAACATGTATTTTAATGTGATAACATAAACAAGTCTTCTTTATATAATTTGTAGCATGGGATTTGAAAACAAAATATATGGGTTAAATCTTTTAGTTTTTCATTAGTTGTAATCGAATTGCAACTATAACATTTAAGCGTTTAAGGCAAGCTAGTTCCAAGGGGAGGGTTCCATTTATTTGTGTTTAAACAAAATTTGAAAACCTCTTATTGGCACATCTAGTGCACCAAAAACGATAAAAACATATAATACAATTGAAAAGTTATGGCCCTTCAAAGTCAAGGGGGTCAAGAACTCCAAAAAACAAACCACCAAATGTTACAAAGGCTAGTTCCCAAACACCCACAAAATTCCTTATATGTTGTTTTGTTGTTATTGGAGTCTAAAAATGATTTGTAAAACTTTAGATGACGTTCCTATAACACTTTAATTTTTTTTAATTAATAAGAATAAGGACGTTATGAGGTTTGAAAGTACGAGGGGTCCAAAGAAAAAAAGTTCTATTTGTTAAAAATCTTATTTATTTTCTTATTATTTTTCATTATTCATTTTCCTTTGAACTTCAAATATGATTTTTTGAATTTGAGGTAATGCCCCCATAACATTTTAAATCATTCAAAATGAAACACATATGATAAAGATATAAATAATTGATGAATATGTATTTTAATTAAATTATAAATAATTGTATTATAGTCATAACATAGTTGAATAATAATACTTTAGTAGTGGCTCACTAATGGCCATTTCAATTGTATAAAAGGGAATCATAATAAAAAACTAGTTGCAAATGTACCCCATAATGGGTGGTGGAGATGTGAACATGTGGCATGATCGAGTATGTACATTGTACATTAGGTGCAACATAGTTGTTTTAGTGACACATTTATAATAGTTTGAAAGTAATGGCCACGTGTAACTACAATATAATTCTTGAAAAAATCAAACATTGTTAACTACATATGTATGTACAATGTGTATAACTTATTGTATAAAATATTCATTTTCAACTCACTTCTAACTATAATACAACTAACCAATTTTCTGATGTGGCAATTTATTTATTAATACACCGCATTTTTAAGGGGATAGTTGCACAATAGTTGTAATACCCAAGGAATAATTACATAATAACTGTATATGAGTTATTTTTTGAGTTTTAGTTATAAGGTAATGTGATTTTGGCAAATGCAATTTCTCATAGTGCATCTTTTACTACCCTTATTTGTATATAAATGAAAACCATTGACATTTTGAATATAATATTTGATGTTGACATGAACCTTTAATACACAACCTTTATTTTCTTGTCCCCCAAAACAATAGATGCCTATCTTGCTTTATACATATATGGTTTTCCACCAACCAGGGTATATTCCCTTATCCTTAGCTTTCTAATGGAAGCCTGATTAGCTCCTTGAAGTGGGCAGGCACAATTAACATCCTTATGAAGTGAATATTGATAAAAACCTTCATTAGCCTAACTTCCCAAAAAATTACTCCTATAAGGTGCATTCCTCATAGCAAGTTACTTGAAATAAATTTTGCTTCTTTGATAGAATGGGACCAAGGGAGGTCATGTTTACCAATCGTAAAGGAGCATTCATCATTGGTGACAATATGCCATAAAAGATTCCAATTCCACTTTATAATTTCAATTTTTGTTGCATTGGATATATTAAATTCCTTGAGTCGTTTAACAATAAAGGCTAACCTTTACTGTCTTAAGTTATATTTTTGTTCATTTTCTACTTCAATAAATTGTTGTAAATAATTCTTGACGCACCCCCAAGCTCCTTGATGGATTCAACCACAAGTCCAAAGGTGACGACAATAAAAATAAAAGGAATTGGGGCATGTTCCCTGGCTTGTAGCACTTTGGGAGTAGAGGCACATGTTGGAGCTTCAAGATGGGGATTAGGAAGATTGACAAGAAATTCAATTACTCACGGACCTGTACAAACCAAACAACAAGTTGGTTAGTGCATAGTTGGAGCGCTTTGGTGCATGGACGAGCCACGAGTAAACACAGACTCACAAGACTCACCATGGCCTAGACTTGGGGGAAGCCATCACCTTCCCCCTTATAATATTCTATATGCATGACCACAGGGCCAACACCCAAATGTCATTTTGTCTTGGGATTC
>Ga0116226_10004151_pt1 | contig 12804 bp, 9 predicted proteins | sample S1TSphfallax_FD_89692 | JGI IMG/M metagenome (GOLD analysis project Ga0116226, IMG submission 89692) | Host-associated microbial communities from peat moss isolated from Minnesota, USA - S1T2_Fa - Sphagnum fallax MG | ecosystem: Host-associated > Plants > Peat moss > Unclassified | place: USA... | reverse complement strand
TCGGCATGATCGGGCTGCAACTCGATCACTGTGTTATAGGATGCTTCGGCTTCGGTATGTTTTTCCTGCTCACGCAATGCGTTGCCAAGGCCGAAATGCGCGTTGGAAAATTTCGGTTGAATCTGTACGGCAGAGCGATACGCAGCTTCCGCCTCCGCAAAGCGCTTCTGCGACATCAGGAGATTCGCCAGGTTGGCATGCACCTGCGCATCCCCGTTGGTGAGATTCAATGCACTGCGAAAACTGGATTCGGCTTCCGTCAAATGGCCCAGTTTATTCAATACGATGCCCAGGTTGCTATGTGCTTGCGCAAACCCCGGATGACTCTCAAGTGTCGTACGATAACTGGCGGCGGCCTCATCGAGCTTTCCCTGCTCCTGCAAGGCTATGCCGAGGTTGTAGCGCGCCTGGATATATAAAGGATTGCTGGCTAATGCACGTCGATAACTGAGTTCGGCGTCGCTGGCTCTGCCATATTGCAATAGGGTGTTGCCGTGGTTGTATTGGACTTCGGCGTTTTCCGGTAGCAGCTTTGCAGCTTGCGATTGCGCATTCAAGGCCGCATCGTGAAGATCCTGTTTCTTCAATATCGTGCCAAGCAGCATCCAACCCATGCCATAGTGCGGGTAACGGATGGTCATCGCCTGGCTCAGCACTTCGGCTTCGGCATAGCGCTGCTGTCCGAAGATGGCAAGCACCTTGTCGATTTCAGTTTGCGATGGTTGATCGCTCTTGTTGTTGGAATAGTCGGACGATACGGCAACTTGCTTGTTCATCGTGTCATTCGCTTCAATTCAGGTGGGGAAATCCTAGCATCGATTTCCCTTGTAACCATTTCTTTTCTCAGAAAGAAGGGCATGCCTTAAACTGCTGCATGCCCCCGATTCACTGATCGACTACGCCAACTTAGAAGCCTGAGTGGCTATTGATAAAGCTTGCGAAATTGCCGACATTGACGCTACCAAAGCCGGTCACATAATCCCAACCAGTCTTGGCCGAATAGCCGCCATTGCTGCCCGAGGTGATGTCGTGGAACAGTGTCGATTCATTCGCTACGCCATATTGATAGATAGCGCTTGCAGGGAATGCCAGGCTATTGGAGTGTGCTGATTGGATACGTGCCCAGAAGCCAACGAAAATCGGTGTTGCCAAGCTGGTGCCACCCCATTGCGCAGTCTTGCCGTTGACGATAACGCTTGCTCCCGATGTTGGGTCGCCAGCGAAGGAAATGTCTGGCACGCCGCGCTTGGTGGAGGTACCGAGCACGCCCGACTTTGTTTGCCAAGATGGTGCGCTTTCCGTCGTGCTTGGACCACCGCCGCTGCCACCAGTGCCGCTTTGGCTCGTACATGCGGTATACGATGTGCATGACCATGCCGTTTCAGAAGACCATGCGCCAGCCGATGTCGTATAAACGCGGGTACCACCCACAGCAATGACGTATGGTGATACGGCAGGCCAGCCTTGAATGCTGGTCTTGCCAGAGCATTCGTAGGAGCCGGTGTCGCCACTGGCCACTGCAAAGGTTTGGCCTTGCAAAACGGCTGTTTCAAAAATCTGATCGCCAGCAGCTTCCGAGCCGTCGTTCTTTGCATCGGTTTCGCAAACGCCGAGCGAGACGTTGATGACTTGTGCCTTGTTGTCCGATGTGGCGCGGTTAAACATCGACGTCATGTCTGCGTCTGTCAATGCTACTGCGTTGTAGAAAATCATGGACTTGAGCACGCCACCTGCTGCGCCCAGGGAGTCCTGGCTGTCGATGTCCCATTCGGTTGGGCCGGAAGAAGTTGTAGTACCTGTGCCGCCAACGCTGACAGTGCTGGTCACTGGTGTTGCCAGCTTTTGATTCTTGACGAAAGTAGCCAGATCTTTCATCGTTTGTGTCAGTGTTGCCGCGGTGATGATACCGACTGTGGTGTTGGCGCCGTTTGGAATGCCGGTCGCATTATAGATCGTTGGCCAAGCGGTTGGAACATGCGAGACAGCGCTGCCGCTGCTTGCATCAACCGAAGCAGTTTGTTGTTCTGCGTTCAGCTTGGTCATGGAACGGTGTGCACGATGCAGGTTTTGCAGGCCGTGTACGGACAAGATGATGTCGCCCAATTCCTTGGGGACAACTGGATCGGTAGTGTTGGCGAAATATTTGTGGCCGTTCTTTTCGAAGTGGCTCATTTCGACATTGAACGCAGCGCGTGCAGTACCAGCGGTGCCGTCAGCAGTAACCAGCAAATTGTTATCTGCGACTTCGATGTTGACGAAGCCAGCCTTCTTCAAGTGATTCACGACTGCATCGACCTGATCCTGAGTCGGCGAGAATTGGCTCTTCACTTCTTCGCTTGACAAAATGTGCGACGATTTACCGGACATGATGTCGGCAACCATTGCATCCATTGTTGCCTTGTTGCGGACTTGCAGCGAAACAGCGATATGTATCGCTTCACCAGCTTGCATTGCTTCGCGAGGTGTTGCTCCGGTCACATCCGTTGCGTGTGAATGTGTTGGCACCCATGTTGCAGTGGTGGCGTGGGCGCTGGAGCCGAATGCGGCGACCAACATTGCAGCAATAGGAATCATCTTTACATTGGAACCAAATTTCATGTTTTCTCCGCCTTTGATTATGGGTAAATCTCCCCGGCATAGCCGGTGAGTCGGTTCAATACAGAAACGTCTAGGTGAAAGAATGTCCCACGGACTGTCGATCATGCAGACCGCCGTGCCATGCATACAGGCCGGAGAAATACATGTGACGACAGACCGGAAGCGTGAAGGTATTCAAGCGTGACGCCCTTCATGCGACCGGCAGTGAGCCAAGATACCGCAAGAATGGCAAGAGGAAATGGTGAGATGGAACCAACAACGTGAATACAAAGCCATACGTTCTCCTTTGGAATTTCCTCGTTGCACCGTCTATCGAGCATTTGCTCCCGCGGCTTTTTTGATATTGCTTTTTATTGTCATACGCCAATAATTCAACAACCAACGTTGACGTGCGATGCTTAGCAAACTGTATGCCAATAAATAAAGGAGAGGGGATTTCTTAGAAATTTTTTGTGAAGCCTTGTGTAGCCTCAGGCAGGCTCACTCAAAAAATGTTCTATGGAAATAGATAGAAATGTCTCTTCTCGAAAATAAGAAAATGCGAAAAATTTTTTCGCATTTTTGAGAAATCGGTATTCGGCAATCCAATGAAATTACAGGTTGTATTAACCCTTTTTACTATCGATTTACGGTAGTGATTGTCGATGGTATTTTTAGTCGTCCAATCCCATGCCATCGAGTATTAATGGAATACATTTTTCTACTCTGGCTTCGCGCGTTTTGGATAATTTGGCGCCAGAGAAATAAAGTAGGTAACCTCGTTGTCGCCCTGGCGTCAGTGCTTCGAAAGCAGATCGCAATGCCGGCATTGCATCCAATTGCTGCTGGAATTCTTCGGCAACGGCAAAGTCTGCTGTTTCTTTCTTTGCGACCTTCACGCCAGACTTTTCCACTTCAATCGCTTCCCGGATGTATGCCTTGATGGTGGCTTTTAACTTGCTTATCTCAGCAACATTGGTGAAGCGCAGTTGGCGCGATGTCTGGGTATTTTCCGTCTGTGTGATCAGAATACCTTTGGGGTCTTTGAGTAGCACGCCCTTGAAGAACAGTAGCGCGCAGTATTCTTTGAAGCCATGTATCAACACAACATTTGCATCCTGCAAGGTGTAGCAGGGATGGCCCCATTTGAATTCCTCGACCAAAGGACAATCGAGAGCAATCTCTCTTAATTTTTCAAATTCCGCCTGCCATTTTTTTGCCTTGGCGATATATCCGTCCACCTTGGGATTCATGCTTGCTCCTGTTGTTTTTTGAATTCTTAATGCGTCTTTGCTTCGCATGACACATTTTCGCATTTCCTGGATATTGCTCCAAACAAACACGGTGATTTTCGCGGATGGATTTGCGCGGTGCTTTATCTCAAACATTCATCCCACCAAGAGAGTGCAACCCATTTCACAACTACCATCTATCACACGAAATCGTATAAATGATAAAAACTAAAAACTCAGATTTACAGAAATGTCGCAAAAAGGAAACTACAAATCCAATATCTCAAAATGGTGTTTGTCACTTCTAATAAATTTGTCATAAACTCAGGCCGCCGTAGTATTACAAAAATATTATCCAAAAATAACCAGAACTCATTGCATAAATAGGAGGCTGATGCATTTTCATCAAAAAGGACGCTGGCAAGGCGTGCGACGCGTCTCGTAGCGGGGCTACGAGCATGGGCTAGGCGCTCCCGAGCGAACACAGCCAGCGCCCTTTTTGATGAAAACCCGGAGGGAACGAACTATTTGGGCGTTGCGCGTTGTGCGGGCCGACCATCCGGCGCTTGCATGGGGAACCACCCTGTGCGGCGCGACATGCTTAGCGCAACATCCCAAATAGATCGTTTGCAGAGCCTCCTTTTTATGAAATGAGTTCTACATTCGGAGGTTGAAGATGCAACGTAGATCCTTTCTTAGTGCGGCGCTTGCTGGTGCGACAGCAGCGACAATTTCCAAGGTTTCCTTTGCGAGCAAGGCGCTTGATATGCAGGTAAAGAGCAGCAAGGAATTCTATCCGAGCATCAGCGGGCTTCCTTCACTACCGGCAATTAATTGGTCTGCCATCGGAGCTTCGGCGCCAACGCTGACAACAACGCCAAGCAGCTTGCCTGCCGCCGACGTTGTGGTGATCACATGGGCAGAGGCAGAGTGGGCAGCGATGCAGCACGTGTTCGTGCAAAGCAGCCAATCGATGTCTTACTCGTCTGCATCGACCAGTAGCTGGTCGGGCTGGGTGAAATACAACAAGAGTATGCCTTCTGCTCCCAGTTCGGACTCCGATTGGGATTACTGGGGTTATTATCGCCTGGTGGAAGTCAATGGCACCAGCGTGCTGCTGTTCAAATCCAATACACACCTGGACGGTCCGGGCGAAACGTATCTGGCAGAAATGATTCAACGTTTGATCTCGGCTTGCAGTCCGAAGCTGATCATGTCGATCGGCACCGCTGGCGGTAGCCGACTCACAGACCATATCGGCACCATCAACGTCGTCAATGCAGCAACGATGTATAGCTCCGGTCAACCGTCTTCGAGCTGGCCGACATACACCAGCACGTTCTCGCCGGTCTGGAGTCTCGTCCAGAAGAGCGGTTTCTCGTCGCTGTTGTTCCCGATCCCTGCGACCAGCAGCAACCTGCAAACACTGGCTACCCAGTTCAACAGCAACTACGGCACCAGCTATGCATTGTCAACACTCAATGTCGATGGCTTGTGTACCCCGACAACCTTGCCTGCATTGAACAACCTGACGCCGAATGGTACGCCACTATTGACTGCATCGACCTTTGTTACCGGCAACACATCGGGTGACTATGCAAACTATGCGGTGATCGAGATGGACGATGCCGTCATTGCACAAACCTGCCAGCAAAGCAAGGTTCCATTCTGCGCGGTTCGCAATGTGTCTGACCCAGCGCAAAACGCTTCCTTGCCAGCATCGGTACAAGGCAATTGGGGCAGTGCGGTGTATGACGTGTTCGGTTTCTATACGAGCTACAACGGCGCACTGGTTGCTTGGGCAATCATCGCTGGCATGGCTGCCTAAAAAGATTTGAAGATTTGGGGTAAATGTTGCTGCGGACAGGTACATCGCCTGCCCGCAGTTTTTTATGTGTTCACCTCTATTCTTATTCGTAAGCACCTAAACGCAATTGCTCGGTACTGGAAAACTGCGTATCACGTAATTGTTGAATCGCAGTCTGCTTGTCGGTATCGGACAGTGTGCTGTTGGCGAGTACGTTCTTGCGATCGGCCAGATAGCTATCGATGCGTTGCTTCCAGTTGGAATTTTGCTGATCAAGCTCTGCCAGTCGCGACGCTGCTGCTGGGGAAAACATCTTTGCACGCAGACGATAGACGTCGTCATCGCTCGCGCCCTTGGCACGCGCGGCGGTAACGGCTTCTTCCATCTTCGCGACCTTGAACGGTGCTTCGCGCTCTGTACGTAATTCCGGTGACATCGCTGCATCGAGCTTGGCAAGCTTCAGTTTCTTTTGCTCTGCGGTCAGACTTTTGTCGCGCGTGATTTCGACTCGTGCGATTGCGTCTTCGGCATGTTCATCGTCAAAGCCGAACATACCCTTGATTTCCTCTGGCGTGAAATAGTTTGCACGAATCTGCTGTATCGCCATCAGACGCGCACGAATCGGCGATATGGATGGATCGGCTGGCGGTGGATTTTTCTGCATTTCCATCACAGCGTTACGAAATGCCAGATATTGTCCGAGCAAGCGCTTTGCTTCCACTGCGGCACGTGGCTTCAGCGTACGGTCCAATTCCTCTTCTATCTTCGTCCGAATCGCTTGTGGCGTTGTTTCGCTCTCTGCTGACAAGTAGTAGTCGAACATGTGGCGCAATTCGGCGTCGGCAACCAAACCGTCGTGATCATCTACAGTTACATCGGGCGGGACAGTGCCTTGTAATGAATGGACGAATGAGAATGGATTCGAGTCCGCAGCATGCGGTTGTGACGGCGGTGCAGTAGGGTGCATCAGCATCATCGCACAAGCGATGACAGCACATAGAGTTGCCGCCCACAGGATGATGGTGGTCTTGGTCTTCATGATGATCTCCGTATCGGGAATGCAAAACGTAGAGCACGGTAGCGATTGTGTCGCTACCGTGCTATGTCTTGTAATCAGCGTGATGAAGGCGATAAATTACAGACCGAGTTTTTGCAGGCGGTTAGCCTGATTTTCGTACAGCGTGACGGGGTTGGTCGCGAAGATATCGACCAAGCCGAGCATTTGGTTGACTGCATCCAAATGGTTTTGCGGATAGCTGTCGCTAATCACCACGCCCAGGTGCGCGGAGCAGGTTGATACCAAGCCGTCATTTGGTGTGCCACCAAAAGCCAGCGAAGTAATGTCCATCAGTGGGTCGGATGGATCGAGTATGTTGGTTGCCTGGGCGCTGCCTGTCCAGGAGAAGTAATACACCCCATTCACCTGTGCGTCACCGTTGCCACAGGCGCTGGCTGGTACGCCTTGTGGATACTTCTGATTGAAGGCAAGCGAGCCAGCTGTGCTCAAGGATTGCGCAGCAGCCAGCGAGTTTTGTGGCAAGCCAGGAGTGCCATTCAACAAATCGATGAAGCTGGCGAAGGCATTGGTCACCGATACCAGGATGCTATTCGAGATCGACCCCGGAGGGGCGACGCCTAGCAATGCGTCGGCGACAGCAGAACCCTTGTTGACGCCATCGACAGATGTGACGGACGCCACCAGATTCGGCGCAACTGCTGCAACGTAACGGATTGTTGGGCCACCATGACTATGGCCGATCAGGTTGATCTTTTCGGCGCCGGTAGCAGCAAGGATTTGCTGCACTTGCAGAAGCAGTTGTTCGCCACGTACCTCAGTGCTGTTGGCAGCCGATACCGAATCGACGAACACGGTTGCACCTTCGGAACGCAGTGCTTCCGGGATGTCATAGAAATATTCGACGCCACCGATATCGTCAAAGCCGAACAGGCCGTGTACCAGCAAAATAGGATATTTCGTCTTCGCGTAGCTGTTCGCCCAGGATGGTGATGCGAATGCGAAGCAGGCAAGAAGCAAAGTTAAAGCAATGCTGAAGCGATTAGATTTCATCAATGTCTCCTAGAATATTTTTTGTTGGCGATGGCGGCACCGGATTGATCCGATTGCAGCAGTCGCCCGTATGTAATTGATGATGCAGGGGCATGACTTGCAAGGCATTTAATGACCTTGCTGCGTTGCGGGAAAAAGCCGTCTGCCGGTTGGCAAACACACCGTTTCAGGAGGATTTGTCATCACCCGAATTTCCAGCAACGCCACGTTCGACAAAGCATCGAAACGTGGAGTGATGCAAGTAAATCAATGCTGCAGTGTTACGTCGTCACTATCTTCCTACCCGGCTTGATGCGGGTTTGCTGGAATTGGTGTAGCTCCCTGGGCGATTCTTTATCGTATTGATGCTTTTCAAAAACCGAGCGCCTGCTCGGTTTTTCATGTTAGGCCGATCTTTTCAAAATTCCAAGTATCGAAAGTGGTTGTGACGCGTAGATGAAACACTCTAATGCCCAAGTCGTTGCGACCAGGAAAAAGCATCGTGTTCAGGCGTTGCCGGTCGGCTAATTAAGTGTACGATGGCAATAAGTAAAGCAGCAGACTGAAATTGATCTACACGATTAAAATGGAGGTGACCAAGTGGGGTTACCTTATTGTCAGGAATAACAGGTGTTTCATTCCCGGATTTGGATTACCTTGGCACGAAGCAAGAATCACAATACGAATAACGTGAAGCTTTTTCTATCCGACTATCTTTCGTTGTGTCGCCGGGCGAGCTTTGGCTTGCCTGCGGTGGCTGCTGCCTTAAGCGTATTGCTTTGTGCGGCGCCGCAAATTTCATCTGCTGCACCCGATGATGCAGGCGGTGGTGCTGCGATGCAATTGGCGGCAAAGATCGCTGCGTTTGAAGCGGCGCATGAAAACAATCCGCAGGATTTGGTTACTGCCTACGAAAAGGTCTATGGCAAGGTCGGTACGGTCCCTGACCGTTGGCCCGCGCTGGTGCGTCGCGCGCTGGTGTGCCAGTATGCACACGATCAAATCTGTGTGCATTCGTCCATCGCCAAGCTCAAGCAGAATGGCAGTATTGATGCGCTGGCTCTGAATCATCTGTTTGAGGTGTCGCGTTATGGCATGCGTGTGGATACGATACGCAGTCGCCTACATAGTGCCGATACGGGCGATGATGTCGATGTCCCGGTCGCGACGGCGAAGCCTGCCGATCCACCTGCGAAGGTAGCCAAGCCGACGCCTGCGGTAACCGAAACGGCGCGAGATGTGGCCCCGACTCCAGTCAGCGCGACGGCAAGCGCGCCATCTGCAGTCGCGATCCGACCTGATCCTGCCCCGACCAGCACCAATGTCGTAGCAGACCCGCCACCCAAGGTCAGTGCCAAAACGACGGCACCGAAATCCATGATGCAAAGAGCCACTGCCAAGCTGGGTAGGCTGGCTGCTGCCGATGCCGCAGGATTTTTCCTGGATGCCCTGTTTGTCATGGCGGCGTTTTCTTTGCTGTTGTTGTATCTGCTGTATCGCGCCATCCGTGGTCGCAGTACCGAAAGGCGTGAACGCCTGCGCGCCTTGCAGGAAATCCAGCGTCTTGAAGATTTGCGTGACGAGGACAAGGTTGCCGCCGAGCATGAACTGTGGTCAGAACGTTTAAAAGCAGAAGTGGCAATCGAAGCGCAGAAATCGCATGCAGAAGATTTGCGCAGACTGACGCAACAGGCATCCGATGAAGCCATTATTGCAGAACGCGAACTTGCGTCCGTCACGATCAAGGCGGAGCGCGAACGTTTTGAACAGGTGCTGGCGTCCGAAAGAGCGCGTGCCGCCGAAGCATTGAAGATCGAACAAGCGAAGACCGACGAAGTCGTGAAGTCTGCACGTTCCCGTGCTGATCAGGCCATTGATGCCTATGATCAGATGGCGGCGCGGGAACTGGTCTATGCGCATAAGCACAACGACGACTTGCAGGAAGCGCTGAATACCGAACAGGCAAGACGCGAAGAGCAGGAAGCGAAAGTCAACGAAGCGCTGCAGGCATTGGAGACGATGAAGGTGCGCGAAAAGAAACTGCTCGACATCATCAAGGCCGAGCAGCGCGTGCGCATTTCAGAAGCGCGGCAGGCGGCGGAAAAATTGAAGGCGGCTCAGCAGGCAGCGGTGGCCTTGCATCAATCCCTGGCGACGGCGCGTGCGATGAAGGCTGATCTTGAGCGCCGCGCAGAAGAGGCCGCGCGTATTGCCGAAATGCGGATTTTAGAGGCGCGTCAGCAGATGTCGCCGAAACATACCGTGCCGGTCGAGAGTGTCGCGGCTGTGCGACCAGTCGTGGACGAACCGGAATTGCCTCCGGCGACTGTGGTGTTGAAGGATTTGTTCAGCCGCTGACCCTATGACGGGTAGCGACTGAATGTCCAAACTACTTAGCTTGCCAGATCGGCTTCTGATGTAAACGAATCCGCGTAGAACTCGTCTTCCGGTAATTTGCATTGCGCGACGAAATCACGCTTGGCCGACTCGACCACGATAGGTGCACCGCAGGCATAGACCTGATGGCCGGACAAATCGGCGAAATCCTCGATCACTGCGCGATGCACAAAGCCGGTGCGGCCCGGCCAGTTGTCTTCCGCTTGTGCGTCGGAGATGACTGGCACGTACTTGAAGTTAGGCAGCGTGCGCGCCCATTCTTCGCACAGCGCATGCATGTACAAATCCTTCGGGCGACGTCCACCCCAATACAGCACGACAGGACGCTTGGTTTGCGTATGTTCGAGTTGTTCGATGATGGCCTTGATCGGCGCAAAGCCGGTGCCGGATGCGAGCAATACAATCGGTTTTTCCGAATCTTCACGTAGGAAGAAGGTACCAAGCGGTCCCTCGAAACGCAGGATGTCGCGTTCCTTCATCGGGCCGAATACGTGGTCGGTGAACACGCCGCCCGGCATGTGGCGGATGTGCAGGGTAATCAATTCGTCCTTGTGCGGCGCATTGGCCATGCTGTAGCTGCGGCGCTTGTTGTCCTTCAGGAGGAATTCGATGTATTGACCAGCCTTGTATTGCAAACGCTCGTTCGCCGGTAGTTGCAGTGATAGCAGAACAACGTCGTCCGAAACGCGCTCAAGCTTGGCAACACGAGCTGGCATCTTTTTGATCGGAAATTCGCCAATACCCAACACTTCGCGTACCTCGATCACCAGATCGCTTTGCGGCGTCGCGCAGCAGAACAGTGCCTGGCCTTGTTCTGCTTCTTGCGCAGATAAGGCACGTTCCTGATGCTTACCTTGTTCGATATTGCCGGATACCAGCTTGCCCTTGCAACTGCCGCAAGCGCCGTTCTTGCAGCCGTATGGCAGCCCGACGCCAGCGCGGATCGCGGCAGCCAGGACGGTTTCACCGTCGTCGCAAGTGAATTGCCGATTGCTCGGCTGTACAGAAATTTGAAAGCTCATGATTCGGTAAAAGTAGTTATCCGGCCAACAATAAATGAATGCGTTCCAGTGATTGATGCTGTGAAAGCGATAGGGCGGTATTTTCTCATTTTTTTGCCCATATAGGCTCCAAGAAGGCTGCAAGACCGTATCGGCGGGTTCAAATGTTTCTTCTATGATAAAGTCTGTCGCTTATCAACTCGCCAATTTGCCAATGCCGACGTCTCTCAATGTGAATTCCTTCCGAAAAACCGGCAAACCCCGTTTGCTGATTCTGGGTTGTGGCGATATCGGCATGCGTGTCATTCGCCAGTTGCGTGGACGTTTTCGCATCTTCGCGGTTACGCGGCAGTCAGAACGGGTGGAGGAATTGCGTGCAGCGGGGGCAGTGCCGATTATTGCTGATCTGGATCAGCCAGCCAGCCTGGCGCGGCTTGCGACATTGGCGACCCATATCGTACATCTGGCACCACCGCAATCTGACGGTGTGACGGATAAGCGCACGCGCAATCTGATCCCCATGCTGCCACGCGGTGCTACCTTGGTATATATGAGCACCACAGGTGTCTATGGCGACTGCGGTGGTGATTGGGTGGATGAGACGCGCACGGTACAGCCACAGAACGCCAGAGCCAAGCGCCGTGTCGATGCCGAGAAGGTGCTACGACATTGGGCCAAACTCGCCGGTGCACGATTGGCGATCCTGCGCACGCCGGGTATCTATGCGGCAGACCGCTTGCCGATAGAGCGCCTGCAAAAAGGCACACCTGCGTTACGTGATGAGGACGACGTCTATACCAATCACATCCATGCCGACGATCTGGCAAACATCGTCATCCAGGCTTTAACGCACGCTGCCCCCTGTCGCGTGTATCACGCAGTGGACGATAGCTGTATGAAGATGGGCGAGTATTTCGATGCGGTGGCCGATGCATTCCAATTGAAGCGACCGCCACGACTACCGCGCGAGGAATTGCGGAGTCAGGTCTCGCCTATGCTGTTGTCCTTCATGTCGGAATCGCGTCGTTTGCGCAATACGCGCATGCAATGCGAACTGGGTGTGCGCCTGCGTTACCCGCAGGTGGCCGATGCACTATGCAAACTGGCCGTTAAACCGAACCAGGATTTGGCTTGCATAGCCCCCAACCTAGTTCCCGGCGAATCTGCTTGATATCAGGGAGTGGGCGAGGATCGCTATGACGTTGCCCTATCCAGTCGCGCACTTGCTCTTTGCTTGGGTTTGCGGACTTGTTCATGATCGACTCCTATCTATACACCGGACCTGTTGCATACGGTTGGCACGATCAAGATTAGCAGAATGCGTGTTGCCGTATGCCACAAATATCGGCGGGAAAGTGAGTTTCTTTATGCTTTATAGAGAGATTACGTACGTAAGACTGCGTTTATCAGCAAAGGTTTCACGTGCTGCACAAAGTGGGTAATATTCACACTGCTATGATTTACTGAAATCTTGCCAATTATCTGGAGAAAGTGAATGTCGACAGCAACAGCGCGGCCATCGAAGATGGGAGCCGTTTTCCGCGTCACCAGCGGTAATTTCCTGGAAATGTTCGACTTTTTCCTGTTTGGGCTGTACGCCAGTAATATTTCTGCCGCATTTTTTCCGCTGCATGATGAAACTGCATCCTTGATGGCAACCTTTGCCACGTTTGGTGCAGGGTTTTTGATGCGCCCACTCGGCGCAATCATCCTCGGCGCCTATGTCGATCGCATCGGCAGACG
>Ga0116226_10004149_pt1 | contig 12808 bp, 14 predicted proteins | sample S1TSphfallax_FD_89692 | JGI IMG/M metagenome (GOLD analysis project Ga0116226, IMG submission 89692) | Host-associated microbial communities from peat moss isolated from Minnesota, USA - S1T2_Fa - Sphagnum fallax MG | ecosystem: Host-associated > Plants > Peat moss > Unclassified | place: USA... | reverse complement strand
ATAGGTGCACCCTGAATTTGTCATCAAGAGGTCAGGAAAGTAAAGAGTCATAATGTAGAAAATTCCAAAATAATTTGGGTTTGAATTATATTATGCACAAAATACCTTGTGTTAATCCTTGAGGAAGGGATTCCTGTGAATAGCAGCGTTGTGCAAGGCAAGCTGTCATGCAGGGTGGACTATTGTGGAAAGCTAACTGTTACGCAGGGTTGACATTCTTTGCTCCAAATCATCCACTCCCGAGCTGTTCCCAAAACCCAACATTAACAAGATACTCATCAGAATTTGAATAAAGTTCTAGTAACAATGTCACATGCTCAATGCCAAATGCAGAAAGGAAACCACAGTTAGATTCACATCTCTTATCTGGTGGTCACAACAGATTTTGGCAGTTCTCATTTGAGGTTTGTCATCTGTTTTGAGGCAAAAATTATGGTGGGATTAATGGTTTTTGGCATCAAGAGAGGATGGATAAAATCATAGGTCTTCCCTGCAATGTTTCAATGAGCATCTCAAACACAAGAAAATATTTTGTGTTAATCTCCAATAGGACAAAGAAACAAAAAGGAGTCTGCTAGGATCATTTGAAAAAAAGAAGTGTCAGTGAGCTGCTCTACTCAACAAGCAACTCAAATGATCCACATAAAAATATCTTCCATCAAAACATGTCTCGCATACAATCTGGAGCTCATCTTGAAGCAAATATCTCAAAAGAGGAAATAGAAATTTACCTTCCAGCATCTTCAGCCCTGGTCTTCCTACCAATCTTGCCCTTGGGGGCAGAAGACATCTGCAGAATGACTCAAACCACAACACACATTCAGTCTTCTCATTTCAGAAGCTCAGAGTCTGGCTCAATTCAAGATTTGTCTTAACTGAGCTGATCATAGTTGATCTTCAATATACCTGGACCCTTCTTGCTCACAGCTGAGAATAGATAAGTTGAAAAACTGAAGGTTTGAGCACTGTTTTCTGAAACATTAAGCTACTTGTAGAACCCTGAAAGGCAAGAAAGTCTTACTTGAGCTGCAACATCAATTCCGATTTCATCAAGAACCTGCATTGACACCCATAATATCATGAGAAACCAGCTAAGATTGGATTTGCATTTGGGTAGCATATGACCTACAACAGGCAATTTACACATCTCTTAAACAGTTGTGTTAAACATTACAATCACTTGAGTTACCTGATTGGTGAGGTCATCTGTTTCATCCTCCAACTCGTCATCATCCAAAGCACCATCAATAGAATCCGAAATCATCTCCGTCTGCCAGTATCAAGGACACTAAAAAGAATCAAAACAAAGACAGGAACCTCCAGCAGATGATGCTGCAAAAGATTCCATTGCATGGACATTACATCTGGAGCTGGATCAAGAAACAGGTTTATATACTAACCGTCATATCCATCTGTGCTGAATGTTTTTGAAAATCTTGCATCACTTTGATTTGTTTTGCAGGATCCATTTGCTGCTCCACATCATTGGTACCACACAGTTTCCCAACCACAGTGAAATAATCATTGAACAAGAAAGCAAAAGAAGATGTACTCCTAACCCTATAGAGCAGCAAAACACAGAGTGAACATGATGCCCTCCCTGTCTCTTGACAGCCTTCATGTACAAGGTGAAGTACAGGCATAATTCCTATGGCAATAGCAAGTAGCATGAGTTCAAATCCACAAATAGTCTTACCTGGTTAACAGTGGTCATCACCTTTGTTGCTCCTTTCATGGCACCTGCCACAGTTGTTGTTGCATGCATAGCCTGTTTCTCCAACCCAGTATTAGACAATGGAGAAACTTGCTCCCCCTTTCTAGCTGGACCAAGATTGAGCAATCACATCACTGCAATCATTGCAATATCCCAAGTTTTCTATGTTCTTGCTTTCCTGCCCTTACCTTTGTATGAGTAGCCACACCACGCAGCTGTGCCCGGCTACCTTGTAGTTTGGTAATTTGCTGGCGTAATCGAATCAACTGTACAGCCAGTATTTTTGTTGCTGCCTGCACCCCATCAGCTTATGTCCTTACCGACACTGAAAAAACTGGAATACAGAAGGTAAACATACCACTAGGATTCCTGTTGTGAATCTCTTTGGCAGAGGCTAAACAATGATATCAGTTGTGAACCCTTGTTTGAGATCAGAGAGGGTACATGTTAAAGCAGCAGAAGAGCATACCTCATTCCCAGTTTTTGCTGTCTTCTTTATCTCTGCAACGAGTTTCTTCTCCTGTAATCATGATGGAACAAGGCAAGAATCAGTTGAAAATGAATTATAAAGCTAGTAATCTCTTTGTTTACTTTGAAAAGAATTTTTGCAGATCCACAATCCTTTTCCCTTTCTGGTCGCAAAAGACACATATTTGTAGTTCATCATTTTGCAGTATTTCCTTCTTTTTTGTCTATGTTTTGAAGAGGGTTTCAATTGTCCGTACCTCTAATTGCAATGATCCAACCTCTCGTTCGATTCCTGTCAGAGAAACAAAGCATCGACCAGCAATCTCAGTAGTGGCACTCCAGCAGAGTTTTGCATTGCACATAGAATAAAAAAAAAAGCCTTCTTCAAGAATTCACCTCTTGTAGCAACAGACATCTCCCGCTTGCTTGCCCGCAGTGCCTCTGTTCACATGAACAACATATTCTCATCACCAACAGCACAACCTAAGAAAAAGAAGACGACCTAATCATTGATTGCCTGTCCTTCATGTACCTATTTGGAAGCCAACCGTCGTAGTTCTCTCCAGATTCTTTACCACATACCTTTGGGATCCGGTTTCTTCCTGAACATGTCCATCTTCCAAGAGCTTTCACAACCGCAAGCAGCAGGTACGAACAAAAGAAACTCGATGTTTGTAACAAGGATGATGTCAAGTCTCTGAAGTATCGGTAAGCCAAAAGAAAAACACATACACACAAAGACTTCGTCTTTTTCGTCAAATTTCTTCGTCTTCCTTCGTCCTTCCGCTTCCGATCCCGAGATATGCAACGAGTGACACACTAAAGCGAAGATATTGATTGATCTATCGACGGCAAAGTTCACCAATTCATGTTTCAAACTGTCAACGACATGCGTGTTTACGTAAATCGCAACAGATCAATTCCAAACCATTGCAATTTTAGGTAGGGAAAGTCTTATCCGGATGTAATTACTAACTACTAACTAGAGATTCCCGCGGATAAGCAATGTCACAAGCAATGTCGGTACGATTGCAGCAAGGGTTTCTCTTCTGGAGTCAGTCGTGTCTCTGGAGGAGCAAAGAGGCAGGGCAGATAGACGACTTCCGATTGCACTTACCACTAATCTAAACGTATTAGCTTCCAGGGTTAACACTAATTTATCAATCACTTCGAAAGATATTCCATGAATGGATGTATAAGAAATGTCCATTTTCAAGTATCTTCCTCGCCTTTACTTACTCAGTGATGTGATGTTGCACTGGAAATTGGAAGTGCTTTCCAAATTCCAACTTAAAAATCTCTTGGAGTGGAGGTTTATGTGAAGTCTATTTTCAAGTCACTTGCTTGCCTCACTTACTTAGTGATGTGATGTTGCACCGGAAATTGAAAGTTCATTCCAAACTCCAACTTTGATGGAATGCTTGCATGCACCAGTTAGTGGACACAAAATCTTCATTTTGAAAGATGCGCCTCACTAGTCATAGTGAAAGTCTTCCATCGGTTGTATTTTTGAATGATAAAAATTGGTAGTCGAAACAAAGCCTTCATTTTGAAAGGTGCTGGGCTCCACTAGTCCAAAGTGAAAGTTGTTGCATCAGTTGTGTTTTTGAATGATGAAAACTGTGTTCCAATAGTGCAATCTTGTCTATTTTGGAGAAGCAAAAGCTGCAAGCATCTGTGAAGGTTCCATCATTCTAGAGGGGTAATGAAGTGTCTTCCAATGAACATCACAGCGATTCCCATTTTGAAGAGGTCATTTTGAAGAAATGAGAAGAAATCAATTGTTGTGAAATTAAGTCTTCTTGCAAACCTTTCTTAGTTCTCAATCAAGCGGTGTAGAACAATATTGCATTCATAACAATGAACAAACTGAGTTCACAATCTCTGATTCAAAGCCAGAATAAAAAATATTGTCTGTTTTATTATTCTAGAGCAATTGTGTAAGATTTCTTGGAAGAAGGACAAGCATTGAATCTTTATCTTCTGTGCTCACAAGAGGGATAAAGTTCCAGCCCAACTTCTTGTAGGCTTTTAAGTAAAAGGGTGAAGAGTCTCTTTGAAAAACATCTTGCGACCTCCAGTGCCTGATCTATGTCTTCAGCATTTCCACACTACCAGGCAGAATATATTTGAAAATTTCAAAACTGTTTGTGAAATGACTTGCACTTGCACCATATGTGTAGTGTAAAGCCCTGGGAGCAATTCATTTATGCTGGACCCAAGGGCAAAAGGAAACTGAGCTAAGATCTGTGATAAGGAACATGCCAGAACATGCTGTTGCTTTCCGTTGGCAACATGCACAAAGTTCATGAAGACCAACTTGCAATATAAAGCCAAACAATGACAGGGTTCAACACTTTGCCACAACAAACAATTACACAAGAAACATATAAGACAAAACCTAACCCCAGATTGGGCAAAAAATTGTTAACATTTGCTGCTTCCTTCATGTGCTCTCTCCCTCAGCTCCATTTCACTTTTGGCTGTGATCAATGCCATACCATCATTAGACCAACCCTTGAGATACAAGATAGCAACCTTTGTCCAAAGCTTCAACTCCAGCCAGATGGAGAAGCAAGATCCATCAGATCATACAATTGCTTCTCAGAGCTAGCAAGATCAACCAGATTAAGATGACCAAAGCACATATATGTGGCTGCCACTTTCCTGTTTGCTGATCCTTGAATCCGCAACTGGATCACATCTATGCTTAAATGTCTAACTGGATCACAAATTGCACACTATGAACCTTAAGTTAAGTCATGCTTGGGTCGTCTTACTCTAGTCGATCTTGCAGGCTCAAGAGGTAATTTGTAAACCCCCTCCATCAACTACAACACAGTCTGAAATGCAATAGAACATCAGATCTACCCACACGAGGAGTCACATGTACACCTCCAATTCTCTATTGACAATTCAAACCCTGACTTCCTACCTATTCCCAAAATTTCAGAGGTAAAACTATTTAATGTACACTCATGAAATTTTGCAACATTTGCTGTTTTCACAGTTCTGCTACTTCAATTTTGCAGCAAAAACTTGCGTATAACAGTACACATAATTCTCAGAAATCTCACACATGCAACTAGCTGTCTGCAACCCTTCGGCAAAAGCATTCACAACGCACAAAATGCAAACCTACTAAAACAAACACAAATCACCACACCGAGACACAATACCATCTATCTTGAGCCTCTCTCCTACTGTAATTTCCCAATTGCATAACATATACAAACACACAATGTGACCCCTATGTCACTTCCTTGTACACAATCTACCAACAATTTCCAGTGCAAATCCTGAAACATACACACATTGTATCATCGCATGTACAATCCAGTACCTCACTTTCTGTTTTCATTCCCTGTAGTCTACCTTACTGAGCTCTGACTTTCTCAATGATTTCATCCTATCCATGACGCCATTCTCACTTGTTTTTAGTACACAGAGGTGATACAGACATGCGTCCAAGAATGCAAATAGTTGCGCAGCGAAATTGTAGAAAACTTGCACTCAGTCTACACGTGTCTAAGCCAGAAAAGGAAGACCAATACAAAGATCTGGAAAATTCTCCCTTGGAGTTCCTTCAATCTTCTTCGTAAGACCACTTCTTCGCCGTTCTTCGCCTTGCCATCTTATTTGCACACCCCTTTCATTTCATAACCACACAGCCCACATTGGATCCAAGATAGCCATCCTTAATTGTGCAGCAACCTCCCGCGCTTCCCAGATCCTAAAATTGGAGTTTTAGTCTTTAGTCACCCGCATCATACACAACTGCCAAAACGCAAAAGCAAAACCCAGAACAACCAACACTCTGGTAACCCTAAACCTGGCGTTATTTTTATATTTCATTCCGGGGTTGACGATTTATCACAGATGGTTTAGGTAGGATAACTTTAGGATTCCATAAGTACCGATCATTATTTGAATGATTTCAAATTGAAATCTGTTTATCTCATTCTCAAATAAAGAAGCATATAACGGTTGTTTTGCAGGGTTTTAAAAAAAAAGATTAATATCATATTCATGAGTAGATTTTCATTATTTTCAACAAATTTTTATCTCATTTTAAAATTAAATTTGAATTCGATTCAAATTAAATTTAAATTCATTCACAGTATTTGAATTTAATTAAAAAAAATTGAATTCAGTTCAATTAAATCTGAATTAAATTAGATTAAAATTTCGCTTAATGTTATTCAATATTTTCATTTGAATGAAACATTTATTTTACAAAATTAATTCATTTTTTTCAGCAATTAATCAATTGATTTACATTGGTAGTGCCTTGCTACGCAAGGCTCAAGTTTTTCTTAACACAAAAGCATACCTGACCAACTAGTTGTTGGCAGTACTATAAGTCAGGGCCTAGTGATGTGTAGGATGGGATAGGGTTTTCACCTTCGCCCTAGGGGTTTATATCCGGTACCTTAATGGTACAAAAATAGGGGCGGTACCCCTGAACCATCATCAATGGGCGAACCCACACTTTTTCACACCTAGTTGGTTAAAATCCAATCAACACTCTTTCAATGCGACTCCTTTTCAAGCCACAAAACCCACCCACCTTTTAAGGTTTGTAACCATTAGGTGCCATTTTGTGTAACACATTGATGACTTTTCTAGACTCGTCTATTGTTTTTTTTTAATATTGTAGGCACCAGTGTAGGTGTTGATTCACCTTGGCCTTGGGGATGCTTTCCTAACATAAGTCTAATTCTAATTTATCAAAAATCCACATGTATAGAGGTAAATTGTACTCCTTCGTCATCATCTCAAATGAGATGACAAACAAAACTTTTACTATGACTTTATTCAAAATTTTTTGCCTTGCTTTTTGTTATATATTTCTTGGAATACACTATTTACATTTTCCACTTACAGATATGTTTTAGTGTGTTCAGGTGCAAGTTGTACTTGTCTTTCAAGTGGGTTCATCTTAAACCAAGTTCTGACCATGAATCATTCAATCATTTGTTCAAAAAACATAAAATTTGTCCTATGTATTTTTATATTTAATGAGGTAAAAATTCCTATGGTTTGTTTATTGTCATTTTTTCAAGCTTTGGTCATAGCAAATTCTTTGTATTGGGACTGATTGTAGCACCAACAGGTGGTGAAGCCTCCAATAGTTGGAGAATTCAGGCCTGGCCTTAATCCCAGCAATATGAGCCAAGGATTAGTGTTAATGCCAATTATAATTGCATGGCATTCAACTGAGCCACATTTGCCCACCTATTTTTAGTACATATCTACAAATATCTACAAAGTATCTGCTTCCACCCAAGCTAAGCACTCTACAGATCAGGATGATGGGTGTTTTAGTTGTGGCAAAGATTGCTTTGCTTTCCCTCTAGGTTGTGTATGCACCAAATAAAGATCAGGTGGGTACTTTGCCTATTGCAACAAGGGATTTCTAAAGAAGATGTACATTGACTAGGTAATTTAACCACATCCATAGCGTCTAACTTACTTTTATTGTACATAAAATGTTAAGTCATATGTACATGTGTAAAATAAATGTTATTTGTTGTAATAATAAACATTTTAAATCAAGGTTATATACTAATTGTACATTATGTATTGGATTATTGCATAGTATATAAGCACAAATGTGCCTGTCATGTACTGAAGTTCTTGGAGATATGTCTTTATAAAGGAGATGCAACAGAATGTGTTAGCCATGAGGTGAGACCCTTCATCAAGGAATGCTACAATTGTGGTTGCACAATGAATTATGAAAACAGCCTGGTCCAAGGGGGAATGCAACATAGGCTATAGGTATTGTAATTTTGCATGTATTAACAATTTGAATTGAGGGATAATGAATCAACAAGGGTATCAAGAAAAACACCAAAACATTGATCACTCAACACAACCAATAAATCTAACAGTAGAACAATCCTACCCAAAGTTTATTTCTTCAATATTTGAATGCAATACTGTTTGGATGGTGTGTGGAGATTAAATCAACTAAGATGGTGTTGACATGATCTCTCGTTTGGTTGAGTCTTTTTTGGAAGGGGAAGGAATAAACAAGTTTGAATGCAACATGGACATGGATCTCATGGTGAAGCTAAACAACCTCAAGTTGTGGTTTGTTTCCCATCCCTTTTCTGTTCTAATGGTATAGATCTAGTGGGAATCTAATTAGTATGATTTGATGTTTGGAACGTGTGTTAGACAAGTGTTTGGTTGATGGAAAAAAGGCTGAGAATTATGCACTACCTTTGGATGGAGACCGGGCACTTGAGGCAACAATTGAAGATGATAAGGCCTTGTGCTGGATGTTACACATATTGGAAACATTGCCCAATTCCTAAACCATAGATGTGAAGATGCAAACTTACTGGACATGCAAGTGTTGAGATTGAAATTGACAACTTGTACTACTACCATGTACAACCTTACCCTTACATTCTAATTTGTTTTCATTTCTTCAAATTTACCTAATGACCTTAGTTATCTTATCTAATACCATGACTATGTGAATTATAGGTTGTTCTTTTTACAACCAGGCATGTGTTCATTGGAGAAGAACTTACTTGGGACTACAAAATTGACTTCAAGGATTCATCATACCCTATCCCAACTTTCCATTGTTCTTGTGGAAGCAAATTCTGTAGGGGAAAGTCTATTGCATGGCAAGAGTACATGACAAATGGTTTGAATAGTATGTACATGTGCAATAGTGTTTACGATCCTCAATGTTGCTTTATGTTCCCATTTTTTATAAGTTATTGTGTCCTACATCCATCAATTTTCTGTTGCTACTCATGTAGGTAGGTTTACTGAATTACATTGTGGACCTATAACTTATCATACCCACATGTACCTTGTAGTACCCAATTTATTTTATTTGGCAACTTATGTGTTGAAAGAACTTGGTTTTGTTTGATTCTACATTGAATAGACATGGTCGCTTGTTTTAGTCAAAACAGAAGGATAATGTATTGTGCTGCAGCAGTGCAATTGCAAGGAATATAAAAGTTTTATGTTGTAATTAGCGCTGGGTGGTCCCTAAAAACCATAACAGATCTAGACCCCTGATGGTTATCAAGGTGGTTCTTCTTCAGATTCATAACCACAGTTCTCAAAAAATCAAAAGACCCAGATATAGGCAGTATGTAACCATGCTTCTCAGCTTTTGGAAAAAATCAAATAATAGGCTGGATAAAACCACCAGTCGGTTCCTTTATTAAAACCATGAGGTGTTAGGGTTTTTGAAATGATCAAGGGACTAATGGTTCCTTTGATTATGATTTTTTCCAAAGAAACATAACCCATCGGGGTTCTTTGATTACGATTTTTTTTCAAAGTAGAGCTGGCTGTTTTCTGATTCTCAAATAATCTAAAAACTCGAACTGAGGGTTCTTTCCAAATTCAAATAACCGCACAACACTGGTTATAACTGGTGACCTGATAGCCATTCAGAGCGCGGAGGTCCTCTTTAATGTCAGAGTTATGTATAAATCACGTTGGAGGAGGGTCCTGACCCACTTTGCAAAACTCTCGTTGAATTCATCCCCTTTGTGACTGCCCAGCTTAGCCTATTAATCTGACAAGAAGTGGGTTGGTTTAGTTCTTGTCCACTGGGTCCTATACCGGGACACCCTGTTCCTCCACGCAGGTTAATCCTCGACACGGTGCCAGGTCCGCAAGTGGGCCGTGGCCGTGGAAGCGTACCCATTTAGACGAGGACAGGCCGCGACATGCATGTGGATTTTGGTAATATGCGATCTGGCGGAAGGCCTAATTTCGGCGCTAGTGATGGTTTGTTTGGTAGGCAGTAGTGTAGATCTTCAATTCTTTTTGGAAGTTTAGCGGCCCACGAGAGTTGCATTGTCCATTACACCTTCCGGCGCTCGTAATAGTTGGGAGCTGTCTGCCCATACATACTATTTATTGCCTGCCAAGCTCTTCAACCAGCTTCTGGTCTCTGTCTGTTGCACCTGGCGCTGTCCTGCAGATCATCTGCAGCGGCGGATGCAGGGGTCCGACCAATGTTGTAGCGTAGTAAAGTAGCTCGGCCCCTGATTTGCAGCTAAACATCACTTCTTTCAGGAGTGCAGATTCGGTTTTGAAACCCTCTTGTAAGTCACAGTTAGCTGTAACTGAATGTCGACGACTCATGAATGGCCACCAAAATATTCATTTGATAAAATATTATTACATCACCAGAAGTCATAAGATTAGTGTGGTCAACAGAGCTTCAATCTCTGAGCTTAATGAAGGAGTGTAATTAAGCTTTTCGCAGCAACATTCAACTTGTATAGGTATATGCGATCTTTTTGCTTGTAGCAATGCCAGTTTCGTTATGGTAAACAATTTCGTTAGAGTAATGTTTAGGTCCTCGATCGAGCCGAGCGATTTCATGTGGACATCCTGGATCTAGATATTTCAATCATCAATATTTAAAGCAGTACACGCATGAGCTAGAGTCTAGCAATGTATGTGTTGTGACAAACTATTGGAAAATGATGATACTAATATTAACGTAGTCTTGCTGTTGTGGGTGGTGATAGATTGTAGGCAAAAGTTGGTGGGAGAGTTTTGCCGGCCCTGCAGAACGTTTTGTGAGCGAATTATAGACGTTGCTGAGAATATGGGCATGAGTTGTAAACTGATGGAGCCGTTGAAGGAGGAGTACTGCAGCAGCAAGAGCGCTGCAGGCGCCGGGTATTGTGAACGCGTAGTGCACTACGTGGCCACACTACTAGTGACTGCCAACAACTCTTCCCATAATAAGTAAGTCTGTTTCTCGCTCGGATGGGTGGAAGAGATACCTAAAGTTTGATGGGGACTCGGAAGATCATGGCCGCAATTGCTTTTGCTTTAGCAGTATCACCATGTCGAGAAGTCTAGTGGACTTTCACTGGAAACTGTTGAAGGACTACACTTACTTGCCTGCACTGTTGCCGGGTGGTGCTTGTCTATATTGTGCACTGTGACTTTTTTCGTCTAATGATGTTTCTTGTGCAATCTGGCTCAATGCATGGCAGGCGCAAATCCGAAGATTTTGCTGGATGCGCGTGCTTTTGGTGGGCATTCCTTAAGTTTTTGGTGTGGATTACCTTGGTTGTGCATCTAGTAGAGGTTGGTTGTGCGTACATCTTCTTGTTTCTCTCGCCTAACACCAGGACGGATCGCATATACCTGAAGCATTGGGGTGAAGACTACGCCATCAAGACGCATTTCAACGAATTGGCGTCGTATGGACTCACTGTGGAGGAGTCGGCATTCCCGGTTGACTCCACAAGCGTCATGTCGTCTCGTGCCCCTGCACCACGACAACCATCAGCTGGACGGAATTCACACACTTTTTCATCATCAACAACACGCGTGGAGATCTCATCTACGAGTACGATGCAAACAACAATTTGATAGGCTTCACCTATGCATGCGATGGCACAGATCCCATCGATCCTAAGTACCTAAGCCGCACTTTCAAGCTGAAGAAGGACAATATGTGTACTTTCTGCAGATCCGACCACGTGAATATATTTCCGCCATCACTGAATACTGGTTGCAATCTAAATACTGATTGCGAGTTTCCTTCCAAGCTGTTCATCAATACTCAAGGTGAAAAAAGTTCTTGGGGAAGGCAGTGGAGAGACAATGCGATCTCTTATGACCGATTCTCCTCCACAGAAGTTCCTCTACTTCAACACAATAAATCTCCATTCTCCTATTCCTCAGCACACACAGTTGCTTCTGACATAAGGTCTGGATTAGGAGTTGTTGGCATGTTAGAAAAGTCCAGAATTAATTATTTCTGACCGTTTCAAAGTTGGAGAATTGGAGACAAACTCATTCTGAGTTTTGTTGGCAGGGTTTAGGGTTTAAGGATTTTGCCTTAAATTAATTTGATCCCAACCACAAGGTTAGAAAAAGTTCAAATTAATAATTTAGTCCAGAATTAATTAAATACTTGAGTTGACACAGCTCCCATTAAACCTTGCTGATCACCTAGCTGCTGCAAACTTTGTGCTCATGTGCATAGCTCAACTGGAAGAGCAATTTCTGCTTCTGCGCATGAACCCACAGACGGTTGAATGTGTGAACACGCCACACATGGAGATGTTTCAAGAGGGCTTAGCACAGCAATGGATCAATGTACTGAATACCTTCACTGAAAACTCAGGCAGCTCTGATTCCGACTATAAGAATGCTGCATCAAGTGCACAAGAGTACTTCAAAAGCATGTCCAAGTACTACAAATACCATTCCATGGTTGTTGTGGATCCCAAGGGTCAATCTGTTCTGGGCATGGACATGAATTGATGGAATACTACAACCAGTGCAAACCTCTCTACTGCAATGTCACTATACCCAACTCCTTGTTCCGCCACATCTACTTAGCAGTGGCCCAGCTTGCAGGACTGGCAGCCCTACTCTTCATCTTGCATCACTGCATTGTGCAACCTCTCCTTGCCAGGCTACTCAGTCCAAGGGGCGCAGAATCATAAGAATTGACCATTTCTCAGTCGGTCATAAAGTTATAACATTGGACAGTCCTATGAACCTCAAAATTTCTATCCTGCAGCAGCATATGCATGAGTTTGTTTCATACATATGTTGAGCTTGTATTCAGGGTGAACTTAGCTCATCTTGACTGTAACT
>Ga0116226_10004147_pt1 | contig 12809 bp, 12 predicted proteins | sample S1TSphfallax_FD_89692 | JGI IMG/M metagenome (GOLD analysis project Ga0116226, IMG submission 89692) | Host-associated microbial communities from peat moss isolated from Minnesota, USA - S1T2_Fa - Sphagnum fallax MG | ecosystem: Host-associated > Plants > Peat moss > Unclassified | place: USA... | reverse complement strand
CCTGCCGGCGAGTCGTACCCGATCCTCCGAGCGCACCGGACCGCGCCCGTCTAACGGCTCGCCGGCGCCGTCGATAACTCGACCGAGGAGCTGCGGTCCCACCGCAATGGCGCCCGCCCCGGGGCGCGGCACCACTCGTGCGTTCGGCTCCAGACCTTGGATGTCGCCCGTGGGCATCAGGAACACGCGCTCGCCCGAGAAACCAACGACTTCGGTATCGACCCGTACTCCAGAAGCTCCGAGTACGTCACAGCGATCGCCCACCGCCGCCTGGCAGCCGGAAGCTTCCAGCGTGAGACCGACCATGCGGGTCAGCAGACCCTCGACCACGGGCGGCGGAACCTCCGGTACGCGCGCCGCGTTCGCGGCGAGACGCTGCGCCCAGGCCGCGCCGCGCGCCGCCGGCAATTTGAGATCGCTCATGGCGGGGCCTCGGTAGCAGGCGCTGGCGCAGGCGTGGCGGGGTCCTCGCGAGTCTCCGAGCGCTCCTCCCCGAGCAGCCGCGCCGCCACCGCGGCGATCCGCGACTCGAGCCGAGCGTCGATACTCGCGGCGCCACTCGTCACTCGGCAGCCGCCCCGCCCCATCACCGGATCCTCGACGATCGTCCAGGCACGATCCGCGGCAGGTGCCGCCAGACGTTCCCGGACGACGACCGCATCCTCGGGATGAAGATGTACTCTGACCTCGCGCGCCGCCGCGGGGAGCAAGCCGACGGTCTCGCGGATAATCGCAATGATCTGCGTCGGATCGATGCGCAGTTCCCGGCGCAGGAGTTGTTTGGCGATGGCGAGCGTGAGGGCAACGAGTTGGCTTTCGACCTCGGGATCGAGGTCTGCGAGCGGCTGCGCGAGGAAGCCCGCCAGCTCCTCGAGGCGAGCGGTGGCGGCCTGGGCGGCGGCCGTGGCCGGATCGAGTTCCGCGCGGCCGGCGGCGCGTCCCTCCTCGAGGCCCGCTTCCCGCCCAATCTCTCGCCCCGCTTCAAAACCGGCGGCCTGCCCGGCGGCGAGCCCCTCCGCATGCCCCTTGGCATACCCCTGCTCGAAGCCGGCGGCGGACGCCGCCGCCGAGAGGTCCACCACCTTAGTCTGAGCCTCCCGCTGTCGACCGACGAGCGGCCCGACGACCGTCGGCAACTTCCATGCGCAGAGCGTCTGGGAATCCTCTGCCGACAGGATGCGGCGGCGCTCAGACATACTTCTCGCCGCCACCACCGCCACCTAACTGAAGCGTACCGGCTTCGGCCGCTTTGCGCGCAATGAGCAGGATCTCCTTCTGCGCGGTCTCGACCTCCGAGAGCTTTACCGGCCCCTTCGATTCGAGATCGTCCTTCAGCATCTCGGCCGCGCGCGCCGACATGTTGCGGAAGATCTTCGCTTTCAAATCGTCGTCTGCGCCCTTCAGTGCGAGCAGCAGTCGATCGCTCGGCACCTGTCGCAGGAGTTCCTGCATGCCGCGATCGTCGATCTCGATCAGATCCTCGAACACGAACATGAGGTCGGTGATCTTCGTGCCGAGGGGTTCGTCCGCACGGTTGATCGATTCGAGAATCACGGTGCCCTTCGAGGCATCGACCAAGTTCAGAATTTCGGCAGCGACCTTGACCCCGCCGAGACCGGAGGTCTTGGCGGAGGCGTTACCTGCGAACTGGCGCTCCATCACGAGATCGAGTTCATCGAGGGCCGAGGGCTGCACGCCATCGAGCGACGCAATGCGCATGACGATGTCGGCGCGCGTGTTCTCGGGCAGGAGCGCCAGCACTTCGGCGGCGTGATCGCGTTCGAGGTAGGAGAGGACGATCGACGCGATCTGCGGATGTTCGGTACGCATCATCTCGGCGACCGCTCTCGGATCCATCCACTTGAGCGCGTCGAGACCCTTGCTCGAGCGCCCACCCAGGATTCGGTCGATGATGCCGGCGGCTTTGTCGTTGCCGAGGGCATTGGTCAAGACCTTGCGGATGTAGTCCTCAGCACCGACGCCGACCGAGCTTTGTTTTGCGACTTCATCCATGAACTCGGTCAGGACCTCGGTCACCTGTTCACGGCTCACGTTCGCGACTTGTGCCATCGCGGAGCCGACCCGCTGTACTTCCTTGGCTCCCATGAGCTTCAGTATTTCCGCGGCCTCCTGCTCCCCGAGGGTGAGCAGGAGCACCGCGGCCTTGTCGGTACCATTCAGGATGGTGGGTTCGTCACTCATCGGTGCTCAGCCAGGTCTTGACTACTTGCGCGACGCGCTTCGGGTCCTGCGTCACGAGCGCGCGCGCGGCCGCGAGTTGCTCCTCGTATTTCAGCTGCGCGGCGACCGCCGGATCGACTTCCACCTTGACGTCCTCCTCCTCGCCGTTCGTGCCGCCCTCGGCGTTCTCCGCCTCGAGCGCTTCCTTCTCCTTGGCTTCGTTCGCGAGCTTCTCGGCTTCGGCCGACGGCGGAGTCGGGAACGCGGCTTCCTTGATCGGATTGACGAGATTGCGGATCAGCGGGCGGATGATCACGAGCACCACCAGCGCCACCGCGATGAGTCCGGCGAGGATCCTGGCGAGATCGCGCACCCACGGCCGCTCCCAGATCGGCACCGTGTCGAAGTCCTTGGACTGGTCGAGGAGATCACCGCGGAACGGCGCATTCAGCACTTCGATGCTATCGCCGCGTGCGCTGTCGAATCCGACCGCGTCCTTCACGAGCGCTGTGATTCGCTCGAGTTGTGCTTCGGGAAGCGCCGTCTCCGTTACCTTGCCTTTGGCGTCGACGACGCGAAGGTTGTCGATCAGTACGGCGACGGTGAGTCGCTTCAGTTTGCCCGGCGGCTGGCGGGTATAGCCGAGGGTACGATCGATTTCGTAGTTGCGGGTGGCCTGCTTCGAAGTGTTGTCGGGCGGGCCCTGTGTTTTCGACGCCGCCGCTGCGGCCGCGGCCGCGTCGAGGCTCGCCTGGGCCTTGGCCGCGGGCGTACCCGGAGCCGGCGTGGGCAGCGCCGAAGGCGCGGGGGCGGCGACGCCGCCGGCGGGTGGCTGGTTGGTCAGTGCCCCGGGGATACCGCCGTTACCCCCGTTGCGGCTCGTCTCCTCGGAAGTTTGTTCGCTACGCACGACCGGGTGGTCGGGGTTGTACTGCTCGTGAGCTTCCTCGGTCGAACTCATGTCGACCTGCGCGACGACCTGCGCCCGGACGCGGCCGGCACCCACGAGCGGCGCCAGCAGCGTTTCCACCCGATCCTTGAATCCGGCCTCGAGACGATTCGCGTATTCGAGTTCCTTGTCGCGGGTCGCAAAGTCCCCCTGGCCCTCGGGCGCGGACAGCAGCCGGCCGGTGTTGTCGATGACGGTCACCTGATCGGGCGTGAGATCGGGCACGCTCGAGGCCACCAGATTCACGATCGCCGTGACTTCCTCCGACTCGAGCCGGTGTCCGGTCTTCAGCTGCAGGAACACCGACGCGCTCGCACCGTGCTTGTCGTGCACGAAAGCGGTATCCGGTGGCTTCGCGATGTGTACGCGAGCGCCCTGCACGGACTTCAAGCTAGCGATGGTGTGCGCGAGTTCGCCTTCGAGAGCATGTTGGTAGCGGGCGTTCTCCATGAACTGACTGACGCCGAATCCCTGCTCCTTGGACATCGCGGCGAAACTCGCGTCGGTCTGCGGTAGCCCCTGGCCCGCGAGGCGCAGCCGCGCGTCATTGAGCCTCGCCGCCGGCACGGTAATCGCGCCAGTACCGGCCTCGATTCGATGCGGAATTCCGCCGGCATCGAGGGACTGAACGATGGCGGCGGTGTCCTCGGTCGAGAGCCCGACATAGAGGACGCCGTACTCCGGGGTCTGCGACCATAAGATCGCGGCGACGCCGACCGCGACCGCGGCGGCGATGGCGATGAGCATGAACAGCGGCCGCAGTGTCTCCGCGACGCGCTGCACCGCGGGCGCGGGCAGCGGCGCGACCGCAGCGCCCGGAACGGGCGCCGGTGGCGGCGGCGGCGGGCCGGGCGTGACCGCGGGCTGGGGCGCGCCCGGAACGCTCGGTACTCCCGCGTTCGCGATCGCGGTCGCCGCGGCGTTCATCGTCGATTACTCGTGTGGAAACTAGTGCTCAAAGCGACATGCCCATGATTTCCTGATACGCACTCACGAAGCGGTTGCGTACCTCGGTCAAAGCGCGGAACGACACGGTCGCCTTCTGGATCTCGAGCATCACCTGCGGCAGGTCGACCCCCGGCTGCCCCTTCTCGAACGCGTCGGCGAGCTGACCGGCGCGCTGTTGCGAGGCCGCCGCCTGCTCCACGCCGCCTTTGAGCAGGCTCGCGAACGACGGGCCTGGAGAAGGCGTGAGCGGATTCGCGACCGGCCCGGCGCCGCTGCGCGTCTGCGCGGAGATCGACCGGATCTGCGCCAGCACGCTGTCAATTTCCATCTGACTCATGGCCTGGGGTCCTTCAGGGAGCGGGGACTTCGATGCCCGCCTCGCGCAGGCGCGCGAGCTTGTAACGCAGGGTGCGCGGGCTGATGCCGAGGCGCTCGGCCACCGACCTTCTATCGCCGGCCGTCTCGCGCAGCGCGTTCAAGATCAATACGCGCTCGGCCTCGCGCAGCGAGTCCGACAGACCATTCGCTCCTCGATCGCGCGCGGTTCCGCTCGTCGCGGCGGCGACGGTCGCCCCCGGTGCGACACTCATGGCGGACGACGCGACGGCTGCTGCGGGAGGCGCGACCGCGGCGGCGGCGGCGATGTCGCTCGACACCATCAGTTCGAAGCGGATGTGCTCCGGCTCGATCACCGGCCCTCCGGTCAAGATCAACGCGCGCTGCAAGAGGTTGTCGAGTTCGCGCACGTTTCCGGGCCAGCGATAGGTGAGCAGGAGCTGCGCGGCGGCAGCCGATACGGCGGGGATCTGGTCGCCCGGCCGACAGTGCGAAGCGAGCAGCTGCATCGCGAGCGGTAAAATATCTTCGCGACGTTCGCGCAGCGGCGAGACGGCGAGCGGGAACACGTTCAACCGATAGTAGAGATCCTCACGAAATCTCCCGGCGGCGACCTCCGCGCGCAGGTTCCGGTTGGTCGTGGCGAGTACCCGCACATCGAGGGGAATGGCGCCCCGACCTCCGAGCCGCTCGACCTCGCGCTCCTGCAGCACCCGCAGGAGTTTGGCCTGCAACAGCAGCGGCATTTCCGTGATCTCGTCGAGCAGCAGCGTGCCGCCCTGCGCCTGTTCGAACTTTCCCGGATGGGAGGCATGCGCACCGGTGAATGCCCCGCGCTCGTACCCGAACAACACCGCCTCCAGCATCGTCTCTGGAATCGCCGCGCAGTTCACTGCTACGAACGCGCGCGGTGCACGCGGCGACTCGCGGTGCAGGAACCTCGCGAGCACCTCTTTGCCGGTTCCGGACTCGCCCACGATGAGCACCGTGCAATCGGTTGCAGCGACGCGGCGCGCCAGATCGATCAGGCGGCGCGAATGCTCCGCAAACGAAATGGGGGCCGCACGCGGACGAGGCATCGCCGCGGTGGTTTCGGAAGGCTGGATCACTGCATTCATGGACTCGCTCGTCGCCGCGTGCGGGACCGCACCGGAGATACATCGAGCAACATCCGTGCCATATTCCGGAGAGCCCCGGAAATGAGAGTCGCATCACAGGTTGAGCGAGCTCGCGAGTCAAAGCGTCAAACAACCGACGCTTATTAGAGGCCAGCTGTTAGGCCGTCGCCATCCCGAGCTTGCGCAACTTTTCGACCAGCGTGGTACGACGAAGATGCAGCAGACGAGCCGCCTTGGCGACCGTGCCGCCCGCACGCTGCAGTGCCTGTCGAATGAGGGCGCGCTCGATGGCCGAGAGATGCGAGCGCAGGTCGATACCGTTCTGGGGCAGCTGCGCGCCACCGTCGGCCTCGCCCTCGCTCGGCGGCAGTAGCGCTTCGTAGGCGATCGCATCGTCCTCGGAGTCCGCGAACATGTCGCCCTGCTCGTCCTCATCGAACTCTCGAACGGTCGTGGGCTCGACGGCGGGACTGGCGCCCGCCTCGGGCGCGGACTCGGGCGCGAGCGGCTGATCCTCCCAGCCCGCCGGCCGATAACGGTGCGGCAGGTCCCGCACTTCCACCGGCCTATCGGCGCAGATGATGGAGAGCCGCTCGACGAGATTCGCGAGCTCGCGGACATTCCCCGGAAATCCGTACTGCGTGAGGGCCTCCAGCGCCCGGCCCGAGAACCGCACCCGCGGCCGTCCGGCGGACTCGTTCTGGCGTACGAAGTCCGCAATCAGATCTGGGAGATCCTCGAGTCTAGCCCGCAGCGCCGGCGTCTCGATCGGGAACACGTTGAGCCGGTAATAGAGGTCGCCGCGGAAGCTGCCCTTGAGGATCGACTCCTCGAGGTTGCGGTGTGTGGCCGCAATGATGCGGACGTTGGCGCGGATCGGCAGATGGCTGCCCACGCGCTCGTAGGAACGCTCCTGGAGTACCCGCAGCAGCTTCACCTGCATCGTGAGGCTCATATCCCCGATCTCGTCGAGGAACAAGGTGCCGCCGTCCGCGATCTCGAAGCGGCCCTTGCGCGCATTGATGGCGCCGGTGAACGCACCCTTCTCATGACCGAAGAGCTCGCTCTCGAGTAATTCCGCCGGGATCGCGCCGCAGTTGATGGCGACGAACGGCCGGGCCGCGCGGGGGCTCGAGTCATGGATCGCTCGCGCTACGACCTCCTTGCCGGTGCCGGATTCGCCGAGAATGAGGACGCTCGAATCGTGCGCGGAGACTTGGCGAATGAGGGTGACGACCTCGCGGATCGCCGCCGACCTTCCAGTCGGCAGACGCACGGCGGCAGGAGGCTCTCGAGCCTCGTCGAACATGACTGCTTCGCTCTGCGACATCCCCGTCATACACCCGGAGGACCGCGTGGCCGCGATCCCGACGAGCCACTCCCGTTTCTCGCGAACTGCATTTTCCCCAGACGACTCATTGTCGGCTGTGAATTGGCCACCAGTTCTTCCGGCAAACCTCTCTTCTAGAGTTGTTTTTGCCGCGGTACAACTTAAGGGATAGTCCCTGGTGTCGTCTACTCGATCTTCACTTTAAGGCTATTTTTACGGGATTCCCTTAATACCTACCCATTGCTATCCAATGCACGGGTACCATACAACCTGCGCAAAGATGTTCTTCGGGGTAACCCCTAGGCTAATCATCCGAGACGCCTCGGTTAGCCTCGCCTCCGCGGGTTTTCCTTCAGGGATTCCCCGAATTTCCACCCGAAGATGGCTAGATGAGGCCGCGCCGGGGCTGGCGGACGCCAGCGATCTGCCGTCGATGACGCCTGAACGCGAGTTTCTCGACGAGATCTGCGATGGCATCTCCTGGATGTTCGAACCGAACTTTCACCAGCGAGTCGCTGCCGAGGCTCACGACCTCGCCCAGCATGCGCAGCGGTTGCGCCAGGCACTCCCGGAGATAAATCTCGAGCATGCCGCGCTCGCGCGGCCGAGGTGGCGTGCCAGAGGGGCGCCAGGCCGCGCCTACTGCGTTGAAGCGGATCGGTAACGGTGCGGGTCGCGGCCGCTGTTGGACCATGAGCTGGCCGACCAGGTCGAGGAGGAGATTGATCTTGAGGTCGAGCCGGGCGAGTTCATGACCGTTCGATGACCCGTCTTCGGGTTTATCGCCGTTGCCATGCTCCTCGATCGCCGCACAGGCCTGGAGCAGCCGCAGGTTGTGCTCCATCGCACTCGCGAGTTCGAGCGGGTCGAGCGAGCCGGCAATCGGTTGCCAACGTACCGGCAAGGCATCGCCGTAGGCGAGTTCCTCGAACAGGACGATGGTGTCGACGCCCTCGTACACCTCGCTCTATCTCCGTATCCCCGCCGAATCGGGCCAGCGCAGTTCGGCGCTCGCGAGCAGCAGCCCAACGGTGCGGTCGGATTCTGCCATGGCCGCCCGAAGCGCAATGAGACAACCCTCGTCCTCGGGTCCAGAGAGACGCTGCGGCATGCGCTCGAGGAGCGCACGCCGCTCGACCAGAACCCGCGCCACCAACGGCCACTCCCGCTTACCGACCAGCGTCACGAGATTGCGCGTCAGATCGACCACGCGGAAACCCAGTAGCCGAGACTCCCCCTCCGGCTCGCCGAACCCGATGGTGGCAATCGAAGTGATATGGTTGCGGGGCGCGTTCATGCGACGGGTGGCTTCACGGCTTCAGCGCGTACCGCGACCCAGGTGGTACGCAGATGGCTGAGAAGCCGAGTGACTTCGTCAACGGCATCGAGATTCAGCGACATGCTCACGCCGAGGAGCTGCCGCTCGATGTAGTCGTAGAGCGCATTGAGATTCCGGGCGATCTCACCGCCGACCTCGAAGTCGAGACTCCCGCGCAGTTCATCGAGGATGCCGAGCGTGCGGTTGATGGCCCGCGCTTTCTCGTTGAAGTCCTTCTCGATGATCGCGACCCGCAATCGCGCCACGCGCTCGAGCGCCCCCTCGAGGAGCATCAGAACCAGCCCGTGCGGATCAGCAGCGGCGACGCCGCCATGATTGGCGACGCTCTGATAGGCCGCGAGCGCCTGCCCGCGTGAATGACCGATCATGAAAATGCAACCGTCTTGTCCATGGACAGTATAACGGCGCACATTCCGCTGACTTGAACGCCTGAGCGTCGCGCGCCGGCGACGGGGCGCGACGGGGCGCCTGTTAGGCGAGCGAGTCCGCTGTCACCGCGGACGAGTAGCCGGCTAGGTTCGTCGTGAGGAAGCTCGCGGTCTGCTGAGTGTCCGCGAGAATCGTATTGAGGGCGGTGAACTGGGCAAGGTAGGTCGACTGGAGGACCGCCATCTGCTGGTCGAGAGTCGACAGAGCCGTCTGGCTCTGCGTCATCTCACTATTCAGCGTGTTGGTACGACTTTGAATGGCACCTGATGGCCCGAGCACGTTGGACAGCGTGGTGGCAAGCGTGGCAGCCACGCCCGTGCTCGAACCGAAGATCTGGCCTACCGCGTTGTAGTTGGTAGTCAGAGCATTTTGGAGCTTCGTCGAGTCCACCTGGAGCTGGCCGGTCGTATCTGGCGTGATACCGATGCTCGCGAGTGAGTTGAGCGAACCGGTTGCGCCCGAGACGGTCGAATAGAGACTCTGGTTGATCTGATTCTCGAGATTCGAGAGGAGTGGATCACCGAGCAAGGGACCGGCGGTGCTCGTACTCGCGTTGTAGGAGCCTAAACTAGCCATCTCGGTCTGAAGGGCGTTGTAGGCGCTGACGAAAGCGTTCACCTGAGTTGTGGTCGTCGTCGGATCGTTCGCGATGGTCAGCGTCTGCGGCGTGTACGTCGTCGTCGTCGTCCCGTTGACGGTCGAAGTCGTAGACGGCGACGTCGTCAGAAGATTGAGACTGATGCCTGGCAAGGCATTAGTGAACGTATTCGTCGGGCTCGTCAGGTTCAGGCCGGCGATGGTAACGTTCGCATCCTGCGCGGCCTGCAGCTGGGTCAGACCCTGGCCGCAGGTGGCACCGGGCGTGAAGTCGAACTGCGCGCGTCCACCGTCCCCGCCCGAGGAACTCACCGTGATGGCGTTGGCTGCGCCGGTGCTCGCGCTCGATAGGAACAATACCGATCCGGTACTCGTCGTGACGTCGGACGCGGTGATGCCGGGATTATTCGTAGCCGAATTGATCGCACTTACCAGCCCGTCGAGGGTGTCGTTCGTGCTATCGACGGTAACGTTGAACGAAGAGCTGCCGAGACTGAGTGTGAGTGTTCCCTGACCGACATAGGCAGTGCCGCCGCCGGTAATCGCCGCCGAACTCAGCTGCGCCGCCTGCGCCAGCTGCGTCACTTGCACCGAGTAAGATCCCGGAGTCGCGGTACTCGAGGCGCTGGCGCCGAACACGCTGGGACTGCTGGACGTCGCCGAATGCGCGGTGAACGCGCTCGTCGTAGAGAGGCCCTGCACGGCGGTCTGGAAGGTAGTGAGAGCCTGCTGAAGCGCCCCGATGGCGCCGAGCTGAGTGGTGTACCCCGCCTGTTCGGTCTGGATCTGCGACTCGCCAGGCGCCGCGGCCGCCGACACGAGCTGCGAGACGAGCGCATCGACGTTGATCCCGGAGCCGATCGACGCATCGGTGATGAGGCCCGTCGTTGGAGCAGACGTTCCCGCGTCAGATCCGAACGGCAGTGAGGAGGTGGGCGCGGCGGACGCCGCACCGGTAGCGGTACTCGACCCGCTCGAACTACTCGAGCCCGTGGATGAACTCGAGGCGGTCGAGGGCGTGGAACTTCCGATGGAGGTCGTCGACATACTCAGGCCTTCACGTCGAGTGCCAGATTTCCGATCGTCTTGTTCTGCTTGAGCTCCTGGGCAATCTGCAAGACGAGCTCGTTCGGAATCTGACGGATAGTCTTTCCAGTGGTGGGATCCTGGATCTTGACCACCATCTCGCCGGAGGACTGATCCAGAGAGAACTGGATATTCATCTTCGAGTTACTCAGGAACTGGGTGATTTCCTGAGTGGCGCTCGCGACTTCCGCGGCATTGGAAGACGATCCCGCAGCAGTAGTCGTGGACGAAGAGGACCCCGTGTTGGCGGGGATCAAAGGATTCGCCACGGGCGTGCTCGATGCCGTATCGCTCCCCGAACTCGACTGGGGGAGGCCGCCACCGATTTGAACGGCGGGGGCGGAAGGAGTCGTCGGCGGCAGATCGAGACTGGTCGAGACGCTCATGGCTACACCTCAAGCGATCCTTAAGCACCGGCAGGCGGCTGTCTTGCGACAGCCGCCCCCGGGTTACTCGTTTCCGGCTTGGGCCGGGTCATTGCCGTTCCATCCTCAACCCTTGAGGAGAGTGAGCACGTTCTGGGGGTCGTTATTCGCCTGAGCGAGAATCGCCGTACCGGCCTGCTGCAGAATCTGCGCGCGGGTCATGTTGGCGCTCTCGGCCGCGAAGTCCGCGTCCTGGATCGTGCTGCGGGCGGCGGTGATGTTCTGCACCCCGGTCTGCAGGTTCGAGATGGTCGAAGTGAACCGATTCTGAAGGGCACCGAGCTGTGCCGCCAGGTTGTTGACGGTCGTCAATGCCGAGCCCACCGCGCCAATGGTGTTGTTGGCATCGGCCACCGTCAACACGTCGGCGCTGTTCAGAGCCTGGGCGCCGAGCGCATAAGTCGTTGCAGTAAATCCGAGATTGGTGGCATTCGATCCCGCGACGGTGATCGGGGCATTCGAGACGAGCTGAAGCGACCCGACGAGCTCGAAGGTAGTACCCGCAGCCGATGGCGCCTTCACGTAGCCCGCACCGCCGTTGACCGAGTTGTTGGTTCCCGCCGCAGCCGTGATACCGTCGGTAGCCGCGGCGTCGGTCTGCGCAATCGTGATATTGCTGCCGTCAGCCGCAGTCAGGGTGAGCTGATTGTTGCCTGAGTTGAATGAGGCTTGCACACCGGTCGCTGAGGTCTGCGCGTTGATGGCTGTGGCGAGCTGCGTTCCCGTGAGGCCAGTTGCCGCAGTAGTCTCGATGGCCGTTCCGTTGATCGAGAGGCTGTAGGCCTCCGTAGTCGTCGTGTAAGCCAGGACGGCGGTGGTATTCGCGGTCGCGGTGACGGAACCGAGGCCCGATCCATTGATCGCGGCGGCGAGGGCGTAAGCACTGTTATTCGCCTGAGCGTTGGAGCCGTTGCCCGTCTTGAACTGGGTTCCCGCAGTCGAAGCGTTGATCGCGGTGCCGTTAATGGTGAGGTTGCCAGCAGTGATGGCGCCGCTCACGCCTGTGCCCTGCTGACCTATGGCAAGCCCGGTCTGGTACTGCGTGGCGCCGACGTAGTTCGCCGTCTGGCCGATGGCGGCCGTGCGCATGCTGGTCGCGAGGTTGATCGTATCGGTGTTGCCGACGTTGGCGCCCACCTGGAACGTTGCGCTGCCGAAGGTGCCGTCGAGGATGTTCTGACCGTTGAACTGGGTGGTAGCGGCGATCTGGTCGATCTGCTGCAGATCCTGCTGCACCTGCTGGTTCAACGCGGCCCGATCGGTCGATGAGTTGGTGGCGTCGGCCGCTTCGACCGCGAGTTCGCGGATGTTCTGGAGGTTGTTGGTGATCTGCGTGAGGGCGCCCTGGCCCGTCTGCAGCAGCGACACCGCGTTGCTCGCGTTGCGACCGGCCTGGTTCATGCCGTTGACCTGGGTGGTCATCTGCTGCGAGATCGCGTAGCCGGCCGGATCGTCGGCCGCGCTGTTGATGCGCAGACCGGTCGACAGACGCGTCATGGAGGTGTTCAGTGCTGACTGCGAAGTATCGAGGGCATACTGCGCGGTGAGCGACATGATGTTCGTATTAATGATCTGGGGCACGGAGCGTCTCCTTGAAAGTGTCGTCTACTCCGGCCTGCCCGGAGCCACCTGGTTACTCTGGCGGCTGCACCCGCAACCGCCTACGTAACCCTTTATCGGTACCCCCCGCGGCAACTTTAGACCGCGCTCCCCCTCGGATCGAAATTGAGGCGCGGATCACGGCGCTCAGGAAATATAGTTGAATAGCGAAAGCTGAGAGAACTTCGAGTACGAGGTCTCGGCCGCCTGCAGCGCCGTGTATTGGAGGTTCATCTGGGTCACCGCCGAGGCGTAATCGAGGTCCTGGACCTGGGACAGCGAGGTTTGCAGCGTGGTGTTGAGGCTCCCCTGGGTGCTCGAATTGGCGGTGATCTGTTGGAGCCGTCCACCGACCACCGCGCTCACCTGATCCATGTGGTTCAAGGCCTGGGTAAGTTGCTGAATCGAGCCACCGAGGTTGGCCGCGAACTGGGCCTTTTGCGCGTTGGTGGTCGGCGCGCTGTCCATGGTG
>Ga0116226_10004145_pt1 | contig 12811 bp, 8 predicted proteins | sample S1TSphfallax_FD_89692 | JGI IMG/M metagenome (GOLD analysis project Ga0116226, IMG submission 89692) | Host-associated microbial communities from peat moss isolated from Minnesota, USA - S1T2_Fa - Sphagnum fallax MG | ecosystem: Host-associated > Plants > Peat moss > Unclassified | place: USA... | reverse complement strand
GGTCCAGGAAGCCAGTGTTGATGAAGACGACGCGGTTTTTGGCGGCCGCGATGCAGGCTTTGAGGTTGGCGGAGGTGCGCCGCTCCTCGTCCATGATGCCCATTTTGAGGGTGTTTTGGGGAAGGTTCAGCAGCGTTTCGACGGCGGCGAAGAGGTCGTTGGCGAAGGCGACTTCCTCGGGGCCGTGGAGTTTGGGTTTGACGATGTAAACCGAGCCCTTGCGGGAGTTGGCTTTGGCCTTGAGGTCGTGGATGGCGATGAGGGAGGTGAGGACGGCGTCCATGATGGTTTCGGGGATTTCGGCGCCGTCGGGCAGGAGGATGGCGTCGGTGAGCATGTGGTGGCCGACGTTGCGGACCAGCATGAGGGAGCGGCCGTGGAGGGTGAGGGTGCCACCGCTGGGCGTGGTGTAGGTGCGGTCCGGGTTGAGCTGGCGCTGGATGGTTTTGCCGCCTTTTTCGACGGGGGCGGAGAGGGTGGCGTTCATCAGGCCGAGCCAGTTGCGGTAGACTTCCACCTTGTCGGCGGCGTCCACGGCGGCCACGCTGTCCTCGCAGTCCATGATGGTGCTGATGGCGGATTCGAGGAGGATGTCGGCGACGCCGGCGGCGTCGTCCTTGCCGATGGGGTTTTGGGGGTTGATGACGATTTCGGCGTGCAGGTTGTGGTTTTTGAGGAGGATGGCGGTGGGATGGGTGGGTTCGCCGGTGTAGCCCGCGAATTTTTCGGGGGTTTTCAGGCCGGTTTCGCCGGTGGGGAGGGAGACCGCGAGGTGGCCGTTTTTGATGTGGTAGGCTTGCGCGTCCTTGTGCGAGCCTTGGGTGAGGGGGAAGCTGGCGTCTAGGAAGGCGCGGCCGCGGGCGACGACGGCGGCGCCGCGGATTTTGTTGAAGGTTTTGCCGCGTTCGGCGCCGCCGGCTTCCGAGATGGCATCGGTGCCGTAGAGGGCGTCGTAGAAGCTCCCCCAACGCGCGTTGGCGGCGTTGAGGGCGTAGCGGGCGTTGCTGACGGGGACCACCAGCTGGGGGCCGGGGATGAGGGCGATTTCGTCGTCGACGTTGGCGGTGGCGACGGAGACGGCGGCGGGTTCCGGGAGCAAGTAACCGATGTCTTTCAGGAAGGCTTCGTAGGCGGCGAAATCATGGGGTTGGCCTTTGTGGGATTGGTGCCAGGCGTCGATTTGGGCCTGGAGGGCGTCGCGTTTGGCGAGGAGGGCGGCGTTGCGGGGGGCGAAGTTTTCGAGGAGGGCGGCGAGGCCAGAGAAGAAATATTCGGGGTCGAGGCCGGTGCCGGGGAGGGCCTCGTTCACCACGAAGTCGCGCAGGACGGTGGCGATGCTCAGACCGGCTTCGGAGGTTCTCGGTTCGGCCATGGCGGATGCTCCTTGATGATGGGGGTGGTAGTGCCGCATTCCGGCGAAAAAAGGCAAGGGGCCGGGGTGGAAAGAGTTCTGGCCTAGGGGGTGGGGCGTGGGATAGGGTTTGGCGGGGCGGCTGGGTTTTGGCGGGTGGAGGGCGGATTAATTGATTGACCGGTCATTCATAGGGGGTTGAAAAATTGTGGGATTTCAAGGGGGATTTTTATAAGTTGATTGAATGGTCGGTTAATTAATGATGTTTTGTTGCGTTTGGTGGTGAATTTTTGGTGTTTTATGTTGTTGATGGGCGTTTTTGGGGTGTGTAATGTTTTGGTAAGGTAGTCTTGCGGCGGTTTGGGGCTTTTGGGGGAAAGTCGTGGATGCCAGCATGCGCTGGCATGACGTGGTTAGGGCGGGGGGCGGTGGCGCGGGCGGGGATTTTTGCGTGAGAGTGCGGCGTGGGTGGTTCAGGGGAGCGGGGTGTGGCCTTTGGCGTAGCCGATGGCTTGGTAGTGGTGGAGGGGGCTGGCGAAGTGGCCTTCGGCGATGGCTTGGGCGGCGTCTGGATAGGCGATGGGGTAAAATTCGCGGTCCAGGGGTAGGGGGTCGCGGCCTTCGGCGAAGCCGGCGGTGACGTAGTGGTGCAGGGCGCTGGGGCAACCGGCCGCCAGCGCTTCACGGACGTCGGGGCAGGCCTGGAGGTAGAAGCTGGGGTCGAAGCCGGACAGGAGGGGGCGGCGGGGGTGGTGCTGGCGGACGCGGGCGGCGATGGCGCGCAGCTCTTCCGCGGTGATTTCGCGCATGTTTTGGGCGAGGATGTCCTGCGTGAGGAAGAAGCGCGCGGGGTGGGCAAAAAGGTCCGCGGCGCGGACGTAGGGGAACAGGGTGTATTCAAAACTTGGGTCGTCGAGCGGCAGGAATAGCATGTCCGGGTGCTGGACCGGGCTGAGGAAGCCGCACACGGGTAGGTAGATTTTTTGGGCGTGGCTGAGCCAGGCGGCGAGCCAGGCGAAGGTGCTGACGGAGGGCGCGATGTTGGCGGAGCGGCGAAGGGTTTCGAAGTCGTAGGCGGGGTCGCGGCCGGGGATGAAGGCGGCGGTGGGGAAGGTGCGGCGTAGCGAGTCCGCGTAGGGGTCGTCACCGATCTGGCCGAAGAAGACAAGGCTGAGGCCGGTGCGGGTGGCGAGGCTTTGGTAGTAGGCGGGCGGGAGCGGCAGGTAGTCGGGGTGTGCGGCGCGGAGAATTTCGGCGGCGCGGATGCTGCAGACGAGGTCGGTGGGGCCGAAGCCGGTGGCGTCCTGGCCGCCGGGCAAGGGGGGGATGAGGCGGCGGGCGGTTTCCCGCGCCGGGAAATTTTCCAGGTGGAAGGGGTAGTCGTCGATCAGAACGGTTTCGACGACGCCGCGGGTGAGGCAGTCGGCGTAGCCGGCGATGTCGATCCAGCCGCGGCCGGTGGTGACGGTGTTTTGCTGGGGTGGCGCAAGGGAGGGTTCGTTGATGCCGCATTCGGGCAGCAGGATGTTTTGGATTGTGGAGGTGGGGGCGAAAGATTTGATGCCGGCGGCGGCGAGGTATTGCATGGCGCGGTTGCCGAAATTGCCGTTGGTGATGATGAAGATATTCATGGCCGCATTCTATATTCTATGGATTCTATGGGCGGGTGAGGCGGGCGTGGCAGTCGTACCAGGTTGGGGCCTGGTCGGGGCGGATGGTGAGCCAGAGTTTGCGGAACTCTTCGAAGCTGAGCCAGTTGTTTTCGGGCAGGTCGCGGCCGAAGGGGCCGGAGCAGTGGGACCAGTCGTGCCAGGTGATGGTGGCGCCTTCGCGCTGGATGGTGGGGAGGGTGAAGCCGCCGGCGGGATTTTGGTCGATGAGCTGGAAGGCGGTGTAGCCGAGTTCGTAGAGAAGCTGGGCGGCTTCGAGCTGGTAGGATTCGATGGAGATATAGGCGGGCAGGATGGGCGCCTTGGCCATGCCGCGCAGAAATTCGCGTTCATGGCGTTCGATGTCGATTTTCATGTAGTAGGGGACGCCGTGTTTTGCTGACAGGCTTGGCCAGTCGATGGTGAGGATTTTGTAGGATGTGTAGCTGCCGGGCGTGAATTCCGCGCGGGAATTGGATAGGCTGGAGATGCCCTGGTGCTGGTCGTGGTGGTAGAATTCGATGATTTCGCCGGCGTGTTCGCTGGCGGCGCAGTTGTAGAGTTTGATTTTGGCTTCGGCGATGTCGGCGGCGAAGCGCTCGTTGAGGAGGGCGAACATTTCGATGTCGGGTTCGACGCCGATGACGCGGAAATTTTTGGCGCGGTAGAAGGCGGTGTCGTTGCCTTCGGACATGCCGATGTCGAAGATCAGGTCGGGGATGGTTTGGCCGGGTGATGCGGCGGCGCGGGGTTGGAGTTTCGCGAGCTGTTGCCACGCGGTGGCGGCGACATTTTGCGGGACGACGCTTTGGACCTGCCGGACGTCTTGTGCGGGCCAGATGCCGGGGATGGCGCCGAGTTCCGGGCGTTTTCTGACGCGCTCCACGAAATGTTCCATGCTGCGGCACTGGTAGTGCATGAGTTTGGCGACGGACCAGTCGGGATTTTCGGGCAATATGCCTGGGGTTTGGCTCCAGATGGCGGGGGCGCCGTTGGCGAGGACGTAGCGGTGGGGGGGAATGTCGAAGCAGTGGACGTTTTCCCAGTGCGGGCCGACGGCTTTGGAGCGGAGCAAGGTTTTTACGTGGCGGTTGATGGGCTGGTTTTCGTCGCCGTGCCAGGTGAAGGCGTCGAAGACCGGTTCGGTGGGTTTGAGGATGTGGCCGGAGCTGCCGTAGGTGCACCAGTTGACGGCGACGGCGTCGGCGTTGGGGAAGCGGGACAAAAATTCCTGCACGGTTTCGTCGTGGTGGAGGAGGAGAAACTCGTCGGCGTCGAAGAAGGCGAGCCAGTCGAATTCGTCGCGGTATTTGGCCAGAGCGTGGCGGTAGGCGGCTTCCTGGCGGGGTTCGTAGCGGGCGGATTTGTCGCCGCTGGTGCGGGAGAGGCGAATGTCCTGGTGGCGGGCGGCGTTTTGCAGGATGTCCCAGGTGCCGTCGTCGGAATCGTCGTCGTAGACGATGCAGGCGTCGAAGCCGAGGGCGTGATACCAGGCGAGCCAGGCGGCGATGTCGAAGACCTCGTTTTTCACGACCAGCACGACCGCGCAGGTTTCGGTTTTTTGGTCTTGCCGGGCGGCGAGGAGGGTTTTGAGGGACGGGGCCAGACGGGTTGCGGAATCGTCGAATATTTCGTTCTGGTCGTAGACAAAGAATTCGGCTTCGGGGCGGGTGGTGTCGTGATAGCCGCGGCGCAGTTTGTCCTGCCAGTGCGACCAGGATTGCACGAAATAGTGGTGCAGCTTGCCGGCGGCGTAGTTTGGGATGTCGGCGAGGTAGCCGGGGGCTTCGAAGGCGAGCGGGGCGCCGGTCAGGTCCGCGTAGTCGCCCTGCATGTCGAAGGCGTGGGGGTTGCGGGCGGCGCGCATGAGGGTGGGGCGGATGATGGATTTGATGTGGCGGCAGGGCGGGAAATCCGGCGGGGCACGGTTGAGGAAATTTTCGATGATGAGGCCGGGGGGCTGATCGTGGTGGCCGGAGGAGCCGAAGATGGCCCAGGGGATGGCGATGGCGGCGGCTTGCGCGTTGGCGAGGCACGCGCGCAGATCGAGGTGTTCGGGGAGGACCAGAAATTCGTCGGCGTCGAAGAAGGCGAGCCAGGCGAATTCGGTTTCGAAGAGTTTGGCGGCGTGTTCATAGGCGCGCATCTGGTAGTCGGGGGCGGTGACGCGCCAGTCGAGGATGCGGATGTCGTTGGTGGGGGCGAAGGAGGCGGCGATTTTGCGGGTGGCGTCGGTACTGGCATTGTCGAGCAGGATGACGGCGTCGAAGCCGATGGCGAATTGCCAGGCGAGCCATTCGGCCAGGCCACGCGCCTCGTTGCGCACAACCGCGACGACAGCGTTTCGATGGGGCCCAGAATTCACGCCTGTCTACCGTTGGGTTATAGGTTTATTAACTCTCGCCGTTTCGGGCGGCGGGAACAACCCCCTGGCGGCCCCCCTTGCACAGCGTGCGCATTTGGGTCATCAACAACCGTAAGGTGCCCGGCATCCGCGCGTTTCTGGCCGATCTGGGCCATAACGGCCCATCGGTCGCCCCGTTACCAACGATGGACGGGAGCCCATACCTGTCCGACGAGATCAAGGACCGATGACCGTATTGCCGCGTTTTTCTGATGTTTTTAAGTTCGGCATGGCACGGCTTGGGTCCCCTTCCCTACAATTTTTCATTCAAACATGGCTGGCAGCGGCTGAACGCGCGATGAGCGCTGGCCCGCGCCGTGCCCCCCGGAGTTTTTCTGTACATGACCAAGAGAATTTTAATCGATGCCAGCCACGCGGAGGAGACGCGCGTGGTGGTGCTGGATGGCAACCGGCTTGAAGATTTTGACGTTGAGACCGCGACCCGCAAGCAGAACAAGGGCAATATCTACCTAGCCAAGGTTATCCGGGTCGAACCCAGCCTGCAGGCGGCGTTTGTGGAGTATGGCGGGAACCGGCACGGGTTTCTGGCGTTTGGGGAAATTCACCCGGATTATTACCAGATTCCGGTGGCGGACCGGCAGCGGCTGCTGGCGATGCAGGCGGAGGATGACGAGGCGGAAGAGCGGGCCGCCGAGGCCAAGGCCCAGGCGGTGGCGCCGGAGGCTGGGTTTGCCGAGGTGACGGGCGAGCCGGACGCGGACGGCGAAGAGTCTGAAGAGCCTGGCGCGCAGGCGCTGGAGATTAGGCCGATAGAGATTACCGCGGCCGCGCCGCCGGAGGCGGCGGAGGACGCGGCGGATGACGAGTTTCCGGCGCAGGACGCGCCGCATGGGCAAGAGGCGGCTCCGGACGCGGAAGCCGACGCGGAACCCGGCCACCACCAGCCGGACGCGCCTGGCGAGGGCGGCGGCGAAAGCGCGGGCGATGGTGAAGCGGAGCGGGAGGAAATTTCCGCGCGGGAAACCGGGAATGAGGAATTTGAGCGCGGGGAGCTTTCGGGTGAAGATTCTGATGGCGAGGAGGCGGGCGGCGGCGAGGACAGCCAGCCGGAGCCGCCACCGCCGGAGAGTTTTGGCGGGGATGGGGATGACGCCGCCGAAGCGCGTGAGCGGCGGCAGCGGCAGCGGTTTTTGCGGAATTACAAAATTCAGGAGGTGATCCACCGCCGGCAGATTATGCTGATTCAGGTGGTGAAGGAGGAGCGCGGCAATAAGGGGGCGGCGCTGACCACCTATTTGTCGCTGGCGGGGCGGTTTTCCGTGCTGATGCCTAATTCGCCCAGTGGCGGTGGGGTTTCGCGGAAAATTACGTCGGTGGCGGACCGGCGGCGGCTGAAGGAGGCGATGTCTGAGCTCGATGTGCCGGAGGGCATGGGGCTGATTGTGCGGACCGCCGGGGCGAACCGGCCGAAGCCGGAGATTAAGCGGGATTGTGAGTATCTGCTGCGGCTGTGGGACGATATTCGCGAAAAGACGATGGCGAGCACGGCGCCGGCGCTGATTTATGAGGAAGCCAGCCTGATTAAGCGCACCATACGCGACGTGTTTACGCGCGACGTGGATGAGGTGCTGGTGGACGGGGAAGAGGGTTACCGGGGTGCGCGGGATTTTATGCGCATGCTGATGCCGAGCAATGTAAACAAGGTGCGGCTGTGGACCGAGGGGCCGCCGCTGTTTGCGAAGTATCAGGTTGAGGCGCAGCTGGATGCGATGCTGAACCCGACGGTGCAACTGCGGTCGGGCGGGTATATCGTGATCAACCAGACCGAGGCGCTGGTGGCGATTGACGTGAATTCCGGGCGGTCCACGCGGGAGCGGAATATCGAGGATACGGCGCTGCGGACGAATCTGGAGGCCGCCGAAGAGGCGGCGCGGCAGCTGCGGATGCGGGATCTGGCCGGGCTGATCGTGATCGATTTCATCGACATGGAGAGCCGGAAGAATAACATCGCGGTGGAGCGGCGGCTGAAGGATGCGCTGCGGAATGATAGGGCGCGGATTCAGGTGGGGACGATTAGCCATTTCGGGCTGATGGAGATGAGCCGGCAGCGGCTGCGGCCGTCGCTGGCCGAGGCCTCGCTGGTGACGTGCCCGCACTGCGCGGGGATGGGGCATATACGTAGTGCGGAGAGCGCGGCGCTGCATATTCTGCGGGCGATCGAGGATGAGGGGGCGAAGTTTAGGGCGGCCGAGATAGCGGTGTTTTTGCCGCCGGAAATCGCGCTGTATTTGTTTAACCATAAGCGGGACCGGCTGACGGCGATTGAAACGCGCTATGCGATGCGGGTGATTTTCAATGGCGATTCGTCGCTGACGGCGGCCAATTTTAGGATTGAGAGACTGCGGGCGCAGACGGCGCCGCTGCCGGCGCCGGTGGCCAGGGCGCCGATGGCCGAGGAGACGCCGCAGCCGGAGCTGGTGGAGGCCGAGGAGGAGGATGGGGATGGCGCCGATGAGGCGCCGCCGCCCGCCGGCGAAACCGCGGAAGAGGGCGAGCGGCGGCGCAGCCGGCGGCGGCGGCGGCGCGGCAAGCGGCGGCCGGATTCTGGGACGCCGGCCGAGAGTGGCGGCGAGAGCGCGGCGGCGCAGGGTGAAGCCGAAACCGGTGAGACTCCGGCGCCGCAGGAAGACCAGCCTTCGGAAATCGACCTGGTTATTGCCGCCGAGCTGGGCGACCAGCCGGAGCCGGAGGCCGATGGCGAGGAACCGGCGCGCCGGCGCCGGAGCCGCGGTGGACGCCGCCGGCGGCCGGCAGGCGCGGAGGGCGAAGAGCCGGCACCGCAGCAGCCGCAGGCGCCGGAACCCTACACGCCGCCGGCGGCACCGCCGGTGTATACCGATATCGCGGATATTTTTGAGGCGGCGGAGCGGGCCGAGGCGGAAGCCGCCCGGCAGCGCGCTGCGGCCCGCCTGGCGCCGGAGCCTGTGGCCGAAGCCGAGCCGGTGCCTGAGCCGCTGGTGAAGCCCATATTGGTGGGGGCGGACGCGCCGGTGGCGGAGAAGAAGCGGGGGTGGTGGAGAAGGTGAGGAAAGCAGTTACTTTTTTTTAAAAAAGAACTTCTTTTCCTATCTGCTCTGCCGAAATTGCATTTTACTTGAAAAAAACGTAAAAAAAGCGAAATATGCAGTGTGGCGACATGCCATTTTTAAAGGGGATCTTTCGTTCCATGGCTTATAATCCAGACGGTAACTCTTACCGCACCGCCCGTGCCGGCTACAGCGCCGCGACCGGCGCCGCCGTGCTCGATGACGGGCTGCGGGCCTACATGCTGCGCGTTTATAACTGGATGGCGTCCGGGCTGCTGCTGACGGGCATCATCGCGCTGGCGATTTCACAGACTTCGGCGATCAATGCGTTCTACCCGCTGGTGCAGGACGCCGCGGGCAATTTGGTGTACCGGCCGACCATTCTGGCCTATGCGGCGATTTTCTCGCCCATGGTGTTCGTGATGGTGCTGAGTTTTGGGATCAACAAGCTTTCCACCCAGACGGCGCAGATTTTGTTCTGGGCGTTCTGCGCGTGCATGGGCGCCAGCCTGACCAGCATTTTTATTGTGTATACGGGAATGTCGATCGCCACGGTGTTTTTTGTGACGGCGGGGACGTTCGCGGGGACCAGCCTGTTTGGGTATGTGACCAAGATGAACCTGACGAATTTCGGCAGCTTTTTGATTATGGGGCTGATCGGGATTTTGATTGCGATGCTGGTGAATTTCTTTTTGCACTCGGCGGCGCTGCAGTTTGCGGTGAGCGTGCTGGGGGTGCTGATTTTCACCGGGCTGACGGCTTATGACACCCAGCGGATTAAGAATGATTATCTGCAGTTTGGGTCGTCTTATGGCGTGGCGGCGGCGGGTAAGCGCAGTGTGTATGATGCGCTGACGATGTATTTGAACTTCATCAACCTGTTCATGTTTTTGCTGCAGCTGTTTGGGCAGCGGAATAGCCGTTGAATGAAGCGGCGCGGGTGGGGTTTGCCCCGCCCGCGTTGGCTTTGTCGAGAATAGATTATCCGCAGATAGCCGCAGATAAGGAAGAATAAAACTCTTTCTTATCTGCGGATAATCATTTTTTACGCGTCGGCAAACTACTCTGACTTGAGATGCGAAATCAGTCGCTCTATCGCCGTGGGTTTGTCGACGCGTTCTAGGGCGGCGAATTCGGCGGCTAGGCGGTCGAGCGCCGACTCGTAGATTTGGCGTTCGGAGAAGCTCTGGTCGGGCTGGCCGGCGTTGCGGTGGAGGTCGCGGACGACTTCGGCGATGGCCTGGGGGTCGCCGGAGTTGATTTTGGCTTCGTATTCCTGGGCGCGGCGGGACCACATGGTGCGCTTGATGCGGGCGCGGCCTTTGAGGGTGGCGAGGACTTCGTCGAATTGTTTTTTGGAGGCGAGTTTGCGCAGGCCGGCGGTGCGCGCCTTGTTGGTGGGCACGCGCAGGGTCATGCGGTTTTCGTCGAAGGTGATGTGGATGAGTTCCAGCGTGTGGCCGGCGATTTCCTCGGTGGCGATGCGCTCGACCTTGCCGACGCCGTGGGTGGGGTAGACGACGAAATCGCCGTCGACGAAAATTTCGGCTTTGGCCATCGCGCGCGGCGGCGCCATAGGGCGCATCGGGCCGGCGACGACGCCGGAATGCATGACGGGTGCGGGGGCGGCCGGCGGCTCCGGCGCTTCAGCGGCGGCGGGCGGTGGTGGCGCTTTGGCGGCGGGTTTGGGCGCGGGTTCGGGCTTGGCGGTTTTCAGCGCTTCGGGCTTGGCGGCTGGTTTGGCCTTCGCGGCCGGCGGGGCCTTGGGCTCGGTTTTCGGCTTGGGAGCAGTTGTCAATTTTTCCACAGTCTTCGGTTCGGGTTTAGCGGGAGACGCGGCCGGCGGCTTGACCTGCAGGGGCGCTGCCTGCAGAGGCTTGGCCGGCGTTTTTTTGGCGGCGGATGGCGCGGTGGGTTTTATTGCAGCCGGCTTCTTTGGCGCGGGCTTGGACTTGCTGGCGGTCATCGCACTCCCCGGTTACCGGGCCGCGACGGACATCCAGCGGCCACAGGGGATTATCATAACAGAAAAACCGGGCATCGTCACGCGCGGGCTTTGGGCGTGGTTTTTAGGCCTGGCCGGGGTTGGGGGAGAGCAGGGCTTCCTTGCCGGGTTTGTCTTTCCAGTCATCCGCGTCGTCGGGCGGGGTGCCTTTGCGGGTGATGTTGGGCCAGGATTTGGCGAAGTCGCGGTTGCGCTCCAGCCATGCCGTCGCGCGGTCGTCGCTGTCGGGGAGGATGGCTTCGGCGGGGCATTCGGGTTCGCAGACGCCGCAGTCGATGCATTCATCCGGGTGGATGACGAGCATGTTTTCGCCGACGTAGAAGCAGTCGACCGGGCAGACTTCGACGCAGTCCATGAATTTGCACTTGATGCAGTTTTCGGTGACCACGTAGGTCATCAGGCACTCCTAAAAAATTCTTCAATTGCCCGGCGGATATGACCGTACCATGGGATTTAGGCAAGTTCCTCGTAGAGCAAGGCAGCCTCCACCGCCGGGCCGCGGCGGCGGGCGAGGGTTTTCACGCGCACGACCTTGACGCCGGCTGGCAGGGGAATGGTGAGCACGTCGTCGGGGCGGAGCTTGGCGTGGGGCTTTTCGGTGGGCAGGCGGTTGATGCGGACGGAGCCTTTGGCGATGAGGGCGGCGGCGGCTTCGCGGGTTTTGCAGAAGCGCGCGAAAAACAGAAACTTGTCCAGTCGCTGCCACGCTTGGTCTTCAGTGTCCGAATTAGTATTCAAGTATCTTAGGGTCCGTCCAAACGTCCTCGTAATCCTCGGTCACAAGAAATCGCCAGCCAGGCGGCAGCCCAAGGTAGGGGATTATTAGCGGAGCCGATTGTTCGAGGTGATATCCATGCAGGGGTAAAAAGAAATCCGCGGCATCTGACCATTCCGTCCCGGCCCATATGTACCATCCACAGGTATCCTGGGTAGGTCTGATCCTTAAGCCATTGAGAGGCCTCATTCCCTGCTCAACATTTCGGGCGATGCCCAGTTTCAAGCCCATATCGCATCCAGAGAATTCGGCCCCAAATCGCTCGCAAACAGCCATCTGCCTTTGAGAGATGTCTGACGGCACGAAAAGCGCGCTCTTTCTATGCACGCCTAAGCGCCGCGAGCGCGGCGAAGGGGCTGTCGGCGGGTGGGGGTGCGGGGGCTGGCTCGGGGGCGCGGGCGGGTTTGGCTTGTGGGGGGCCTTTGCGGCGGGCGAGCATTTGGGGCGGGGGGGGGCCGTAGAATTTGTCGCTGGGGGTGGCGGCGGGGATGATGCGCAGGCCGAGGGCGTTGAGGGCGGTGGAAAGCTGGTCGGGTTTGAGGGAGAGGCGGGAGCAGAGATTGTCCGGCAGCAGGACGGGGTGTTTGCGGATGAGGTAGTGGAGTTCGGCGCCGACGCGTTCGGCGACGTCCAGGCGGAGCATGACGGGGCCGGCGACGAGCCAGCCGAGCATGAGGGCGAGGCCTTCGGGCCAGGCGGATGGGGGATCGGCGGAGACGCGGCCGGGGTCTGGGAGGGTGGGCGTTTCCTGGCCGAACCATAGGGCCCAGAGGAGGGCGCGGAGGGACGCGGATTTGGGTTTGAGGAGGGCCGGCATGAAAAGGGCGAAGCGGCCGGCGGTGATGCCGGCGGATTTGCAGAGGGGGCGGAGGTTGTGGGGGACTTCCTCGCCGGGCAGGATGCCCAGGCCTTCACCGAGCCGGTGGACGAGGCCGCGCAGTTCCGGCGGTGGCGCTGCCAGGGCTTTGACCAGGGGGGCGAGTTTGCTGTCGATTTCGGCGTTGACCATGGCGGTGAGGCGCAGGCGGAGGCGTTCGCGGGCGGCGCCGTCTAGGAACTCGCTGTAGTTCATTTCGACGACCGGGCGCAGCAGGGTTGGGCCGCGTTTGAGGCGGGCGATGTCGGCGCCTTCCCAGATGATTTTGTGGTTGGGCTGGATGGTGAAGGCGGTGTCCGGCGCGGTTTCGGCGCGCAGGATTCTGCGGGGCATTTCCTGGCCGAGGGCGCGGCGGGCGGCGCGGAGGACGAGTTTTTTCTCCTGGCCTTGGGTGGAGGGGTCTGGGTGGAAGGTGAAGCCTTCGATGTGGCCGACTTCGTGGCCTTCGACCAGGACGACGCCGCGGGCGGAGACGACAGAGAGCAGGTCGTCCGTCTCGTTGGCTTCGAGACGGCGGGTCAAATGTGCGGCCCTTTTGTCGACGAAGCGGGCCATGAGTTTTTCGTGCAGTGTGTCAGAGAGTTTGTCCTCGATGTCCCTGGCGCGGTTTTGCCAGGGGGTGGCGTCGCGCAGCCAGTCCGCGCGGGCGGCAATATAGGCCCAGACGCGGACGTCTGCCAGACGCTGCATGAGGGTGTCGATG
>Ga0116226_10004143_pt1 | contig 12811 bp, 12 predicted proteins | sample S1TSphfallax_FD_89692 | JGI IMG/M metagenome (GOLD analysis project Ga0116226, IMG submission 89692) | Host-associated microbial communities from peat moss isolated from Minnesota, USA - S1T2_Fa - Sphagnum fallax MG | ecosystem: Host-associated > Plants > Peat moss > Unclassified | place: USA... | reverse complement strand
CTTCACAAATATTGAGTTGAGCATCTTGTGCCAATACTATCAGAATATATAAGATGTTACCCATCTTCTAATTCTAAACTTTTGAACATGGTAAAATATCTTGAATGCAAAAGTAATTTAATCGGATCATTGTCTCCAAATATCTTGAGTGCAAAAGTAATTTAGTTGGATCGTTGTCTCCAAAAATGAGTAGAATGTTTTTCAACTTACAAAATTATGAATATTTATTCATTATTAATTTCAATAATGACTTTTTGGACAAAAAGATATCTATTAAAGACATTCATGACACATATTTCACTTTGTATAACCTTCAATACCAAACATGGTGGATAAAATTTTTTATGCATTGTTGGCTTACAAATTAGGCAAGCATTTGGCAAATCTAAATTTAGATTCATATTTTAGTCTTCCATTTAAATCTATACTTTCATCATGATTTTGTTTAATGTTAACATATTTTCTATTAACAATTGAGGATCTAGGTTAACTTTTGAACAAGTAGAAATGTTATTGATTCTATTTGTAATCTATCATGGGGTTTCAAAATATTATTGCATTGAGCACTCTAACAATTATCAAATGACATATACAAAATTTGATTCTATTGCTAGGTGCAATCAATAAAAAGAAATTGGGATTTTTGTAACGTATCATTGCACCTAGCTTGCTTAGGCTCTAATCGATTTGTTTTTCAAATTGCAGAAAAGTTTTGCAAATATTTGCCTACCTTACCAAAAATCTAATGTTTTTTTTCAAGCACATTAGATTCATTATTTAGTGGGTGAAAACGTAGTAAATGGAGTCACTAAAGAGTGTGAACAATGTTTAAAATTGTAATCCTAAACTTTTGAAAACCTAGAAGGGGAACATAATAATTTGGATTATTAATTTTTTTTGAAGTGCACTTTATTAATTGCAAAGTTTTAGTGATCAAAACTTGACACAAATTGATGGTGTTTCATAAGTTCTTTTGCATGTTTAAAACACTTAAATTTTGTTTGTCATGAATAATCAATTTTTTATATTAAAAATGCACCATTTCTTTTCAAAGTTGAAGATGCTTTTAATATTAAAGAGTAAAAGATCAACATGAATTCAATGTAATTCATGTTTACAACACATTTTGGCACTTTTGCTTTAAATGTGCTTTTGGTTTTGAAAATTATGAAATTTGAAAATGTGTGATGAACCAAAATAATTAATTTTTAGGTGATAAAGAACATGGATTCATCATATATATGATATAGGATCCAAATATAATAAAAAAATATTTATATGCTACATAGTTGTAAATTAAATATGAAAAATGTGAAATTTGGGTTAATGGACAACGTCGTGACGTTTGGTGTCATAAGGGTGTAAATCCATAGTAAACTCTAATGAACAAAAAAACTAAAACTATTCAAAAGTAGAAACTAATCAACCAAAAATAGATGCACGCACATATATATACAATGCACAAAAGGAGGTTGAGATGAAATTCTCATGTATCCCCCCCAGACCTAAGCTGGGAAAAGTGTAGCATGGTCTGATTAGAAATCAAGGTGCTGCAGGAAAACATGATGAACAGTACCAAATGCCGACATGAACTTGGGTGAACTCTGGCTTGAAGAAGAATAGATGGTATCCACCATTACAATTATCACAAAGTAGCATTTGATCAGCATCGTTTATCCTCTAACATACTTGACATGGATAGTCAAGTGGAGGAATCCAAGTTGACGTGATGATGGTAAGATTTAAGTTCGGCAGGTGGCAAAGCGCACAATTTTTGGAGTGATCTCGAATTATGCATTCGTCAATTCTTTGCAACTCCAACACACTTGAAGGTTTGATCACCTTAATCCTCAAGATAGTGCGACCAAAAGAAGTGTCTACAGTATCATTAAGTTGCCACTGGAAATACACAAAAGTCACTAACATCAAATTGTTTCTCCTTAAGTTTGTAACTACCACCTCATGTGTGTGCATACCGTAAGGTGTTTTGATGTTGTGCAATGGACAAGTTCTCCATGGCCATGTGCATAACCCTCCTAAATTTGAATAGCCCTCTTTACGATGACCCTAGCCCAAGTGGTTGGGGAGTCCAAGTCCACAACCTTGTCCATTTGAGCAATAATTTTGATCCTTGATCAATAAGGCACTCAACACAAACCCCAAACCTATTAAGGACCTATTGTTAGAAAGCCTGATTGGTGCTCTATGATGACTTGTCCGACAATGCAACAAGCTCGACCCACTTTGAAAAATGCTTAATCATAATCATGATGTGAACATTACCCTTAGAGGTTTGTGGTAATTCTCCAGCTAAATCCCATGACTAGTGATAGAACATGCCCTGAATAGGGAGTGGACATGTGTTGTCGAGAGGACAAGGAAGTTTTCACTTTATCACATTGTTCACACCTAGCAATGAAATTTTGAACTTGAACATACATACCTCTCCAATGGTAATGAAGAATGAAAAGGCTATAAATATGTTTAACTCCAAAGTGTCCAAGCTCCAAGTGTACTTTCTGAATAAGACCAAGCCGTTCATGTGGTGGAGGAACCATTTTATCACCTTGTGGTAAGCATCGGACAAGGTGATTGTCCTTCCATGAGTAGCGTTTGGACCGTTGTTGTATGCGACCCCAATGACTTGATGTAACTTGGGGAGGGTATTCCCCAGGTTGAAAAAACCTCAAAGTGTCTAAGTTTTCCCATATATCCACAATGGGATGCTCAACCAAGTTACATTGTAGTATTGCAAGATAACTAGATGCATAATATACATGTACTACTAGAATCTGATCGAAGTCTTACCTAGCTTCTAAGAAATCTTCAGAGGTAGTGAGGGGTCTCTACAACATGGTATCCAAATTCTGATGTGTAATACTAGGTCGATGAATAACCTTGAACTCATATTCTTGAAGTATAAGTGCCCAACGAGCTAACTTACCAATAAGCTTATCGTTGGTCATCAACCATTTGATAAGCTGGTGGTCGACATACAAAATGAACTTAATGCCATAAAGACAAGGCCTGAAATGTATGACGACCCATACAACAACAAGACATTCCCCCTTGTATGAAGAATAGTTTCTTTCAACCTTGTCGTTGCTTCTGGATGCATAGGCTAATATATTCCTTGCCTTCCTCATCAAGTTGACCAAAAATAACACTAATACCAAGAGTACTCTAGTTAGTGTGTAGAATGAAGACTTTGTTGAAATCAGGTCTTCTCAAAATGGGGAATTCTGAAAGCTTTTCCTTGAGTGTGTTGAAAGCTTTTTGAACCTCTTCACTCCATGTCAACGCAACATTGTTCTTTAATAATGCATAAAGAGGATGAACAATAGTACTGAAGTCTTGGACATAAATCCTGTAGTAATTACATAGTCCGATGAAGCTCTTCAAAGTGTGAACATTAGTAGGATTGGGCATCTCCAAAATGGCTACTACTTTGGCCCAATGAACCATAATACCATTTGGCAAAATTTTGTGTCCAAGGTAGACTATTAAGGTGACAACAAATTCATAGTTTTTAGGATGGATCCTCATATTGACTTCATGGAGCCTCTTGAATAATTCCTCATGATGAGCCAAGTGCTGCAAGAGTCCCTTACTATGCACTAGGATGTCATATATGTAGCATTTCAAGAAATCTGCCCCTTCGAAAACCTGGTCCATGACTCGTTTAAAAAAGACAAATGCATTCTTTAATCCAAAAGGCATCACAAGCCATTCCCACAACTTGTTACTTCCATGGAATGTCGTTTTCTTCTGATCCTTCACAACGAAACATAATCTGGTTAAAGCCTTGCCTCATATCCATAATTGTGAAAATGTTTGAATCTCCAATGCTATCAAACAGTTATTCAGGGATGGGCATGGGGTATTTGTCTTGAAGTGTAACCAAGTTCAAAGGCTTATAATCCTTGCACATTTTTTTTTAGTCCATAATCCAGTTCAATCTTTCTTTGTTGGCATTATTGTATCGGTTATGAAATTAGAACTTGATGGCTGAATGAGACTAGCCTCATGGAGCTCTTTGCATATTTCATCTACCAGTTCCCATTCATGTTTGTTCAACCTATGCCTCCTCCAATAGATGGGTGTATCAATTGTAAGGTCTATAGAAAACTGCATGGTCTTACACCTACTTAAATGTTTCATTGAGAATGCAAACACATTATCATACTTAATTAATAAGTCTATGACCTAGTCTTTTTCCTTTTTGGAGAGTTGGTTCCCCATAACGAAAGGGTAGTTGGAAACACATGGAATGGAGTTCGAAAGTGTGTTTGTAAAACCTGGTGTATTGGGTTTTCCACTATCCAATTGCGCACATTCGTAAAAGGTTGTAATTGTTTCTCCAAAAGCTAATGTACCTCCAAGTATATGAGAAACAACTTGAGTCAAATTACATGGTACCTCCTCCCCCCCCAACATTAAGAGTGAAATGTAGAGTGTTGAAGATAGGAAAGTGTATTTGGTCAGGGTAGTTGCATCACCATAATTGCAAGTTGATTGAATCAATGTTGATGTTGTGTACATTTGAAAGTGTCGCAACCCTAGCCTTGGGCTCACGACCAAGGCAAGGGGTTGCAAGGTTGCGGGTCAAGAGGGAAGCTCGGGAGTCATGCCACATGCTCTTGGGAGTGCAAGAGAGTGGGAGGGAATAGGCCCTCACACTCCCAAGGGAATTCCCACTTTGGGAGTTGGACTCCCAATGGACTCCCAAATGTTTAGAGAGTAATTGCAGGGGTCAAAACCTAATGAATTAAAGAGTTATTTATATCATTAGAAATCTATTCAAACGTAGATGTCTAAAATGGGCTTGCATGACCCATTTGGACATTTAAAACACAAGTTATGGCCAAAGGAAAGGCCAGGAGTCAAATTGGTAGTTTGATTCCTGACCACTAAAAGTCATTAATCGACTCGATTTACTTGTGTGTAGGTGGTGTGCAACATATCATTGAAAAGCTCTTGATGAGGGCTATAACTTTACTTTAGACCTCATCTCAATCCGAGGTCTGCATGCAAAATTATGGGCCCCCAAAATCGCAAGAGTCCCAACTTTGGTAATTTCGAGACTCCCATTTGGGAGTCTCGGGACAGAATGCCATTTGGATGTGGGCCTCGTGGAGAGGCACGAAGTATACTATAAGGGGGAAGGTGATGGCTTCCCCCAAGTCCGGGCCATGCTGAGTCTTGTGAGTCTGAGTTACCCATGGCTCATCCTAGCACCAAAAGTGCTCCAACTATGCATTAACCACCTTGTGTTGGTTTCGTGCAAGCTCGTGTGAGTAAATGAAGCTTGTCGATTCTTCCTAGTCCCATCCTGAAGCTCTAGCATGCCCCTCTATCCTTCCAAAGTGCTACAAGCCAGGGAGTGTGCTTCGACTCCCTGCTTTTCCATTATTTTTTGTTTGTGACTCACATTTGAGTCCCTCAAGGAGTTGGGAGCGTGTTAGAAAGAGTACACAAGTTACCAATAACCATGTAAAGGAGTTCAGGTCCACGCCTCTCCCCAGTAAAGCATTACGCTCCAATCTAATCACCTTGGTGTGACTAATAGTGCCAGTTTGGAACCCCATAGCCCTTTCTCTTTCTTTTGGGCTTAGTTCATCCCAAGTGGTTGAAACATAACGATACACCAAGCCTAGTCCATTTCCTTGAAAGGCGTGTGCTCTTGGGAAGGAGACAAAGGTGGGCCAAACACTTCTTGGTTTTCCCATTGTGTTCGCAGGAAACCAAGGAGGTTTTTCCTACCTTGTAATTGGTTGGTAGGAGTTGTGATCATCCAATATGTGATAAACCAATAGGTTGGGGTCTTTGATGGTGTATCTTAAAGCTAATTGCATAACTAAGAGTGGTGCAAGGTTGGTCCACTAGTTGTAAAACCGGTGCGCATAGGAACCACATTGTGCTACATCGAGTAGGAATGGCTCTCTAAGGTAATGCTTGACCAGTGTGTAATGCTCTTGGACTTTCTCCTTCTAGTCAAGCTAAGAAGGGGTGTTTTCAATTACATAACCAAGCGTAAGAGAAATGGATTAAACCTAGGTGATCAATCATACCATGTCTATCAAGAGACCAAATCTTATGTCAGTTAAGCCTTCTCCAAATCCAACCATTGAAAATCCTTAACATTCCCAACCTGAAATGATGAAGTCCACGGGGCCAAGTAATTCCATATGTTTCTTTTGAATTAGTTGTATGTTAGAGGGCAAGAAAGTGAAATTGGGCTTCCATGCAGTGGTTGCAAATTGTTGTGGAAATGTAGCTGTGAGCTCCATCATTTTCGATGCTGTCAGTTGCCTTGCAATAGGATCAATGTCTACGTAAAAATACCTCTAAACCACCATCCTTGACTATAGTAGGGCTTCAAAACATGTACCAATACCACCAAAAAATTCTAGTAATGTAATCCTTTTTTTAGGTGGTGTCCAAGTGATTAGCTAACAAAGTACTGATTTAATCGGTTCACCATGGTTCTCCATGTCCTCAAAACTAAATAGAACTTTGACCAAGGGCTTGTGGGCTACTTTGAAGCTTTGTAAAACCTATGGTCTATGTTGAATGTCAGTAGGAACCACCTTCAAGCTTTCAATAGCTTGGGTGTAAGCTATCTCCTCTTCATCTCCCTCTATCCATTTGTGGCTAGCTTGTTGGATGTAGGAAATGGTGTGTGTTTCCTTGAGCATACAATGGTGAGTCATAGGACCATGGTTCCCATGTAAATCAAGGGGTATGTATCCTAGGTGGTGGCCATCAGTTTCCCAATCCACTCAATAGTACGCATGCTTGAACCAATTGTTAATTGTAAAACTTGGTGGAAACAAGACCTCTTATCAATCCACTCAATAGTACGCATGTTTGAACCAGTTATCAATTGTAAAAATTGGTGGAAACAAAGCCTCTTGCCCAATGATCTTGTATTACAATCAAACCTTGTGTGTGTGTGTGTGTGTGTGTGTGTGTGTGTGTGTGTACATGCTCCCAAGACCTAAAGCTAACAGTAAAACAAGCTTTGGAGTTGCTCGCTCCTTCTTCCCTCTAAAGCTCCAAAACTCAAAACTTCACATCTTGTAGCTTGTTTTCAGTGTCCCTTCTCCCTCGCTTACGTTGTTGCTAATTATGGTTATTATTTTTCATGTTGTAGCTACAGTACAAAAATAGAAAAAGAAAAAGAAATAACATCAATTTAAAAACACAAGAAACGAACAAGCAAAAGAAACCCAAGAAACTCAAAGCCAAGAAAAATCTACCGCTTTCAACATTAAGCAACAGAGAGCAATTTTTTGTAGAATTAAATTGAAAAGAAGGAAAGAAAACATAATGTACATAAATAATGGTCGTGTAATAGCTGTCACAAGCATCTAAAAATCCAGTTTGATTATGGAGGAAACTCTCCCTTACAAAGGAATTTTAGAAAAACTAACAAGAGAAGGGAAGAGTTTGGCCTTTTATACAACTATCAACAAAGTTGAAACCCTAAACAAGCCATAATGCTAAAACACCTAATAGCATACAATAACCTAAGAATGTACATTAACCCTAAAGGCATGATTGGCATGCCTGTAATCGACTATCATGTATGAGGCCATGCATATATGCATGATAACAATGTATGAATGCCAAATGTCAAATGTAATTCTTGGAAAAGGATTTCAACCTTGGTGTCTTTCACTCATTATATTGTGCTTTCACCATGGTACAATGCCAATTGTAAAATATTTTTATTATTACAAACCATAAATGAAAAAATAAAATAGTTATTAAGCACCTTGCTACCAAACCAAACTAATTACTATGAAATATTTAATATTAAGAGCCAGGATATTCTTTGTATATCAAAACCCATTCCAATCATAATATGTACTAAAATGTTGTTTGGGTATTTGTCCTTATGTATGTGTTGGTGTTTTCATATGTTCATTATCATGCAATTGAACTAGAAATGCAAATAGAAAATATTGTGCAATATTTAGAATAAATTGGTTAGAAGCAAATTCAATGTAAGAATATACATGATGGAATTGGAACATAAGGCACATAAGGACAAAGTTGAGTTCTTTTGTCCCCTTACAATTTCCTTTTGATTTCAAGTGCCAAAAAAATGAATTAATTAGGTGATGGACAATTTCCATGTTTATATGGAAATTTTGAATTTTGTTGTTGGAATTGCATTTGGAACATTGGGTTCCCACATCTTATAGAACTTTATGATAGGTTGATATTTGAGCAATTACAAGCCCTATAACCATTCACTTATGTTATACATGTTTGGAAAACAATATTTAATATCCTATGATTAAACTTCAGAATTTAGGTATACATGCATGCAAAATAACTTTGAAATGGATCCTTGTAAAGGTTTGGTAGCCACAATTACCGGTAGCTTGATTTTAAATATTGATTGTATCACCAAGTGGATGGATGAAAAGTCACAAAAATCACATAACTTACCACGAAGATAATTTATGGACATAATAATTCTTACCCTCTTTTCCACACATGAGGATTTATTGTAATATTATTTAATTGACATAAAAGTTGATAGCCTCCAACTAGGGCCACAAATAGGTTCTAAAGACATGATGCTACATACCCATGGTATGTTTGCATGGTACGATGAACCCAAAAAAACTATCATAGTGTTGTAATTTTCATTAATAGTCAAAATTGAACAATTTGGGGATATAATTGTCTAAGAGATTTAACAATCAAAATGTGCAATTAAAGGTGGGTCACAGTTTAATTTATCATTATGTTTTAGAATTGTAAATATGAATGATGCAATAATCCATTGGAATACATTTGTAACATGTAGTCACCTATCACCAAATGATTGTTTCATCAAAAGTATTCTGAAGTACTTCTTTTAGGTAGAATTTGTTAATGAAATTTTGCACATCATGTATAATTGTACAAAGAAAAATCTCCATTAATTTTTTTCAATTTGACTTATAATGATGAAGTTTATATGTAAATTATTTAAACTTTCATGGTACATTAGTATGTTACAATAATGGTAATGATTATGATGTTTGTAAGTTGTAAAATGTTGTTCCATTGAAGATGTAAATTTCTTAGGTGTTCTTTTCATTTATTCACAAAATGAAATAACATTTTTTAATTAACTTATATTTGTCAAATAGGGTCTTTTAAGCAAGTTTTATAATGATATTACTACATGTTTACTCAAATAAACAAATATGAAACAATTTGATATTTATGATTTTAAAAATTCTTTTATTTTTAAGGCCCAAATTACCTAAATTAAAATTTAAAACATTTGAAATAAAAGAACTTTAAGTTGCAATATTTTTAATTTTTTATACACATTCAATTTTGATTACATTTGGGTTCATTGTAACATGTGAACACCCCATGATATGATTTCTTGAGGACTGCCATTGATCTTTCACTTTTTTCCACATATTATTTACTTTCGAGCATTTAAATTTTTTGTTATGGTGTTATTGTCTCCTCTCTCACATTCTTCTTAATATTACACACTTTTGTTCACTCTATTATAATATATATATTTTTAAGTAGTTTTTTTTTCCCAGTGATCTTTTGGGCTCTTTTTCTATTATATTGTGTTTTTACACTCTTTTATCATTACAATTTGTAACATGGATAATGACAAATTGATAGTCACTATGGAGAAAAAAATGGTCTTCTAAAGATTGAAATATTCAAGTGTGTGTCTAGAAGAGTCCCACATCAACCACACCATTTTTCTTGAATTTGAGCTTATAGGTTTAACCTTTAAACTATTGTCACATTAACTATTTTGTGTTATTTCAAATTTTCATGTAACTTGATCACATGAGCACCAAATTTGGGGGTTTGTGTTCAAAGTCAACTTTAGCATTTTTTTATGATACAATACAATGATGAGCATTTGATTCAAAAAATTTGAATATGAAGAGCTACTATTTGATGAATCTTCAACAAATTAAACCTTTGCTTTCCAACGAATAGACAAAATATATCATTTTGTAATGCTTGTGGGAGTCAAAATTGCTTGGGTGATGTGTAAATGATTTCCTTATTCAAACAAGAAAGTTCTTGCCTATAATGAATTCAAAAGAATTGATGTGGGTTACAACTTGCAAATGTATGTGGGGTAATAATTGCAACCCATGTTTCCATAGCAAAATGCCCTTTGCAAAAGACTAGTTTTATCACAAGTTGTAAGGGTACTCCATTATTACACCAACAATTGTAGATTGTCAAAAGTAATTCATCAATGTATGGATTTTTTTAGGAAGGTCAATAATGCATGTGTTTTACAAAAATTCAATATATAAAGACAAGTCGGGTATAATTTTTTTTTTTAGCATAGAAAAGGGTAGCTAAATATGTTTTGACCCTTGCTTTCTTAGAATCTATTTCCATTACCTTGCTTTCATCACAATTTTTTAGAGCAAGAAAATGGAAAGTAACTAAATTCCTAGTTGTAGGAACATTTGCTTTGAATGTCAAATTCCAATTATGTATTGTTTTAGTCATTATATACCAAAGTCCATTTCGCTTCAAATGTAGGTCCATTTTTCACTTATGTTATGGCCAAATCCCAGGATAGTTAGAGCATCCTCATTTACACCCCCTATCAATGGTTTAAAGGCCATGCCAAGTGGGCAATTATCATGTTTAGGGGGTTTATGTGGATGGTTTTAGGTTGGTGGGTGTTTAAGGTTTGGGGTGTATTGTAAACTACTTTTTTTCTATTTTTTCCTTTTCTTTTTATCCTTCTCTTATTATTATGACGCTAGCCTTGGGCTCATCACCAAGGTTAAAACATAAAAATGGGAATGGGCTAAAAAATTAATGTCCCAATATCTAAACACACTTGCACAAGTGTGAACAAGTGTGGGAAAATGCAAGGAAGTGAATCCCAAACACTTTAAATGAGAAGCACTTTGGGAATTATAGTTTGAAAGGAGCCTTGAATCTTTGGGATGAAAGTGCAAATAAGAAATGTCATTCAAATTGGCCCCAAACATACCATTGGAAATTTTGAAATATAAATTTTGAAAGTTGATTCCAGTTCTCTAGGTGGAGTTGTGAACTAGGAATTATGACCAAAAGAATGGTCAAACGTCAAACTTTCAACCTAGTAATTTGATTCCAAAAACCATTAAATTCAAAGAAACACATGTCAAATGACCTTTCAATTAAACATCTATTATGAACTTGGAAAAGGTCTTTGCAAAGGTTACAACATTTCATTTAAAAACTCCTCAATCAAAGCTTGTATGTAATAATTATGACCTTGCAAAGTTGTAGGATTATTAATTTGGCAAAATCAAGAATTTTCAAAACTCTTTTGTAGTAGTCTTGGGGCTTTTTGCCACTTTGATGTAGCTATTCATCACAAAATATACTATAAGATAAAAGGTGGTGGCTTCTTTTCAAGTCTATGGCATGGTGTGTCTTGTGAATTTGACTTGTGGTTCATCCATGAAACATTTTATTTTCAACTTGCATTAACCACCTTCTTTTTTGCTTTGTGTAAGACAATCGTACCTTGAATTCCCATTTATGAATTTGTCTAAGTCCCATCTTAGAGCTCTGATCCCATTTCTATTTGGGAGTTAGCCTTGAGATTGCATTCCATTACAAACTTGAAAATTAGTAGGGATTTCTACCCTTTATACCACCTGACAAATCTAGAAATGTCATTTACCTTGTGTTGAAAAATAATTCTACAATGCATCTTGAATATCCATTCTCCCATATTAATAAATGAAATAACACACACATTATTGGAAAATTAATGAATTAAAAAACCTTAATTTTAAAAATCAACTAGTATTTAAGAGAATTAATGTATAATAATTGATTGTTATGAAAAAAATGAGAATTAACCTACTTGAAAATTGGTTTGTAATTTTGTTGGGAAATTTGAAACCCTAGTGGGTATCACAAAAATACATTTAAAAACAATTTCTAGTTGGAAACTATTGTGAAAACCAGCCCTAGGAGTTGTTTGAGGAAAATAACTTAACTACAAAAAAACTAGTACATACCATTAACTTTTGTGCCCCTTTTGTGAGATGAATTACATGACATTCCCATTTTAGTTAAGTAAATCTACATTTTTAAAAATAAAATGTTAATTATTTTCATTGTTACCCTTAACTTGATGTGTCACACCACATAAACATCCACATTGATTCTATTATTAGTATTTAACATCACATGTCGTATTGGTGTTATATCACATGTTTAACATGGACCTATGTATGATTACATCCATGATTGATTTTTAAATTGTTTATGTGATTAAAATAATAAATTGGACATGAAAGTTACAACTAAGTCCACACAACAACTTTTAGGATTGTAAATTTTAAATGATTTTTTAAGTTCATTATTATTACTCTTAAAATCAAAATGAATAAAAAAATAGTAGTCATGAAAACTATTGGCCAATGGACATACTTGTGTACATGTCATATCTAATGCAACAAGCCTCATAAGGTCATTATAAAAGTTGAGAAGATGAGAGAAGTCCAATTCAACTATGTAGTCAATTGTCACAAAGTCAAAAAATAAGTTGTCACAAGAAAAAATGAACCCCCATTCTCATAGTTGTAAACCAAGTCTTTCACCAACCCACCACAAAGTTCAATTTGTGACAAATCATGTTCACACATAATTGCAAACACATCCATTTCAAACATATATACATATGTATTTTGGGTCATTTTTTCAATGATTTTAACTAAGATTGTTAAAAATAAATTGCCCATGGATGGTTTCATTAATTGTTTTCCATCTCCCTTTAGAGTATTGTTTT
>Ga0116226_10004142_pt1 | contig 12811 bp, 13 predicted proteins | sample S1TSphfallax_FD_89692 | JGI IMG/M metagenome (GOLD analysis project Ga0116226, IMG submission 89692) | Host-associated microbial communities from peat moss isolated from Minnesota, USA - S1T2_Fa - Sphagnum fallax MG | ecosystem: Host-associated > Plants > Peat moss > Unclassified | place: USA... | reverse complement strand
CGATAGAGCTTTCCGCAATCGCTGTAAGGCAAGTCGCAGGCGCGACTTCACCGTTCCAAGCGGCAGGTCCCGTTCAATCGCTATGCCGGTATGGGCCTTATCCTCATAAAAGGCCATGAAGAGGAGGTCGGCTTGCTCTTTCGGCAATGTCTCCAGCGCGACTCGCAATCGAGCTTCTTGTTCGCGCAGTTCGATGGCAGCATCGGCTGCCTGCTCCGGCTCATTGGCCAGAAGAGGCTCGTTGGGATCAAGATCGGGGCGTTTTTCGCGTCGTAGCCGGTCGATTCGGCGATTGCGTGCGATGGTGTAAACCCAGGTCGTAACGCTGGCGCGCGCCGGATCGAAATCCTTTGCCCGACGCCAGATGGTCAGCATGACATCTTGGACGAGTTCTTCGGCCGTGCCGTCATCGGCGCCGAGCCGCATCAGATAGCCCTTCAGCTTCGGCGCAATAATGCCGAATAATTGGGCAAAGGCAGCCTTATCTGCCTCGGCGGCGATGCGTCGCATCAGGTTTGCGAGCAACGCGCCATCTAGCACGCGATCAGTCGACATCAACGCCATATCGTTGCCATGTTTAAGCGCAACGCCTCGACATCACAAGCATACGCGGATAATCCAGAGCGAATGGTCGGCCACACGTGCCGGCATCGCGGGTACAGTATCGGAGCTTATAGTGGCAATGCAGGACTATTCTATCCGGTGTAGGGCAGCGCGCAATCTCGTGACTTCCATCCTGGGCTTCGGCTTGATATCCCCTATCGCTTTGGCTCAGGACGCTCCGCGCAAGATCGCACAGGAAATCGGTTGGACCGCCTATACCGTGTCGGAGGGGAATCGGCAGGTCTGCTACGTTCTCGGCACACCTGACAAACTCGACCCCAAGGCAAAGCGTAAGCCCCATTTGATGGTCACCCACCGCCCCGGCGAAAAGGTCTATAACGTCGTGTCGATCGATCTTGGCCAGGATCTGCCACCCGATGGTGCTGCGGAAATCGCCATCGGCAAGGAGAAATTCCAGTTCTTCACGCGCCAGCAGACCGCCTGGGCCCGCGATTCCGAGGGTGACAAGGCCGCGACGTCAGCCATGATCAAGTCAAAGGAACTGAGCATCACGGCCCATCCAGCAAAGGGCCCGCCGATTACGGACGTCTATAACCTGGCCGGCTTTACCCAAACATTGGCGGCGATCGACAAATCCTGCAACGTGCGGCGATGAAATGAATATCCTCCCCCGCTTCGTGGGGGAGCATCGTCAATAACCGCCGATCCCGTATTGCTGACCGGCAGCTTCTGCGCTTGGCGGGATAGGCGGCAAAGCCTTATATCTCCTAGTCATGGAGCCCGCTCAGACCCTCATCTCGCCGTCGGCCGATGTTGATGCGCAGCGCATCAATTTGGTCGGCCTATCGCGCGACGAACTCGCCGCAGAAATGCAGCAGATCGGTGCGCCGCGGTTCCGGGCCCAGCAGCTCTGGCAATGGATCTATAACCGAGGCGCGACCGACTTCACCAAGATGACGTCGCTGTCCAAGGGGTTCGCGGCCGAGTTGGCAGAACGCTACGTCGTCGAGCGGCCCGAGATCACCCGCGAGATGGCATCGGTCGATGGCACGCGCAAATGGCTACTGCGCTTTCCCGATGGGCAGGAAGTTGAGACTGTCCATATCCCCGAGGATGTGCGCGGCACGCTCTGTGTCTCGAGTCAGGTCGGCTGCACCCTCACCTGCAAATTCTGCCATACCGGAACCCAGACGCTGGTCCGCAATCTGACCGCCGCCGAAATCGTCGGTCAGGTGATGAACGCGCGCGACAAGCTCGGCGAATGGCCGAGCCCGGCGGAAGATCGCCAGTTGACCAACATCGTCATGATGGGCATGGGCGAGCCGCTCTATAACTACGACAACGTCTCCAAGGCGCTGAAGATCATCATGGATAATGAGGGTCTGGCGCTGTCCAAGCGCAAGATCACCCTCTCCACCGCCGGTGTCGTGCCGATGATCGAGCGCTGCGGCACCGAGCTTGGGGTCAATCTTGCGATCTCGCTGCATGCCGTCACCGACGGGCTCCGCGATGAGATCGTGCCGATCAACAAGAAATATAAGATCGCCCAATTGCTCGATGCGTGCCGGACATATCCCGGCTCGTCTAATGCGCGGCGCATTACGTTCGAATATGTGATGCTGAAGGGCGTCAACGACTCGCCTGCCGAGGCCAAAGAACTGGTCCGGCTGCTGAAAGGCATTCCGGCCAAGGTCAATCTGATCCCGTTTAACCCGTGGCCGGGTTCGCCCTATGAATGTTCGTCGCATGCCGCGATCTATGCCTTCGCCGAAATTGTCAATGATGCTGGCTACAGCTCGCCGGTCCGTGCGCCGCGCGGCCGCGACATTCTCGCCGCCTGCGGGCAGCTGAAATCCGACTCCATCCGCGTGCGCAAATCCGCCGCCGCCTCCATCCAGCCCTAGTCCGGACCGATCCTCGTCATGAGCAGCTCCATCAAGAAAGTCGTCCTCGCCTATTCTGGCGGCCTCGACACCTCCGTCATTCTGCGCTGGCTGCAGGACACCTATGGCTGTGAAGTCGTGACCTTCACGGCCGATCTCGGCCAGGGCGAAGAGCTGGAGCCGGCACGGCGCAAGGCGGAGAATGCCGGGGTTAAGGAGATCTTCATCGAGGATCTGCGCGAGGAGTTCGTGCGCGATTTCGTGTTCCCGATGTTCCGCGCCAACGCGCTCTATGAAGGGCTCTATCTGCTCGGCACCTCGATCGCCCGGCCGCTGATCGCCAAGCGCCAGATCGAGATTGCCAAGCTGGTCGGAGCCGACGCGGTGTCACATGGTGCGACCGGCAAGGGTAATGATCAGGTCCGATTCGAGCTCAGCTATTACGCGCTGAAGCCGGATATCAAGGTGATCGCCCCGTGGCGCGAATGGGACCTGAATTCCCGCACGCGACTCATCGAATATGCCGAACAGCATCAAATCCCGGTCGCCAAGGACAAGCGCGGCGAGGCGCCCTTCTCGGTCGATTCCAACCTGCTGCACATCTCGGCCGAAGGCAAAGTGCTGGAAGACCCGTGGGAAGAGCCCGAGGAATTTGTCTATTCCCGCACGGTTGCGCCCGAATTGGCGCCCGACAAGCCGGAATATGTCGAGATCGAGTTCAAGAAGGGCGACGCCGTCGCAGTCAATGGCGAGGCGCTGTCACCGGCCGCCCTGCTGACCAAGCTCAACGAGATCGGCGGCCGCAACGGCGTCGGGCGGCTTGATCTGGTCGAAAACCGCTTCGTCGGCATGAAATCGCGCGGCGTCTATGAGACCCCCGGCGGCACGGTGCTGCACGCCGCCCATCGCGGCATCGAAAGCCTGACCCTCGACCGCGGTGCCGCGCATCTCAAGGACGAGCTGATGCCGCGCTATGCTGAGCTCGTCTATAATGGCTTCTGGTTCGCACCGGAGCGGGAAATGCTCCAGGCGGCGATCGATAAGAGCCAGGAGCATGTCGAGGGCACGGTACGGCTCAAGCTCTATAAGGGCAGCGTCCGCGTGGTCGGCCGCAAGTCGGAGAAGACGCTCTACAGTCTGGCGCATGTCACGTTCGAGGCGGATCAGGTTTATAATCAGCGGGATGCCGAAGGGTTCATCAAGCTGAACGCGCTCCGGCTGAGGCTGGCGAAGGCTGCGCGGGGATAGGGGCGTCGGCTTATAAATATTGGAGGTTTGCACTCCCAAGAAGGCGCCACCGCAGCAAGAGATGACCGATTATGACGTACGGTACCGCGAGCTTAGGGCGGCCGGATTTGACGGCTGGGCGGGCGAACTGTGTGAGTGCGGCATTTCCCGCGCGGCGGCAGTGCTCGACTATTTGGAACGGGAAACGCTGATACCGAAGCCGCCAGCGCAGGTTCTAGAAATCGGGTGCGGTAACGGTGTCGGTACGGCATTGCTAGCCGCCCGTGGGTATCAGACGGGCGGTATAGATATAGCACCCTCTGCGATTGAATGGGCTGAGCAGCGCTTCGCTGACCAGGGTTTGATCGCGAAATTCCAAACCGGTGACGTCCGCGAAATGCCGCAATATTGCGCAGGCGCCTTCGATTTGGTCGTCGATGGCAACTGCCTGCATTGCCTAATCGGCTGCGACAGGAAACGATGTCTTGCCGAAATTTGGCGCGTCCTCCGCCCCAACGGCATGTTCATCGTCAGCAGCATGTGCGGCCCGCCGAAATCGGCGGACGCTATCGCCCGCTATGACGTGTCACGATATGTCCTCTTAGAACAAGGGCACCCCTCCCGAACGCTCAAACCGGTGGAAGCCCTCGAACAGGAACTAAGCGATGCTGGGTTTGCGGTGATCTCGACCATGGTCGCCGAACACCCCTGGTGGGATCACGCGACAATCGCCTGCCGTCGCCCGGTTGCTAGAGCGATTTGCGTTCGCAAGGGCTCACGCGAATCGCTCTAGGTCTTTGATTTGACGAGCATCTTCACGCGATCAGACAATTCTGTCTGATCGCGATCTGCTCTAGATAACCACCCGACTCGCCTTAGCTCGCTCAAGACAAGCGGCGTCATTGCTTGCTGCGTATCAGAGCCAAGGATTGAGTGTCGGTACACGCGCCTTTTCGTAATCACCGGTGTCCCGGGTAACGATCGTTAAGCCGTGCAGCAATCCGGTCGCAGCAATGATGAAATCGGGCTGTGAGAAGCTGTGCCGGACCTTTCGGCCCTCTTCCACCAGAAGCCGCCATTTGAACATGACATCCTCACTGACCGGGAGGATTCGCCCCTCAAACATAGGCCGTACCTTATGGGTCAGCCAATCGGCGAGTTCGGCCCGGCGGCTCGGATCGGGAAGAATTTCTATCCCGAACCGGATTTCCGCGACGGTGACGGAACTGACATAGAGGCGTTCAAGAGGCTGTTCGCGGATGAAGGCGATAACCTTGGGTTCCGGCCTCGGCCGCCGTATCTCCGAAATCACATTGGTATCGAGGAGCCATCCCGTCACAGATCAATCTCACGCACTTGCATGACACTGCGGGCGGGGGCTATGTCGATCTCGCGGCTCGGCGAGGCTTGCAGCGCGTCAATCAATGCCTGCCCGGTCACACCGCCTTTAAGCCGCCGGAACTCGTCAGCGGAGATGACAACCACCTCATCGCGCCCATGCACCGTAACATGCTGCGGCCCCTCGCTCTTGACGCGACGGACCAGTTCGCTAAAGCGGGCCTTTGCAGTTTGCAGTGGCCATTGTGTTGGGCTGCCTGTCGTGCGCTGTTTCGTCATTGCGTAAAACTTTCTAGTCGTTCTGACTAGAATACACCGAGTCCCCTGAAATATCGATGATCTATCCGCCGATGCCCTCCATCAGCCCTCAAACTGTTCCTTCAACACACGTTCCTGCAAATTATGCTCGTGATCAAACAGCAGCGTCAGTGCGATTTCCTGGGTTTCGCGGACCTCGACGGAGCGCACATCGCGGAATTCGACGCTGTCGGCGCCGGCGCTGACCGGGCGTTTGATCGGCTCCAGAATATCGAAGCGGACCACGGCGTTCTGGCGCAGGATCGCGCCCCGCCAGCGGCGCGGGCGGAAGGCGCTGATCGGGGTTAGGGCTAAGACCCCGGAGCCCAACGGAATGATCGGCCCGTGGGCTGAGAGATTATAGGCGGTGCTGCCGGCCGGAGTCGCCACCATCACGCCGTCGCACATCAGCTCTTCGAGCCGCACGATCCCGTCGATCGAGATCCGAATCTTGGCCATTTGCCGGGTCTGACGCAGCAAGGCGACTTCATTGAGCGCCAGCGCCTGGATCGTGGCACCATCCGCATTGGTCACGATGGTCGCAAGCGGATGCAGCCGCACCGAGTCGGCCTGCGCCAGGCGCTCGATCAGACCATGCGGCCCGTAGCTGTTCATCAGAAACCCGACGCTGCCGCGATGCATGCCGAAGATCGGGACGTGGCGATCGATATAGCGATGCAGCGTTTCCAGCATGAACCCGTCGCCGCCCAATGCCACGATCACATCCGCTTCTTCGGGGATGACCGTGCGATAGCGCAGGCGCAGATCGGCCAGGGCGGCTTGAGCCGCTTCGCCTTCGGAAGCGACGATCGCAATGGGTCGATCCATGGCCACGCTATGTTAGAAGAGGATGGACGGCGACACGCCGCTCATCCGCCGGTCACGCTCATATGGCGCGGCACGGCGGGACCACGGTGCGCGCGGTCGATGATGAAATCGTGACCTTTCGGTTTCCGCCCGATCGCCTCGTCGATCGCCTGCCCCACTGCCTGTGCGTCGCCACTCCTGAGCGGCGCCCTGAGATCGGTCGCATCCTCTTGTCCGAGGCACATATAGAGCCGGCCGGTACAGGTGAGCCGCACCCGGTTGCAGCTCTCGCAGAAATTATGGGTGAGCGGCGTGATAAAGCCGAGCCGGCCGCCCGTCTCGCCGACCCGCACATAGCGCGCCGGGCCGCCGCTCTGATAATCGATATCCTCCAAAGACCAGACTTGGTTCAGCTGCCGGCGCACCTCGCTCAGCGGCAGATACTGGTCGAGCCGCGCGGTATCGCCGATTTCGCCCATCGGCATAACTTCGATCAGGCTGAGATCGAACCCTTCGACACCGCACCAACCGATCAGCCGATCGAACTCATCGTCATTAACGCCCTTCAGCGCCACTGTGTTGATCTTGACCTGCAATCCGGCTCGCTTCGCCGCTCCAATGCCACGCAATACCGCGCCAAGCTTACCCCAGCGCGTCACTTCGGCAAATTTCTGCGGGTCCAGCGTATCGAGCGAGACATTGATGCGCCGAACGCCGGCCGCATAAAGCGGTGCCGCAAACCGTTCGAGCTGACTGCCATTCGTCGTCAGCGTCAGCTCATCTAACGTACCGGCCTCGACATGACGCCCGAGCCGCTCGATCAGCCACATGATATTGCGCCGAACCAGCGGCTCGCCACCCGTCAGCCGGACCTTGCGGACCCCTTTGGCGATGAAGCTGCCGACCAGCTGTTCCAGCTCTTCCAGCGACAGGATATCGGCCTTCGGCAGGAAGCTCATATCTTCCGCCATGCAATAGACGCAGCGAAAATCGCAGCGATCCGTGACGGAAACGCGGAGATAGGAAATGCTACGGCCAAACGGGTCAATCATCGGGCATAATATGTCGATCACCACCCGAAGGAGCAAGGGGTTGACAGGGTTGGACTGTGATTGGAGGTCGCTATGGGCAAGCTGATCTGGCTCGCCTCCTATCCGAAATCGGGCAATACCTGGCTGCGCGCCTTCCTGCATAATTATCTGCGCAATCGACGAGAACCTTATGATATCAACCGGTTGCTGGATTTTACTGCGACCGAGAATGATGCTGGTCTCTACAAGGCCTACGACCCGCGACCGGCTTCGCAATTCAGCTTCGCCGATGTACAGCGGATGCGGTCCCTCCTCCATCGCGACCTGACCCAGAGCTTTCCGGGTTCCGTTTTCGTCAAAACCCACAATGCGGCGCTCTCCGTCGAGGGCGTGCCCTTGCAGACGCCGGATGTGACCGCCGGGTCAATCTATATCGTGCGCGATCCGCGCGACATCGCGATTTCCTATGCGCATCATCTGGGGGTGCCGATCGATCGGGTGATAAGCTTGATGGGCGATCCGGCGGCGACGGTCGGCGGCGACGATGCGCATGTGTTTGAACGGCTTAGCAGTTGGTCGCTGCATGTGCAGAGCTGGGCCGGACGGCGCGACCCGCGCTGCCTGTTGCTGCGCTATGAAGATATGCAAATCGACCCGCTGCGCAGTTTCGGGCGGGTCATTGCGTTCCTTGGCACGACACCGGACCCCGATCGGCTGGCCCAGGCGATCCGGTTCAGCGCGTTCGACCAACTGCGCGACCAGGAGCAATCAAACGGCTTCATCGAGCGGCCGGCGCAAAGCCAACAATTTTTTCGCAGCGGCCGCAGCGGCCAATGGCGAGACCTGCTCACGCCCGCGCAACGGGCACAGATCGAGGCCGATCACGGGGCCGAAATGCGGCGCTGCGGTTATGCCCTTAAATGACTTTCCCCGGATTGAGGATATTGTTGGGATCGAGCGTGGCCTTCAGCATGCGCATCAGGGCGATTTCGGCGGGGCTGCGCGAATAATGCAGAAACGGGCGCTTCACCAGACCGATGCCATGCTCGGCAGAGATGGAGCCCCGCCTTTCGCCGACCGCTTGGTAGACCAGCTCCTCGATATCATGCGCGGGCATCGGTGCCGGGCTGCGCACGGTGAGATGCAGATTGCCGTCGGCGATGTGACCGAAAAACAGCATCTCCATGTCGGGCCAGCGCGCCTTGAGACAGTCGCGGCAGTCGGTCCTGAGGGCTGCGATCTCGCCGGTTGGCACGCTGATATCGAAAGAGATGTTCGGCGCAAAGCGGCGCGGGAAATCGCCGGAGGCATCGCGCACTGCCCAGAGCGCCTGCACCTCGCGGGTTGATTGGGCGATGACGGCATCGGTGACGATCCCCGCCTCCAAGGCCTCGCCAATCACGGTCTCGAACCGGTGCTGATCGATCGCCGGATCCGTGCCCATCGTCTCCAGCAGCACATAGGCGGCACTGCCGTGGGGTAACGGTGGCGCTTGCCCTACTGTGGCAAAGCCATAGAAATCCGGCCACATCACTTCGAAAGCCGAGAGCGTGGCGCCAAAGCCGCGCTTCGCCCGCGATAGCAGCTCAAGAACCAGCTGGTCGCCATCCAGCGCACAGAGCGCAGTCGCAACGCTGGGCGAGGGTGGAAACAGGCGCAGCACCAGCCGCGTGATCACACCCAGCGTGCCTTCCGAGCCGATGAAGAGCTGCTTCAGATCATAGCCCGCATTATTCTTGATCATCCGGTTCATGGACGAGATCACCGTGCCATCCGCCAGCACGGCCTCAAGCCCCAGCACCAGATCCCGCATCATGCCATAGCGCAGCACGCGGTTACCGCCGGCATTGGTCGCGGCATTACCGCCAATCGTGCAGGAGCCGCGGGCGCCAAGATCGAGCGGGAACAGAAATCCCGCCGCCTCGGCCGCCTGCTGCACCGTCTCCAGCATCACGCCGGCCTCGACGCTCATCGTGGCGCCGAGGCGGTCGATCGCTTCGATCGTGCGCATGCGCTCCAGCGACAGCAGCACCGACGGCTGCACCGGCACAGCGCCGCCAGCAAGTCCGGTGCGCCCACCCTGCGGCACGACAGCGACGCCGGCCTGGTTGCAGAGTCTCAAGACACCCGACACCTGCTCGGTCGTTCCCGGCAGAACCACGGCCAGGATATGGCCCGACTCAGGACCTGTCATGGCATAGTCGGTCCGACGGTCAGAGAGCCCCGGCGTTTCCGGGGGGATGACGCGATCCGCGCCAAGTAATGCCGTTAATTCGCTAAGCAGCGTCATAAAGCTTAATTCCCACGTAGGCAGGTATATCCGAGATGGAGGTCCCGTTTTCCCACCGCCGCGGCGCTCTCTGGGTCAAATGCCGCCATGTCCCCCGGAGCGCGTGGGTCACCGAAATGCATCGGATTAGCCTCTTTCGGGCCTAAGACCTTGTCGACGACGAAACCATCAGCGCAAAGCCCATACAGAACAAGCCCACCAGTCAACATATAATGTGCATAGGCTTGCCACGGCCGCATTTCCTGACCCGCGGCCCATACTTGAAACGATATCGGGTGGTCGCCCGGCCCATAGTACAGATGCATATTCACTGTGTACGCGCGGATCGATTTATCGGGCTTCACATCCGCCGCATCGGCAAGCGGCTTTTGCCGTGCGCATGAGGCTTCCGGCTCAATTTTTTCAACATTCTGCAAAGTACTGAGGGAATAATAGCCTGTTGGGGAAAAGGCGATACGGCCGGTGGACGCCACCCGGCACCCCCTCAAAACCTCGATACTCTTGGCCTTATTGTCGCTTTGGATCAACTGAATGGAACGTTCGCCACAGTTCGGCCTGTCCATTTTCAATTCGAACCACTGCCGCACGCCATCATGGAAGATGAGCAATCCTCTCAGCGTTCGGACCTCAGACTCGCTGGCGTCTCCGATGGCGCCTGACTGCGGGCATTGCTGTGCACAGGCTTGATTAACCTCGCAGGCGAGCAAGAGGAGCGCCAATACGAAGACGGCGAGCAGAGTTCGGTACATGAGGCGCACATTACCCGATATTTTTCGCGATGATCGGCAGGACCGCCGACGTTCTCATGATGCCTCCAATTCAACCTGCCGCATACGCGATTGCTGCTGACAGCCTGTGCCTGCGGCTCTATCTTATCAAGCACATAGTCATTCTCCCGCTCTGGCCATTCGGGCGGAGAGGGAACGTCCATAGCGCTCAAAAAAACAGCAGCGCTAACGTGTAGAAACTTCAATAGGCTTCCGGAGGATAGATGTTCCATCAATTACTGACGCCGATCGCGGATAGTCTGCCGCTATCGTTCGTTGTCGCGTCTCTGCCGATCGTGGTCGTGCTCGTCCTGTTGGGCGTGCTGCGCCGGCCGGCATGGCAGGCGTCGGCGGCGGGTTTGATGGTAGGCTTGATCATTGCCATCGTGGGATGGCAGTTCCCGGTCGATTTGGCGTTCGACAGCGCGGCTGCTGGTGCGGTGTTCGCGCTGTGGCCGGTGATGTGGATCGTCGTCAATGCGCTGCTGCTGTACAATATCGCGGTCCGGTCCGGCCGGTTCGATGCGTTTCGGGATTGGGTGCTGGCCAACCTGCCGGATGACCGGCGCGTTGTGCTGGTGGTGATCGGGTTTTGCTTCGGCTGCTTGCTTGAGGGCATTTCCGGGTTTGGGACACCAGTCGCCATTACGAGCGCGCTGCTCATCCTGGTCGGCTTTGCCCCGCTTGAGGCGCTGACCTACACGTTGATCTTCAACACCGCGCCGGTGGCGTTCGGTGCGCTGGGTGCGCCGGTGACGGTGCTGGGACAGGTGACCGGACTCGACCCTGTCCGCCTTGGCGCGATGATCGGCCGGCAATTGCCGGTGCTGGCCCTGATCTTGCCGTTCTATGTCATGGGCGTGTTTGGCGGGCTGCGGTCGATCCGCGCGTTGTGGCCAGTGCTGTTGGTTGCCGGTGCGAGCTTCGCGCTCGGTCAGTTCATTTCATCGAACTTGCTGGATTATGCGCTCACAGATGTGTTGTCGTCGCTGACATCGCTCATTGTGACGCTGGCCTTTTTGCGCGTCTGGAAACCAGCTCCAGCGCCGGAATTCGCGGTGCGCGGCAGAATGCCGTCGCCGATGAGCCCCGTGATCGGTACCAAATCGATCCCGGCTTGGCAGGGATGGCTGCCCTGGATCGTCGTCTCTGTGGTCGTGATCATCTGGACCCATTTCAAGATTTTCGCCTACGGACAGTCCGTGGTGGCGTGGCCGGGCCTGCATAATCAGGTGCTGATCACGCTCTATAAGGACAAGGCCTACGCTGCGAATTGGACGGTCCAACCCTTAGCCTCTGGAACGGCGATTTTGCTGGCGGCGATCATCACCGCAGCGCTGGTGGGACTGAAGCCGACCGAGTTTCTTCGATGCATCGCAGCAACCTGGCGACAAAGCCGAATCGCGATCCTCACTGTGTCGCTGATCGTGGCGCTCGCCTACGTCATGAATTATTCGGGCCTCAATTACACGCTGGGCCTGGGAGTTGCGTCGATGGGCGTGTTCTTCCCGCTCGCCTCGCCCTTCCTCGGCTGGGTTGCCGTTTTCCTGTCCGGCAGCGACACGTCCGGCAACGCGCTGTTCGGCAATCTGCAAGTGGTGGCGGCCAATCAACTCGGCCTGAACCCCGTACTGATCGCAGCAACCAACTCATCCGGCGGTGTCATGGGCAAGATGATCTCGCCGCAAAATATCGCAACCGGCGTCTCGGTGACTGATTTGAAGGGGCAAGAGGGCGTTGTGTTCGCCCGCACTTTCAAGCACAGCATCATTCTGACGCTGCTGTTGGGCGGTCTCGTGCTGATCCAGCAATTTGTCGTGCCGGGCATCATCCCCTGAAACGCCAAAAGCCTCGGCGCTTGAGGCGCCGAGGCTTTGGTGAGCCGCGGAAGATTGGTGGAGCCGCGGGGAATCGAACCCCGGACCTCGACATTGCGAACGTCGCGCTCTACCAACTGAGCTACGACCCCATCATGCCCCTACGGTGGCGGTTGATATGCTTTCCCAAAGCCCGGCCTGTCAAGCCGCTCATGAAATCGCCCCGGCAAGACCGCCCCCCTGCTTGCGCATGACTGGCACTGCCGCTAGGGTCGCGTCGTCGCGTTTCTTCACCCTGTCTGGTATCTCAATCTCATGAGTGCTTTAATCGATACTTTGCTGTTTGTGCTGCAGCTCTGTTGGTACATCGTGATCGCAGCAGCGATCATGAACTGGCTGTTAGCGTTCGGCGTGATCAACCGGCATAACCGATTTGTGCTGGCGATATCCGATATGCTCGAGCGCCTGACTGAGCCGGTATTTAATCAGATCCGCCGGGTTATTCCGCCCTTTAGCGGCGTTGATATCTCGCCGTTGATCGTGCTCATCATAATCTACTTCCTTGAACGCTTCATTGCGTATGATTTGGTGCCCTATGCCCGCCTCCCTTATTGACGGTAAGGCATTCGCGGCGGGCTTACGGGATCGGATTGCAGCGGCCGCCAGGACCCTCAAGGCCGCACATGATCTGGTGCCGGGCCTTGCGGTGGTGCTGGTCGGTGCCGATCCGGCAAGCCAAGTCTATGTCAAATCCAAGACCAAGGTCACAAAGGAGCTTGGGTTCCATTCG
>Ga0116226_10004141_pt1 | contig 12815 bp, 5 predicted proteins | sample S1TSphfallax_FD_89692 | JGI IMG/M metagenome (GOLD analysis project Ga0116226, IMG submission 89692) | Host-associated microbial communities from peat moss isolated from Minnesota, USA - S1T2_Fa - Sphagnum fallax MG | ecosystem: Host-associated > Plants > Peat moss > Unclassified | place: USA... | reverse complement strand
ATGCCGTACAAATGCAGCAGGTCGTCAAAGCCAGGGTTCTTGCGGCGGGCGATGTTCAGATCCATCGCCAGCCGATCAGGCTCGGTGAAATTGGTATAGTTGTGGGGGAAGTAGGTCAGCACGCGGCTGCCGTCGGGCGCCTGCCACCAGAATAGCTTCAGGGGCAGTTCGTTGGTGTCGTTCCAGTCCATCTTCTGGGTAACGAAATAGTCGATGCCCGACTTTTTGTAGATTTGCGGCAGCTGCCAGTTGAAGCCGAACGAGTCCGGGTTCCAGCCGATGCGCACGTCCACGCCGTACTGCTGCTGCATGAAGCGCTTGCCGATCAGAATCTGACGCACCAGCGACTCGCCGTCGGGCATGTTGAGGTCTGGCTCGATCCACATGCCGCCGACCACTTCCCAGCGCCCCTCCTTCACCCGCTGGCGGATTTCAGCGTTCAGGCTCGGATACTTCTCGGCCATCCAGTCGTAATAGGCGCCGACCGACTGGCTGTAGGTATAGTCGGGATATTCCCGCATCAGCTGGAGCGAGGTGCCAAAGGTGCGGCGCACCACGTCCACCGTCTCGGTCCAGGGCCAGGTCCAGGCGGCGTCGATATGGGCGTCGCCGGCCAGATGGTATTGCGCCCGCGCGATGGTGGGCTTCAGCGCCGCCATGCGCACTTCGGCGAGGCGCAGCGAGGCGTCGAACGCGCCCTGCCGCCCCGCCTTCAGCGCCGCCAGATCGACGGCGGCCAGCGCCCGCTCCAGCACAGCGCGATCATGATCGGGCGACGTCTCTAGCGCCGGCAGCAGATAGGTGGCCGACAGCGCCTCCAGCCTCAGGTCGTTGGGGTTGGGGCGTTTGGGCGAGAAGCTGACCGTGACATCGACGCCGTCGAAATGTTTGATGTCGGGCGTGGCGAGCGCCTTGACGGCCACCACGATGCGCTGGCCCGGCTTGGCGTGGGCGAACAGCGACATGGGCTCCAGCTGCTCCCCCATCGCCACGCGGCGCCCGTCGAAATAGACGATCACAGGCGCCGGGCCGGGCGTCCAGATATTGAAGGTAAAGCTGACCGCCGCGCCCGTAGGATCGTAACCGGCCAGGGACTGTGGCACGACGATGGTGCGGCGGAACCAGACGGCGTCCGCCCCCGTCACATAGGGGGCCTTGATAGTCGGCCAGGCGCGATCATCCAGATCGGGCGCCTCGCCATGGGCCAGATCACCTGTGTGAACCCGCCATTCCTCCGCCGGCAACGTCCCCACCGCCTTCAACGCCGCCAGCACCTGATCCGCGTGCGCCGACAGTTTCAGCGGCTCGACCTTGGGGTCGGTCTGGGCGTGGGCGGTTGTCGCGATCAGGGCGGCGGCCACGAGGCACAGTGTGCGTGCGGACTTCGCCACGCCGCTTAGGCCGGTATTAGACATGGCTCAACTTCCAAACTGTGGCGTGCGAAACAGGCTGATCTCGCTGATGGCCGGCCCGGCGGGGGCGTCCAGGATGCGCAGGCGCACGCGATCGGTGGTGACGGGCGCCGGTAGCCGCAAAAGCCTCTGAGCGCCGATGCCAAGGTGCTCGGCGACCTGACGCCAGCCCCCTGCGCCTCCGCCAACGTCCACAGCAAACCGGCTGACTCGCAGCCCCAGCGGCAGGTATTCGCGCAGGCGGAAAACGTCGAAGGTCTGAGGTCCGTCCAGCGCCAGGGTCAGGGCCGTAGCGCCGCCACGACCGGCCCAATAGGTGTCCGCGTCGCCATCCAATACCTTCGCCGCCTCAAAGCCTGGGCCCCACACGCTCGTCGCGTGCGCCTTGGCGCCGTCGGCGAAATTGGTCGCGGTCATGGCAGTCAGGGCGCGGCCCCAGGCGCTGAGCGAGGCCGCATCGGCCTCGTTGATCTGCCCGCGCCGATCCGGCGGCAGGTTGAGAAGGAGGTTGGCGCCCCGGCCGACCGACTGGAAATAGAGCGTTTCCAGCTCAGCCGGCGACTTCACCTTGGCGTTCTCAGCTTCGTGCCAGAACCAGCCGGGGCGGATAGAGACGTCCACCTCCGCCGGCCACCAGACCGGGCCGCCGCGCACCCCGCGATTGCCCTTGGCCTCGGTATAGAGCCCCCGATCCATGGTCGCCCAGCAGGGATCGCCCGCGACCCCATCCTCATTGCCGACCCACCGCAGATCCGACGCCTGATCCGGCCCAAAGGTGACGGCGCCGGGCTGGAGCGTATGGACCAGCTGCACGGTCTTGGGCCAATCATAATAGGTCGCCGCATCGATATGGCGGGTCTCGCGCGCGCCGCCATAATAGCCGTCGCCGCCATTGGCCCCATCGAACCAGACCTCAAAGATCGGCCCGTATTGGGTCAGGAGTTCATGGAGCTGAGCGCGATAAACCTCGACATAGCGGGCCGAGCCATAGTCGGACCGATTGCGGTCCCAGGGCGAAAGATAGACGCCGAACTTCAAGCCGGCGCGACGGCAGGCCGCCGCCATTTCGCCCACCACATCGCCCTTGCCGCCCCGGAACGGACTGTTCTTCACGCTATGCTCGGTGAAGGCGCTGGGCCAGAGACAGAAACCGTCGTGGTGCTTGGCGGTGACGATCACGCCCTTCAGGCCACCCGATTTGGCCACGCCGACGATCTGATCGGCATTGAAATCGGTCGGATTGAACAGGGAGGGCTGCTCGTCGCCCTCGCCCCATTCCTTATCGGTGAAGGTGTTGACGGTGAAGTGGACGAAGGCGTTGGCCTCCATCCGCTGCCAGGCGAGCTGGCGGGGAGATGGCGTCGCGCCATAGGGCTTGGGCGCCCCCACCGCGGCCAGGACAGGGCGCGGCAGGGCGAGCGCGCTGGCGCCGGCGAGCACGGCGCGGCGGTCAACACTCGGCTTAACGGTCATGCGCAACCTCTGGAATCAGCCAAACTTCCGCCACCTGATGTCCACGCCCACTGCCGCCGCCATCTAGCGGGCCGGTCCATTGCAGGGTCAGCGCGCCCGACGCTGTAGCCGCGCGGGGAATGGCGATCTCAATCGTGTTCGGGTTAGCCGGGCGGTCGGTCGGCGGCTGAAGCTCGATCTGGCCGTTGGCCATAAGGCGCATGGGAGCGTGATAGCCCTCGCCCGCATAGGTGATACGCAAGCGGTACCCGCGGGCGGGGTCGAGGCCGCTATAGGCCAGCGTCATGGGTCGATCATAAAGCGTCTCAGCATAGTCGATCCAGGATAGGCGCCAGCCATCGTCCGGCGTCATATCGGCGATGCCGTCGACGGCGGTGTCGTAGAATTCGGGATCGCGGTCAAAGCCCACGCCTCGCACCAGATGCGGCTCGCGCCCCGGATCGCCCAGATCGTCGTAGAGAGCGCCGTCGCGCGCGTCGGGCCAGTCGACGATGGCGACCAGCCGGGCCAGACGCTGAGGCTCCGTAGGGAGCTTGGCGATCTCGGCGAACTGGCGTGTCAGCCAGACCCGGTCATTAAGGGATATATCGACCCGATCCAGGTTCGCGCCCCGTTCCCAATTGGCGGCGCCGTAGAGCTTGACGCTGAGCTGAAGCTTGGCGTGGGCATAGAGACGCCGGGCCAGATCAAACAGCTGATCACGCAGCGCACGGGTCGCCCGGCTATCAGCGCCGCTGAGCGCCTGTTCAGCCTGAGCCACGGCGGCGGCCGAGCCAATCGACGGCGCCTGGGCCAGGGCCGCTAACGCCGTCCGCTCTCGCCCATCTTCGGCAAGGCTGCGAGCGCGGACATAGGCGTCGTAATCGGCGCGATAGAGCGCAGATTCAAAACGCCAGTTCTGCCTCTGATCGGTCGACGCCGCGGCGTCCAAGGCCTGGAAGGTCGCCAAGGTCTTATCGATGCCGCGATTGGCCTCGGGCGGCCCATCCCAGTCTCGCTCCAGCGCAAAGAGGCCATCGGCAAGTGCGTCGCTGGATTGACCGCCGATCTTTGCGCCCAGGAAGGTGCGGGCATAGTCGGCAAGCGTCTCGTGGGGATCGACCGCAGGCGACCAGCCGAGCTGCATCCACAGCGCCTGGTTCACATCGTCGTTCACCCCTTCGGAATAGGTGACAAAGCCCGTGTTGAACGGCGCGAAATGACGAAAGATCGCCGTCTGCGCCACCGGCTGGGGATCGATGGGCTCGCGTCCCTCCGTCAGGGCGAACTTCGGGTTCCACTGGGGCACGGGGAACTGGGCGTGCATGACGTGGCCGATGTCGGGATAGAACTGGATCGGGTAACGAGCGGGAATATGGGCGCGCTGAACCTCCATCGGATCGCGTGACTGCGGCCCGAAGAAGACGCCAGTCAGCCAGGCCGGTTGCTGATCCAGCAGCGCATAGAAGGCCTGGTAGCGGCGCTGATCAAACCCCTGGCCTGAGATCCATACCTTGGCGTGCGGATTGTAGCGCCGCAGGATCGCAGCCTCCTGCGCCGCCAGCGGGAACAGTTGGTCGGGCGGCGTATGGCCCGGATCGCCGCCCGGGATATAGAGGGCGTCGATGCGCGGCAGACGCCGGATCAGGGCCTCGAACGTCTTCAATTCGGCCGCCACGGCGCCGGGCGTGGCATAGTCCTTAGCCATCTCGGGATAGTAGAGGTCGAAATCCAGGCCGTAAGTATGGGCGGCTTGGCCGATGCCGATCAGGGTCTGCATCGGCGGCGCAGGGAATAGCGGACTGGCCGCCTCGTCATCGGAATTGGGGGCGATCACCTGGATGGTGTTGGCGCCGAAGATCGCCAGGTCGCGGATGCGCTGGGTAAACATGGCCACGGTCCAGGCGTCGTAGCTGTTGTTCTTGAAGCGATAGCCAATCTGCGTCCCGCGCACTGACTGTACCGGCGCCGTTACGGTATCGATGGGCCGGTCTAGCGCAGCGACGCCTGGGCCAGTCTCAAGCTTTCGCAGCAGATAGCCGACGCCATAGAGCACGCCCCGGTCATCGTTCCCGACAATCTCGACGCCTCGACCGCCGGCCAAGGTGTGGACAGCGAATCCCTCCGCCTGGCCACCAGTTCGAGCGCGCGTGACCCGGATCAGCGGCCCCGTTCGCGGTCGCGTGGGGCTGAGACGCCATTGCAGGCCTGTGCGCCGATGCACCTCATCGATCAGCAACCGGACGGCGGCGCTTTGCTGCGGCGTGGAGGGCGTCGCGACAACCGTGGCGGCGCGTAGGTCTTGGGCGTAGGCGGCGGGGGCTAGGACGAGCAGGAGAATGAGGGCGAAGATGGCTTTCCATTTTCTTCCGTTTCCCCCGGACTTGTTCCGGGGGCCCATGGCTCGAGGCTTGACGCCCATCCAGCGGTTGACGCGTCGCGCCATGGGTCCCCGGAACAAGTCCGGGGAAGACGAAAAAAGAGTCATCACACCCGCGCCAAGAGCTGCGGTCGCTCCGCATGGAGCTTCAGGATCAACTCGCCGAACAGGCCGTTGGCCCAGGCGAACCAGGGACGGGTGAATTTGGTTGGATCGTCCTGATCGAAGGATTCGTGGATGAAGCCGGTCCCGGCGTGGGTCGTCTTCAGCATCCGTAAGCAGGCGAGAATCTCGGCGTCTGAGGTGCTGGTGAGGGCGCGGATCGTGATGCCCAGCGGCCAGACCATGCGTAAGCCCTCATGGGGACCACCCGTCCCCTCCCCGGCTCGGCCATGGAAGAAATACGGGTCGGCCAAGCTCAGCACCCGGGCGCGGGTGGCGAGATAAAGGGGGTCGTCGCCGGCGCAGGCTCCCAGGTACGGCAAGCTGAGCAGGCTCGGCGCATTGGCGTCGTCCATGAACAGCTGATTGCCATAGCCGTCGATCTCATAGGCCCAGGTTTGGGGGCCGTCGGCATGGGCCATGACCGCGTATTGGCGCAGGGCACGCTCGACCTCGTCGGCCAGGGCGCGCGCTTGGGGCGTCAGAGCGCCGGCTCCGGGAACCACGGCGCACAGCGTCGCCAGCTGACGCAGGCTCACCACCGCGAACCAGTTCGCCGGCACGAACAGCGGATAGGTGCAGGCGTCGTCGGACGGCCGGAACATGGCATGGATCAGGCCGATCTTCTTCGTCGGCGCGCCATAGCCGCCGAGCATCAGAGACTCAGTCGGAACCTCGTCGCTGCGCTGAAAATGGTAGGGACCGGGACCGTCCTTACGCTGCTGCACCCGCATCGTCTCGACCACACGCGCCATCGCCGCGATCCATTGGTCGTCGAACGGGGAGAGATCGCCCGTCGCCTGCCAGTAGCCGTAAGCCAGACGGATCGAATAGCAGAGGCTGTCCAGCTCCCACTTCCGCTCGGCCACGCCGGGCTTCATGTCGGTCAGATCGTGCTGCGCCCAGCCCAGATTGGTCATGGCCTTAGGGTCGCGCAGGAAGGCGTTGGCGTAGGGGTCGATCAGGATACAGCGGGCCTGACGGTGGATCAGGCCCTGCACCATACGCCGCAGCGCTGGGTCGCCGCGGGCCATGGCCAGATAGGGCTGCACCTGAGCCGAGGAGTCCCTCAGCCACATGGCCTCGATGTCGCCGGTAATGATGAAGGTATCAGGCTTGCCGTCCACCTCGCCCGTCTCGACCGTGGTGTCGAGGGTATTGGGCAGGCAGTTCTCGAACATCCAGGCCAACTCAGGATCGGCGATCCCAGCCTTGACCCGCTCAAGCGTCGCCTCAACGGCTGGGCTGACAAACTTGCGCTTGGCCAGTGGTGGCCGGCGGCTCGAAAGGGCGGCGGCTCGGGCGGCGCCCGGCGCGAAACCGAGGGCTGCGGCGCAGATCAGGGCGTCTCTACGGGACGGAGCGGAAGGCGACATGGATATTATTCCGGGAGCGACTGACGGCCTGAGATGGTGAGGTATGACCCCTCCCCCTCCTTATCCGGCTGTCCCCCGCCAACCCAGAGCTTGTAGACGCCAGGCTCGACAGCGCGACCGCCAGCCGCATCGACGCTTGAGAGATCGCGAGGGCTCACGGCGAAACTCACCTCGCGGCTTTCGCCAGGCGCAAGGTGGGCGCGCGCGATCCCGATCAGGCTGTGAAACGGTTGGCCGCCGCCGGCCTTGGGCGTCGTGACATAGAGTTCAGCGACCGCGTCGCCCTCGCGGCTCCCGACATTCTTGACCTGCGCCGTGACGCTCACCCCTTGGCCGGCTATGAGGGCCGCCTTGGACACCTGGGGCGCGCCATAGGCGAACTGGGTGTAGCTGAGCCCGTACCCGAACGGATAAAGCGGCGCGCCTTTGAAGTAGCGGTAGGTGCGCCCAACCATCTGATAGTCAGCATAGGCCGGCAAATCCTTGGTCGAGCGATAGAAGGTGACTGGCAGGCGACCGCTCGGGTCGCTCACGCCCATTAGGGTCTGCGCAATCGCCGCCCCACCCGCTTGGCCCGGATACCAGGCCGCTAAGACCGCTTGCGCCTTGGCGTCGTCGACCGCCACGGCGCTCCCCGACATCAGCACCACGATCAGCGGCTTGCCGCTCGCCACCGCCAGCTCCAGCAGGCGCCGCTGGGGCGCGGGTAGTTCGATGGCCGTGCGATCGCCGCCGTCGAAGCCGGGGATCAGCACCTGCAGCTCTTCGCCCTCCACATCGGGGGAGAGACCGACGAAGGCCACCGTGGCGTCAGACGCCTGGATCGCTGCCGCCGCTTCGTCGAGCTGGGCCTGGGCGGGGGCGATCCATTGCAGGCGAACGCCCTGATCCTCGCCCGTATGGATCAGCTCCAGCCGTAGCGCATGGGGATGGGTATCGTCGAAATGCAGGGTCGCTTCCGTATTATGGCCGACGCCTTGGTCCTCAAAGGCCAGCTTGCCATCGACAAATAGGCGGACGGAGTCGTGGCCGCGGCAGTCGAAACAGCGCGCGACATTAGCCGCCAGCTTGTAGTCGCCGGCTGCGGGCGGGATCAGCACGCCAGTCCAGCGCACCGCATAGCGCTTGGGATCGACACCCGGCGCCGGCGCGACCGTGTCCCAGTCAAACGCGACTACGCGGTCGGTGCGCACCACCTTTGGGGCGCCACTAAAGTCCAGCCCATCGAAGTAGGCGCCCGTCAGCCCAACCGCAGCGCTGGCCTCTGCGCTGACCCGCAGCGCGGTCTCTGGCACGGTCGCCGGCGCGCCCTCAGCAAGCACCGAGCCCTGGGCGTAATGCACGACCGCGACGCCAGGCTGACGGCGCAGGCCCTGAAGCGGCGTCACCGGATCGACGGCCGTGCCGTGATAGTTGGCCTCCAGCGACTCCAGCGCATCGGCGTTGGGGCCGATCACCGCCAGGCGCACGCCCGGTTTCAGCGGCAGGCGGCCGCCCTCGTTCTTCAGCAGGACGATGGATTCCTGCGCCGCCTTCAGCGCCAGGGCGCGATCAGCCGGTGTATCGACCTGATCTGCGCCAAGGCTCGCATAGCGATCCTCTCCGCCCAGCATCCCGAGCCGCGCCCGCGCCGCAAACACACGCCGCACCGCGCGGTCGATCACGGCAGGTGAAACCTCGCCCCGCGCCGCGGCTTGACCGAGATCGGCATAGGCTGTTCCGCAATCCAGGTCTGTGCCCGCCGTCAGCGCCGCCGCCGACGAACCCGCATTGTCGGGCCGGTAGAAGTGGAACTTGGTCATGTCGTCGACGGCATCGCAGTCCGACACCACAAACCCTTTGAACCCCCAGGCGCCGCGCAACCGCTGACCCAACAAGGCATCCGATGCGCAGACCGGCACGCCGTGCAGGGCGTTGTAGCCGCACATCACAGACTGCACGCCGCCCTCGGTCACCGCCTTACGAAAGGCCGACGTGAAGGTCGCCTCCAGATCGTGAGGCGCAACGTCGATGTCGAAGCCATGGCGCCCCGCCTCTGGCCCGCTATGGACGGCGAAGTGTTTGACGGTGGCGATGGCGCGGGGGTGATCGGGATCGGGTCCTTGGATGCCTTGCACGAAGGCCGAGGCGAGCGTTCCGGTCAGGAACGGATCCTCGCCATAGGTTTCCTGGCCCCGGCCCCAGCGGGGGTCGCGGTCGATATTTATATTGGGCGACCAGATGGTCAGGCCGCCATAGCGGCTGTGGTCAGCGCCCATGCCGCCGGCCGCGTTGAACTTGGCCCGCGCTTCGGTGGAGACCACCTCGCCTACCTGCCGTAATAGCGCCGGATCGAAGGTGGCGCCGAGGCCGATGGCTTGGGGGAAGACGGTGGCGTAGCCGTTGCGCGCCAGGCCGTGCAGCCCCTCGCTCCACCACTCATAGGCCGGCACATGTAGCCGCGGGATCGCCGGCGCAGCACTCTGCAGCTGACCGACCTTCTCGGCCAGCGTCATCTGATCGATGAGCGCGTCGGTTGTCGGAGCCGCCTGAGCCGGCCCCGCTAGCAGTAGAAGGAGCGCGCACCAGGCCCGGTTCACGACACACCGCCCGTCGTCGCGCCGTACAGGGTCCGGACCGTCAGCGCCTTTTTCAGCATCGCCAGATCGGACGCGCTCTTGAGCTTCAGGGTCACCGTTTCGCCGGGCAGGAGATCGAACGCGTTGTCGGAAACCTCGACATCCCTGTCGCCAAACCCGACCCAGATCGAGCGGGCTAGCTTCGTCGCCTTCAGCGTCAGGGTGTAGTCGCCCGCGGCGCCTGCGATCTCGCTAACGAGGCCAGGATCAGGCAACGGCATCGTCTTGGCGGCGGTGAAATAGACCACCGCCCGGCTGATCGGCTTATCCCCATCATAGAGGTCGTAGACGGCGAAGGTCCGGCCCGGATCAGCGCCCTTCAGATAGGCGTCGTCGGCCAGGGCCTCGATCTTGGCGACGCCGAGCTGGGGCACGGTCAGTGCGCCCGTACGCGTTTCCCGCACGCGCCCATCCACATCCATCACCCGCAAGCGCCAACGCGCCTGCATCGGCGTGGTGCGGTCGGAGACGACGCTGGTCACGGTCGCGCCCTTGTCATGGATCGCAGTGACGATCACCGGCGCATAGAAGCGCCGCGCGTGGAACTGAAGCGCCTTCCACCGACCGTAATAGTCGATGCTGGACCAGGAGGCGCCCGGCCAAACGTCGTTCAGCTGCCAGTAGAGCGAGCCCATGGTCTGGGGCCGGCTGCTCCGCAGATGGGTCGCGGCCAGCTCAATCCCATCAGCCTGCATCACCTGGCTGAGATAGACGAAGCTCGCGAAATCCTTCGGCTCACCATAGTTGCGACGGATATAGAGCAGCAGTCGGTCGTTCCCATTCCCCTTGTCGTACTTCTGGTGCGCCCTGATCACCGGCGAGCTGACCGACAGATCGCTCTGGTCAGCAAAGCTCATGATCGTGCGCATTTCGGGGAAGGATTGCAGGCCGTATTCGGACTGGAACCGCGGCGTCTCGCCCAGATAGGCCTCGACCGGGGACCCGCCCCAAACGGCCCAGTAATGGCGGTCGCCATCCTTGTCCTGGTCCGCCGGCCCATCGAGGTCGGTGGACGGTGAGCCCGAGATATAGGGGGTCTGCGGCGAATATTGCGCGACGGCGCCGCGCAGGACCTGACCGAACAGGGTGGTCATGCCGACCACGATCCGCTCCCGCTCAGCGGGCGCGAGCGTGTCCTTGAAAGCGATGCGGTCGCCCCAGTTCTCCCAGCCTGTCTGCACCTCGTTATTGCCGCACCAGATTACGATGCTCGGATGGTCGCGCAGGCGGGTCACCTGCTCAATGGCCTCCTGGCGGGTGTTCTCGCGGAAGGCGACGTCATAGGGCGGTACGGCGCCGCCGAACATGAACTCCTGCCAGAGCATCAGGCCCATCTCGTCGGCCATGTCGTAGAAGGAGTCGGTTCCGTAATAGCCGCCGCCCCAGACGCGCAGCATGTTCATGTTGGCGACCTTGGCCGATGTCAGCTCGCGACGCATCTGGGCGTCGGTGGCGCGCGGCGGAAAGCTGTCGAACGGAATCAGGTTGGCGCCCTTGGCGAAGATCGGCACGCCATTGACGACGAACTCAAAGCTCTTGCCCCAGGCGTCAGGTTCGCGCCGCAGCTCTACGGTACGAAGGCCGATGCGCTTGTCCGCACTCGCCAGCTCGCCGCTTGCGCCGGTCACGGTGGCGGAGACGCGGTAGAGGTTGGGCGCGCCATAGCCGACCGGCCACCACAGCTTCGGTTTGGCGATGCTGAGCGGGATGCTGAGCTTATTATCGCCCGGCGTCACCTCGACCGTCTGGCTCACAGGCCCCAGCGCCTCGCCGTCCGGCGAAATGGCCTGCACCTTCAGCGTCAGGCGCTCGGCGTGATCGACCTTGATGTCGAACTGAGCGGTCAGGGCGGCGGTATCGGGGGTGAGCTTGTCTTGCGCGATATGGAAGTCGGCGAGGCGGACGTTGTCCCAGGCCTCCAGCCGAACGGGACGCCAAATGCCCTCGGTCACATAACGGGGACCCCAGTCCCAACCATAGTTGTAGGGCGACTTTCGCAGATAGGTGGAGGTCTGCACGCCGGCCGGCTCGTCGCCGAACATGGAGTCATAGGCGCCCGGCAGCACATAGGGCTGCTTCAGGAGCCAGGGCTGAAGCGTCTTGATCGGCGAGGCGAAATCCACCTCGACTGTGTTGTCGCCCGTGTGCAGCACGCCCTTAACTGGCAGCCGCCAGGCGCGGAACATATTGTCGGCGGCGACCAGCTTCTGGCCGTTGACGAAGACCGAGGCGAAGGTGTCGAGCCCGTCGAACACCAGCTCGACATGGTCGCGCTGCAGCGTCGCGGCATCGATGGTGAGCGTCTTGCGATACTGCCAGCCCGCCAGGCCGATCCACTGCAGCTTGGCCTCGTTGCGCCCCACATAGGGGTCGGGGATGGCGTGATTGGCCAGGAGGTCGGTCTGCACCGTACCGGGCGTCGTGGCGGGACGCCAAGCGGTGTCGCCGACGTGCGCCTTGGCGGCCGGGTCGGTGGGATCGAGCCGGAAGCTCCAGCCCTGATCCAGCGACTGGGCTGTTAGGGGCGCGGCCTGGGCGGCGGTGGCGGCCAAGAAGAGCGGGGCTAGGAGGAGCATTAGACGCGGCTGGCGTCCTGCGGGCTTCAATCTCATCTCATGTCGCTCCAACACCGCTCCCAAACCCATCAAGCGCCCCCCTTACGTACAAGCCGCACCTGATCGATGCCGTACAGCGGGCCATCGATGGGGGCGGTGAAGATCAGGCACAGCGGCTGTTCGCCGGTCAGCGCCAGGTTGGACCGCAGCGACAGATGCACGTCGCCGCCGGCCTTGGGATCGGGTAGCGGGAAGCTCGCCACGACGGGGCCGTCGCAAGCGCCCGCCCGCACCAACAGCTCGCCGAACGGCGTGGTCTTGGGGTGGGAGACGACCTTGTCGATCTCGTGGGCCAGGCCGTAGTTGCGGGGCAAACGCACCGCAGAAATCACGATGGCGCCGATGCCGTCCAGCTGGGTCTTAGGATAGACCCAGCAATCGTCGAACAGGTCGACATTGAACACGGGCGCCGTCGTCGCGGCGTCGGGCGTCAGGGGCACGCGCAAGCCCATGGCCTGATGGGGACAGGCGCTAAGCTCGACGCTGTTGAGCGCCAGTAACGCGTCGGTCGCCAGGCTGAAATGGCGGGGCGTGGCGAGCGTCTGGCCATCGGGCGTAAATGTCGCCGCCCACACATCGGCGCCTAAGGGCACGGTAAAGGGGGAGACATAGGCGGGCGACGTGGGACCTGGCAGCGAGCCATCAAGGGTGTAGCGCACCACACCCGTCTTGGCCTGGTCGCTGAGCGTCAGCGTCGCGTGACCGTCTGAAAGCGCCGCCTCCCGACCGCCGACGATATCGAAATCGGGCGCGAAAGCCTGGTCGGCGCTCTCGATCCCCATCCGCTGGTAGCGGACGAT
>Ga0116226_10004140_pt1 | contig 12816 bp, 10 predicted proteins | sample S1TSphfallax_FD_89692 | JGI IMG/M metagenome (GOLD analysis project Ga0116226, IMG submission 89692) | Host-associated microbial communities from peat moss isolated from Minnesota, USA - S1T2_Fa - Sphagnum fallax MG | ecosystem: Host-associated > Plants > Peat moss > Unclassified | place: USA... | reverse complement strand
GCCTGGGCCAGAAAATCGTCGACGCCGGACTCCGCGGCGATCGCGCCCGCCGTCAGCGGGTTGTCGCCGGTGATCATGACGGTGCGGATGCCCATCGCGCGCAGCTGCTCGAAGCGCTGGCGGATGCCGCCCTTGACCACGTCTTTGAGGTGGATCACGCCGCGCGCCTTGCCGTCGCGCGCGACCGCGAGCGGGGTGCCGCCGGACTTCGCGATCTTCTCGACCGCCGCGGTCATCTCCGGCGGCATGCGGTCCACCAGATTGGCGACGGAGTCGACCGCGCCCTTTCGGATCGAGACCCCGCCCATGTCCACGCCGGACAGGCGCGTCTGCGCGGTGAACGGGACGAAGATCATCCCCTGATCCTGAATATTCGTCGGCTTCGCGACGAACTGCTTGGCGAGCACGACGATGGAGCGCCCCTCGGGCGTCTCGTCGCTGAGGCTCGAGAGCTGGGCGTCGAGCGCCAGCTCCTCTAAAGAAACGCCCGGCGCCGGGATGAATTCTGTCGCCATGCGGTTGCCGAGCGTGATCGTGCCCGTCTTGTCGAGCAGCAGGCAGTCGACGTCGCCCGCGGCCTCGACCGCGCGCCCCGACATCGCGAGGACGTTGCTCTGCATGAGGCGGTCGATGCCCGCGATGCCATCGCGGAGAGAAGGCCGCCGATCGTGGTCGGGATCAGGCAGACGAGCAGGGCGACGAGCGTGACGACCGAGACCGGCCCGCCCGAGTAGATCGCGAACGCCTGCAGGCTCATGAGCACGACGATGAAAATCAAGGTCAGGCCCGCGAGCAGGATGTTGAGCGCGATCTCGTTGGGCGTCTTCTGGCGCTGAGCGCCTTCGACGAGGGAGATCATTTTGTCCAAAAAGCCCTCGCCCGGGTTCGCGGTCACGCGAATCTTGACCCAGTCGGAGTTCACGCGCGTGCCGCCGGTGACGGACGAGCGGTCGCCGCCGCTCTCGCGGATCACGGGCGCGGATTCGCCGGTGACCGCGGACTCGTCGACGGACGCGATGCCTTCCACGACCTCGCCGTCGGCGGGGATGATGTCCCCGGCCTCGGCCAGCACGACGTCGCCCTTGCGCAGCGCCGCCGCAGCCACATTTTCGGTCTTGCCGCCCGCGGCAAGACGCTTGGCGACGGTCTCCGTCTTCGTCTTGCGCAGAGTGTCGGCCTGCGCCTTGCCGCGGCCCTCGGCCATCGCCTCCGCGAAGTTGGCGAACAGCACGGTGAACCACAGCCACAGCGTGATCTGCCCGGCGAAGCCCGTGTCGGAGTCGCCGACGCGCAGGCCGCGGATCCAGAACCACGTCGTGACGACCGAGCCGACCTCGACGACGAACATCACCGGATTCTTGGCCAGGTGACGCGGGTCGAGCTTCTTGAACGAGTCGACGATCGCGGTCTTGACGATCGCGCTCTGCCAGAGGTTCGAGGCCGTGCGGCGCTTCGGAGTTTGTTCCATGGTTTTAGTACAGCCGGCCGGCGTGCATCACGAGGTGCTCGATGATCGGCCCGAGCGAGAGGGCCGGGAAATGCGTGAGACCCGCGACGATGATCGTCACCGAGCCGAGCAGGGCGACGAACAGCGGCGTGTGCGTGGGGAAAGTGCCGAGGGACTCGGGCGCGCGCTTTTTCGCGGCGAGCGAGCCCGCGAGGGCCAGCACCGGCACGATGATGAAGAAGCGGCCGAGCAGCATCGCCCACGCGGTCGTGTTGTTGAAGAACCAGTTGTTGGCGTTCAAGCCGCCGAACGCCGAGCCGTTGTTGCCGACCGCGGAGCTGTACGCATAAAGGATCTCGGAGAGCCCGTGCGGTCCCGCGTTGCCCAGGTTCATGAGCGCGGACGGGCGCACCGCCGCCCACGCGGCGAGGCCCAGGATCACGAAGGACGGGATGAGTATTCCGAGCGTCGCGTACTTCATGTCGCGCGCCTCGATCTTCTTGCCCAGATACTCGGGAGTGCGTCCGACCATCAGGCCCGCGATGAAGACCGTGACCACGACGAGCAGGATCATGCCGTAGAAGCCGGCGCCCACGCCGCCGAAGATCACTTCCCCGAGCATGATGTTGAAGAGCGGAACGAGCCCGCCCATCGGCGTGAAGCTGTCGTGCTGCGAATTGACGGCGCCGCAGGAGGCGTCCGTGGTCATCGTCGCGTACAGCGCGCTCGACGCGATGCCGAAGCGGACCTCTTTTCCTTCCATGTTGCCGCCCGGCGAGTTCGCCGTGAGGGACTGGTCGACGCCGTGCGCGGACAGGATCGGGTTCCCCTGCTGTTCGAAATAGTCCGCCGTCAGGAAGCCGGCGAGAAAGAGCACGGACATGCAGGCGAAGATCGCCCAGCCCTGGCGCGTGTCTCCGGCCATCAGGCCGAACTGATAGGTCAGAGCGGCCGGAATCAGGAAGATCGTCAGCATCTGGAAATAATTCGCGAGCGGCGTCGGATTCTCGAAGGGATGCGCGGAGTTCGCCCCGAAGAAGCCGCCGCCGTTGGTGCCGACCTGCTTGATGATCTCCTGCGAGGCGACGGGGCCCATCGGCAAGGTCTGCTCGGCTCCGCCGAGGGTCGCAACCTTCACATACGGCTTGAAGTTCTGGATGACGCCCTGCGAGACGAAGAAAAGGCCCCCGACGAGCGAGAGCGGCAGCAGCAGGTAGAGGCAGCCGCGCACGAGGTCGGCCCAGAAATTGCCGAGCGTCACCGCGGACGCGCGCGTGAAGCCGCGCATGACCGCGACCGCCACCGCGATGCCCGCCGCGGCCGAGACGAAGTTGTGGTAGGCGAGACCCGCCATCTGCGAGACGTAGGTCATCGCGGTCTCGCCGGAGTACGCCTGCCAGTTCGTGTTGGTGAGAAAGCTCACCGCCGTGTTGAACGCGAGCGCCGGATCCACGCCGGGCGCGCCCGCGCGGTTCATGCCCAGGTACTGCTGGAAGCGCAGGTGGAAATAGAGGATCACGCCGCCGGCGACGCTGAAAGCCAGCACGCTGGCGCTGTAGCGCAGCCAGCCCATCTCCTCGGCCGGGTCGATCCCGGACAAGCGGTAGATCAGGCGCTCGAGCCCGCCGAGGACGGGCGTCAGGAACGTCCGTTCCCCTTCATAGACCTTCTTCATATAGGCGCCGAGCGGCTTCGTCGCGAGCAGAAGCGCGCCGAAGATCAAAACGAACTGCAGGAAACTAAGAGCGTTCATCGCCATTCTCCCGGAACTAGAACCGCTCGGGCCAAAGCATGGCCGCGAACAAGTACACGATCAAACCGCACGAGATGAGCCCGAGGATGATGTTCGTCATGTCACAGCCTCGAAAGGAAGCGCGCGTACAGTTCGCACAGAATGAAGAACCCGGCGACCGTCGCCAAGTAAATAATGTCGTTCACGATTCTACTCCCTCGTCATTACAGCTTCACGAGCAGCGCGATGTTGATCCGGTTCTCCGCCTTGACCAGATCCGGCGTGAATCCGGGGACGAACGAGCCCGGCGCCCCCGTGTTTCCGCCGACCGGCGTCATGCCTCCGGGACCGGCGAAGTACGGAACGTTCGCCGCGCGGTGGTTGTACTCGAAGCGCCACGTCAGGTAGTCGTTCTGCAGGATGTCGAATGTCGCCGACATGTCCCACGCCTTGAACTGGTCGCCGGGGTTTTCCGTGAAATACGGCGTGCCGGAGGTCGCCGTCGCGCCGTTGATCGGCGGCAGGAGCACGAGGTAGCGGCCCGGGTTCGTGATCGCGCCGCCGCCGAGGGTCAGCGCGTACTTGTCGTGCGCGAACCACGTGCGGTTGTAGAGCATGAACCCGAGGAAGTCCTGCTGGGGCGCGCCCGGAACGCTCGAGAAGCACTTCACGCCGCCGCCGTTCTCGCAGCCGGCGTCCAAAGTGAGGGAGAACGCGCCCTTGTCGACGAAGCTCTGCGGGCGGTCGTAGTACTTGACCTCGACGCTGTTGTCCGTGTGGTAGCGCTGGCGCGCCGGGTTGCCGAGCGTGTCGGCGCCCATGTAGTCGTTGGACAGGAACTCGAGCCAGCCGGTCGGCCGCCAGAGCTGCTGGGTGCCCACGCCGGGCTGCTCGTTGAACATCCCGTAGGACTGCCAGCCGTTGATCAGCCAGAACTCCGCCTTCCAGCGGTCCGTCGGGAACGTCTGCACGCGCAGGCCGTTGAAAAACCACGGCGTGTTGGCCGAGACATAGGACGGCTGATACGCCCAGTTGTCCGCGTTGTAGTAGCTGAACAGCCCGATATAGGACATGAAGATGCCGGCGTCGAGGTTCACGCCGTACTGATTGAGCACGTCGAAGTGATAGCCGCCGTAGGCCTCGGACAGGTACTGGTAGGCGTTGTTCAGATTCCACTGGCCGCGCGAAGGACTGATGTCGTTGCGCGGAGTCATCTGCGAGTACTCGCCGAACTGCGTCATGAAGCGCGCGCGGACGTTCTCGTAGTGGAAGTCGCCGCCGAGGCCGAGCTGCTGGAGCTGGAGCTCGTTGGTGCGGCCGGTCTCGCAGGAGCCGTCGAGCGTATGGTCCCTCGGGGTTTTGAAGTCGTAGACGTAGTTCGCGTCGACGCGGATCTCCGGCGTGAAATACTTGGTGTCGAGCGGGGACTCGTGCGTGCGGCTATTGCCGTTGAGCCACGTGAAGTCGGCGAACTCGAAAGGCTGGGGCGCCGCGGGCCCGGAGAGAGCGACGGGCGCGGCCGGAGTCGGGACGTTCCCGGTCGAGACCTCCTTCTCGAGCTGCTCGAGCCGCTTCTGCAGATCGAGCACCTGCTGCCGCAGCATCGCGTCCGAGGAATCGGACGAAGATTGGGCGAAGACGGGAGACGAGACGGCCAGAACGAGGCACGACAGGACGACGGCGCGCAAACAGGACATACGGCACCCCCCAGGGTTGCGTCTTGGGGGACTTCCGGCCCGCGCGGAAGCGCGGGCTGAACATCACCCTCCCAAATGCCGACGAGGTTAGCTGTCGGGCTGGACCTTGGAAGTGGTCCCTCGGACGGTTACCCGCCCTCGTACGCCCCGTCCCTGTCACCAGGGAGTTCGGTTCCCCCGCGCCGATCGCCAGGAAGGGCGAGCGGCTTAGGCTGCGGACTTCATCCTACCACGGACCCGGTTTTCTGTCAAGTTGCCGGAGCCGGGATTCAGCGCGCGCGCGCCGCGGGCTTGCGCGCCTTCGTCAGTCCCGCCGCGGAGAGGATGCGGCGCGAAATCTCTTCGAGACCGACGCCCTTCGTCGCCTGCGCGAACACGACGGGACCCGCGCCGCGCATGAGCTTGGCGTCGCGGTCCATGACCTTCAAGTCCGCGCCCACGTGCGGCGCGAGGTCGGTCTTGTTGATGACGAGCAGGTCCGACTGCGTGATGCCGGGCCCGCCCTTGCGCGGGACCTTGTCGCCGCCGGCCACGTCGATGACGTAGATCGTATAGTCGGCGAGCTCGCGGCTGTACTGCGCGGCGAGGTTGTCGCCGCCGCTCTCCACGAACAGGAGCTGCGGCTTCCACTGCCGCATCAGGCTTTGGAGCGCCAACAAATTATGGCTCACGTCCTCGCGGATCGCCGCGTGCGGGCAGCCGCCGGTCTCGACCGCGCGGATGCGCTCGACGGGAAGCGCCTGGTGGCGGATCAGGAACTCCGCGTCCTCGCGCGTGTAGATGTCGTTGGTGACGACGCCGAGGCCGACCTTCTCGCGCAGCGCGCGGCACAGCGCCAAGAGCAGCGCCGTCTTTCCGCTGCCCACCGGTCCGCCGATGCCGACGGTGAACGAGCGCTTCTTGAAATCCCGGCGCAGGGGCTTGTCGCGCGAGACGAAGATGCCCGGCGTGTCCTCGTGCGGATGGGTGTGACCGTGTCCGTGATCGTGATCCATGAAGTGTCTCCTAGGATTGAAAAAGCCGCGTGTAGAGGCGGTCTTGGGCGCCCTGCAGAATATCCAGAATCGGCGCGGTCTGCGCCGCGTCCTCCGCGCGCACGTCCGCGCAGGCCGCGAGCGCCGCGTCGAGCACGGGGGCGAGCTCCGCGAGCAGGCGTTGGGACTGCAGCGGGCCCGTCAGGCCGAGCCGCACGGCCGCCGAGAGCCCGGCGCGCGCCGTCGCGAAGAGAAAAATCCGCTGGGCGTCGAGGCGCGCGCGGCCCAGCTCCGCGGCCGCCGCGCCGAACGCGGGCGCGTGGTGCAAAGACAGGGCGTCGTCGTCGGCCCAACGCCGCAGTCGGCGTCCGCCGAACGCCTCCGCGCAGACCGCCATGAACGCGCGGCCCTGGCGGCGGCTCGCGCGATTGGCGACGGGATTATTCAAGAGCGCGTCGCAGCGGCGGTCGAGCGCGGCGAGAGCCCGCGGCGCGTCGTGCGCCGCGCCGACGAAGGGCAGCGCGAACGCGGCGGTCTGCCAGACGTTCTGGCGCGCCCAGTCCGCGACGCCGCGCTCCTCGATCTCGCCCTGCTGGGCGGCCGCCTCCAGTCCCGCGGAGTGCGCGAAGCCCCCCGTCGGGAACGCCGAGTCGGCCAACTGCAGAAGAAGCCAGTCGGTCATCAAAACAGGAAGTAGCGCTGCGCGAGCGGCAGCGTCTTCGCGGGTTCGCAGCGCAGGAGCTCGCCGTCGGCGCGGACCTCGTACGTCTCGGGATTGACTTCCATCTTCGGCAGCGCGTCGTTGAGCTTCATGTCGCGCTTGGTGAGGCCGCGGCACTTCTTCACGCCGCTCAAAGCCCGGCGCAGGCCGTAGCCGCGCGCGGTCCCGCTCTTCAACGCCAAGCCCGACACGAACGCCAGGCTCGTCGCCGCGGCCGCATGACCGAAGCCGCCGAACATGGGGCGCATGCGCACGGGCTGAGGCGTCGGAATCGACGCGTTCGCGTCGCCCATCTGCGCCCAGGCGATGAAGCCGGATTTCAACACGAGCTCGGGCTTCACGCCGAAGAACGCGGGCTTCCACAGCACCAGGTCGGCGAGCTTGCCCTTCTCCACGGAGCCCACCTCGTGCGAGATCCCGTGCGCGATGGCCGGATTGATCGTGTACTTGGCGAGGTAGCGGCGCGCGCGGCGGTTGTCGTTGTCGCCCTTCTCGCCGGGCAGGCGTCCGCGCTGAACGCGCATCTTGTGCGCGGTCTGCCAGGTCCTCATGATCACTTCGCCCACGCGCCCCATCGCCTGCGAGTCGCTCGAGAACATCGAGATGGCGCCCAGGTCGTGCAGAACGTCCTCGGCCGCGATCGTCTCGCCGCGAATGCGGCTCTCGGCGAAGCTCACGTCCTCGGGCAGATTCTTGTCGAGGTGATGGCAGACCATGAGCATGTCGAGATGCTCGTCGAGCGTGTTGACGGTGAAGGGCCGCGTCGGGTTCGTCGAGCTCGGCAGGACGTTGGCCTGGCCGCAGACCTTGATGATGTCCGGCGCGTGCCCGCCGCCGGCACCCTCGGTGTGATAGGTGTGGATGGTGCGGTTCTTAAACGCCGCGATCGAGTCGTCGACGAAACCGGACTCGTTGAGCGTGTCGGTGTGGATCGTCACCTGCACGTCGTGCTTCTCCGCGACGCGGAGGCAGCTGTCGATCGCGGCGGGGGTGGTCCCCCAGTCCTCGTGCAGCTTGAGGCCGATGGCGCCCGCGCGAATCTGATCGGCGAGTCCTTCCGGCCGAGACGTATTCCCTTTTCCCGTGAAGCCGAAGTTCATCGGCAGACCGTCGACCGACTGCAGCATGAGCTCGATGTGGCGGGGACTCGGCGTGCACGTCGTCGCGTTCGTGCCCGTCGCCGGTCCCGAGCCGCCGCCGATGAACGTGGTCACGCCGCTGGCGAGTGCGGTCTCGACTTGCTGAGGGCAAATGAAGTGGATGTGAGAGTCGATGCCGCCCGCGGTCACGATGGACCCCTCGCCCGCGATGACCTCGGTGGTCACGCCGACGATCATACCCTGCGTCACTCCCGCCATCACGTCGGGGTTTCCCGCCTTGCCCAAGCCGACGATGCGGCCGTCTTTAATGCCGATGTCGGCCTTATAAATTCCGGTCCAGTCGACGATCAGCGCGTTCGTGATCACGCAGTCGAGCGCGTCCTTGGCCGCGACGCCCGCGGCCTGGCCCATGCCGTCGCGCAGGACCTTGCCGCCGCCGAACTTGCATTCGTCGCCATACACGGTGAAGTCCTTCTCGACCTGAACGACGAGGCCGGTGTCGCCCAGGCGCACGCGATCCCCCGTCGTGGGCCCGTAGATCGCGGCGTAGCGCGCGCGCGGAAGCTTGTGGCTCATCGCTTCCCTCCCGCGTCGCGAAAGCCGCGTTTCTTGACGGCCGCGACCGCCTTGCGCCGTCCGGCCTCGCTCACGGGTCCCTCGGCGAGCGCGTTGCCGCCGCGGATCACGCGCCGCCCGGCGATGGCCACCAGCTTCACGGTCTTGGATTCGCCGGGCTCGAAGCGCACCGCGGTGCCCGCCGGGATGTCGAGGCGCAGGCCGTACGCCCTCGCGCGGTCGAACTCGAGGTCTCGGTTCGTTTCGATGAAATGGTAGTGACTGCCGACTTGCACGGGCCGGTCGCCGCGATTGACCACCTTCAGCGCCAGCGCCGCGCGACCCGCGTTGAGCTCGAGCTCGCCCTCCGCCGCCAAGATCTCGCCCGGCGCGCCCGCGATCGGCTCGTTCGCGGGATTTTTTCCTTTCTTGCGGTCCGGCACGGGCAGGAAGCTGCCGTAAAGAGCGAGCTTCAAGTCGCCGCGCGCGGCCGCGATCGGATGATGCACGGTCACGAGCTTGCTCCCGTCGGGGAAAGTGCCCTCGACCTGCACTTCCTCGAGCATCTCGGCGACGCCGTCCATCACGTCGGCGCGCCCGAGCAGGCGCCGGCCCAGGTCCATGAGCTCGGCCACCGAGCGGCCGTCGCGGATGAACTCCAGGATCTGCGCCGCGATCAGCGCGACGGACTCCGGATAATTGAGGCGCAGGCCGCGGGCCAGGCGCTTCTGCGCGAGGACGCCGGCTTGGTGCAAAGCGAGCTTGTCGGCTTCTTGAGGCGTCAGATGCATGAAGGTCTCCCTGAAATCACGCGCGGCTTCCCCACGGGTCGTCGCCGAGTTCCCGCCAGACGAAATCGAACGCGCGGCGCAGTTCGGCGGACGCGTCCTCGAACGCCTGCGCGCCGAGGCGCAGCAGCACTCCGTCCTCGCCGACGGGCGCCGCCGAGAGCACGAGCCGCGCGCGGCGCGCGGCCGGACGCGCGGCGATCTCCGCGAGCAGCCGCTTCGCGCCCGCCGCGAAGCGCGGGCCCGTCGCGAGCGCCAGCGCGATCACGTCGAAGCGTCCGAGCCGCTCGGGGAGAGGACCCGCCGTCGCGTCGAGCCGCGTCGCGTCGAGCAACAGCTCTCGTCCTCCGCGGCGCACCGTGAGGCGGCTCTCGTAGCCGTCGAACGCCCAACGCTCGCCGCACGCCGCGCGCCCGGAAGTCAGCCAATCCACGACGGCCAAATTCGCGCCGCGCGCCAGATCGAATTCTTGGCGCTGAACGTAGCAAGCGCCCTTGTAGCAAACCACCGGATCCGGCGCCGCGACGAGCAGTCCGCCCGCGGCGACCGTCGCCGTCAAGGTCTGCCGCGAACCGGGCCGCCCCGGGTAGATCTTCGTCGATGCTTGCGTGACCAAAGCGGCGCTCGCCCCGGCGCCGACCTCGACCGCGATCGCGACGTCGTCGCCGTTCAAGAGTCCGCCGCCGTGACTGCTGAGGCAGCCCCAAGCCGCGTCGCCCGCGTGCCGCGGCGTCAGCAGCTTCAGCGGCGTCTTCGCGCAGAGGCGAATGCCCGCCGTGCGCGCGCCGACGCGCTCAAAAGCCAAATCGGCGTGCGTCGCGTTCTCCACCGCGGTCGCGGTCGGCGCAGGCATGGGGGCTAGTCTGCGTTTTCCCCGTCGGGCGCGTCAATCGCCGCTGGCGCGCGCGCCCGTCCGGTTGATAGGATGGGCGCGGTGCCCCACCTCTTTTCGCCCCTCGGCCTCGGCTTCATTCTCGGCATGCGCCATTCGACCGACGCCGACCACGTGGTGGCCGTCTCCACGATCGTCGCGCGCGAGAAGCGCTTGGGCCCGGCGTGCCTGCTCGGCGCGGTCTGGGGCCTCGGCCACACGATCACGATCTTCGCCGTCGGCGTCGCGATCATTTTCCTCAAGCTCGTGGTTCCCGCGCGCGTCGGCCTGTCCATGGAGTTCGCCGTGGGCCTGATGCTCGTCCTGCTCGGCGCCTTGAACCTGGCCGGCCGCGGCCTCGGCGCGCTCGGCGCCGTCGCGCACGAGCATAGTCACGACCACGACGACGGCGATCACGCGCACGCGCATGCTCATTCCGGCCTCGCGCCGCACACGCATGCGCATTCGCACGCCCTGACTTTCGGCTGGCTCGAGACGACCGGCCACTTCCAGCTCTGGCGCTCGCTGTGCGTCGGCCTCGTCCACGGCCTGGCCGGCAGCGCCGCCGTCGCCTTGCTCGTCCTCTCGACCATCGCCGAACCGCGCGCGGCCGCCGTCTACCTTCTCGTCTTCGGCGTCGGCACGCTCGCCGGCATGCTCCTCATCAGCGCCGCGCTGGAGACGTCGATGCTGTTCTTCGTGCGCCGCGGCCGCCTCTTCGAGCGCCTGCTCACGGCCGGCACCGGCCTCTTGAGCCTCGCGTTCGGCCTCTGGGTCGTCTACCGGATCGGCTTCGTCGACGGCCTCTTCCTCGCGACCCCGCACTGGACGCCGCAGTAGCGCGGAGAAATCATGCACGTCGCCATCACCGGAGCCTCCAGCGGAATCGGCGCGGCCCTCGCGCGCGAGTGGTCGCGGCGCGGCGCCGACTTGACGCTCGTCGCGCGCCGCGGCGAACTGCTGCGCCGGCTGGCGGCCGAGCTCGGCGGCAAGGTTCGCGTCGTCGAAGCCGACCTCGGCGACGTCGAGCGCGCGGATTCTTGGCTGGCCGACGCCGAGAAAGAGCTCGGACCGATCGACGTCCTGGTCAACAACGCCGGCGTCGAGATCGTCGAGCCGACTCCCACCGTGGATTGGAAAAAAGCCGAAGCCCTGCTGCGTCTGAATCTGCTGACGCCGCTGAAGCTCAACCGCGCCGTGCTGCCCGGCATGATCGCGCGCGGTCGCGGCTGCCTCGTCGACGTCGTCTCCGTCGCGGGCCTGACCACCCCGCCGACCTACTACTTCTACGGCGCGTCGAAGGCCGGCCTCGCCGCGGCGTCCGAGAGCCTGCGCGCCGAAGTGCGCGGGGCGGGCGTCCATGTGGTGACCGTGTACCCCGGTCCCATCCGCACGGACATGGGCGAGCGCGCGATGGCCGTCGCCGAGTCCCAGCTCAAAGGCTCGACCCTCGGTCTCTTCTTCGCCCGCCGCGTCCCTTGGGGCACCGTCGACGTCCTCGCGCGCCGCGTCGCCGACGCCGTCGAGCGCCGCCGCGCGCGGGTCATCTACCCGCGCGTGTACGCCCTCCAGCGCTGGCTGCCCCCGCTCGCGCGCTGGGCCAACGACCTCATCGCTCCGAAGTAGCGCTGCGGCCGCGCCGGCCGCCGCAAAGGTCTTGACGAAATCATGTATTTCAGGGTAATCTATAGCGGTCAATAATAATTATTGACTAATTGAAAAGGAGACAGCATGTTCAAAATGAAGACGACGCGGGTCCTGCTCTTGGCCTTGGCCTTTTCGCCGCTCGCGCGCGCCGCGGACAACGGCGCCGCGCCCGCCGCTCCGCCGGACGCGAAGCCGGCGACGAATCAATTCTGGTGGCCGGATCGCCTCGACCTCTCCCCTTTGCGGCAGCACGCCGCGGAATCCGATCCGATGGGCCCGCAGTTCAAATACGCCCGCGAGTTCAAGAAACTCGATCTGGACGCGGTCAAGGCGGACATCAAGAAGGTGCTGACCACGTCTCAGGACTGGTGGCCCGCGGACTTCGGAACCTACGCGCCGTTCTTCATCCGGATGGCCTGGCACAGCGCCGGCACGTATCGCATGGGCGACGGACGCGGCGGAGCGGGCAGCGGTCAGCAGCGCTTCGAGCCCCTCAACAGCTGGCCCGACAACGTCAATCTGGACAAGGCGCGGCGGCTGATCTGGCCGATCAAGCAGAAATACGGGGATAAGCTCTCTTGGGGCGACTTGATGATCCTGAGCGGGAACGTCGCTCTGGAATCCATGGGCTTCAAGACCTACGGCTTCGGCGGCGGCCGCGTGGACGTCTACGAACCCGACCTGGTCGATTGGGGCCCGGAGAAGAAATGGCTCGCGGGAGACGCGCGCTACACGAAGGACGGAAAGCTGCAGAAGCCGCTCGGCGCGGTCCAGATGGGCCTCATCTACGTGAATCCCGAGGGGCCCAACGGCAATCCCGATCCGCTCGCGGCGGCCAAGGACATCCGCGAGACGTTCGGCCGCATGGCGATGAACGATGAAGAAACCGTCGCTCTGATCGCGGGCGGCCACACCTTCGGCAAGGCCCACGGCAACGGCGATCCGAAATGCGTCGGTCCCGCCCCCGCCGGCGCGGGCGTCGAGGAGCAGGGACTGGGCTGGAAGAACAAGTGCGGGACCGGCAACGGCGCGGCCACGATCTCGAGCGGGCTGGAAGGCGCGTGGTCCCAGCATCCGACCCAGTGGAGCAACGACTACTTGACGGAGCTCTTCGCCTTCGACTGGGAGAAGACCAAGAGCCCGGCCGGCGCCATCCAGTGGATGCCGAAGGACGGGAAAGCCGGGGCCGCGGTGCCCGACGCGCATGATCCGAATCTGCGCCATGCGCCGATGATGTTCACGACCGACCTGGCGCTCAAGATGGATCCGAGCTATCAGAAGATC
>Ga0116226_10004137_pt1 | contig 12822 bp, 4 predicted proteins | sample S1TSphfallax_FD_89692 | JGI IMG/M metagenome (GOLD analysis project Ga0116226, IMG submission 89692) | Host-associated microbial communities from peat moss isolated from Minnesota, USA - S1T2_Fa - Sphagnum fallax MG | ecosystem: Host-associated > Plants > Peat moss > Unclassified | place: USA... | reverse complement strand
CGTTTCAATATGATGATGTTGATCTAAGTCTGCGTGCCTGGAAGGCGGGGCTACAGGTTGGACTGTACTCCACGGACTTTATGCGGGATGTCGGCATGGGCGGTATGCGTTTGTATAACGAGGAGCGAATTATCACTCAAGCCCCCAAGAACTGGCAGGTGATTTTTGATCGGTATGGGAAGGACATTGAGGCAGGATACTTCCGGGATGCTGTTACTGAGGCACGAAAAATTGAAAATCCTCATGTTTAGTGATTATTAGAAAATATTCAAGGATTTTCGCTCCTAACGAGAGCTTTATCTGTATGGTTTGAATTTGTAACTCATAACCAATCAGTCCGTTACAGCTCTAGGAAGGCAATGATATGTTTCCGACTTATGTACACTTTGCCTTACTACTTTGTTGAAAAATCCGTTTGTGACGATATAAGCCTGAGCGATCATATTTCTTAGGCGTTTTAGTATCTTGGACATGGAAAATGAGGTTTGGTGAATTGTCTACAAGTAAATTCGTAAGGGATGTGCGCATTGCATTTCTTACCCCCTCCCTAGGGCCCCATAGTCTGCCACTGTGTGAACGTCTTGCCAAAATTTGTGAAAATTTTCGTGTATTCACTTCAGCCGAGGCGGATGAGTTTCATGGATTTCCTCGGGAATGGGGATCGGTCAATGTCACCGTGCAGAAATCTTTCAATCGTTTCCGCGTGTTGCGCAAGGCCTATGGCTATTGGCAGACAGGCGAGTTGCACATCCCCTATGACACGTATTATCACCTGAAAAAATTTTCTCCAGATCTCATTATTTCTAACCAACTGGGTGTTCGGACGGCACTTGCAGTGCTGTATCGGAAGCACAATAAAGACGTGAAGCTGATACTTTGGGCGACGCTTTCCCACCACTCGGAGAGAAAGCGCACTTGGTTACGGCGATTATTGCGTAAATGGATCATAAGCAATATTGATGCAGCCTTTGTGCATGGGAAGAGTGGAGAGGAATATCTTAGGGTACTTGGATACAGAGGGCCTGTGTATGGGGTGCCATACACAATAGATGGTGAGATTTTTGAGAATCGAGAATATAGGCCGGAAGCAAAACTGAGAAGGTTGCTGTACGCCGGGATGCTGATTCCGCAGAAAGGAGTAGTACCCTTCACGGCTGGTCTGGTGAAGTGGTGTGCGAACCACCCGGAAACCAGGGTCCGATTTCAGTTGATAGGGGACGGTCCCGAGCGAGGCAAACTTACCGCGCTGAAGCTGCCTACAAATCTAGAGCTTGAAATATTGCCCAAGATGTCTAGAACTGAACTGGCAAAACACTATGAAAAGTGCGATATATTTGCCTTTCCTACACTTGGTGATGAGTGGGGCATAGTTGTTAATGAGTCAATGATTAGCGGTCGGCCAGTGCTGGGAAGTATATATAGTCAGGCCGCAACGGAGTTGATTGTCGAAGGTGAGACTGGGTGGTTATTTGATCCGAACAATACACGTGGCTTATATGAGTCGTTAGATCGTGCCCTTACGCGCAGTGTGGCAGAACTAGAAGTGATGTCGGCAAAAGCCAGGCTTGCAGTAGAGCATTTGAGTCCGAACCGGATTGCAGAAAGAGTATTGAGCGCGGTAAGCAGCCTCTGCGCAGGGACGGGAAAGACAGACTCGAGAATGTCATTTCGTGGGAATGACCGACTAAGAGTATTAGTGGTGCATAACCGTTATAGGGAAGCAGGTGGTGAAGACCAGGTAGTGGCGCGTGAAGTCGACATGCTGGCAAGTCGTGGGCATTTAGTTGAGTATCTTTCATTTAATAACGACGCAATTCAAGGAAAAAAAAGACTGGTTTCGGTTGCTTTAAATTCATTTTATTCATCTTTATCACGCAAGTTGGTGGAAGAAAAGATTGCCGCATTTCGGCCTGATCTTGTTCATGTTCATAATTTTGTGGCTACGCTATCGCCGTCGGTATTCTTTGCTGCGAACTCCATGGGTGTCCCAGTCGTACACACACTGCATAATTATCGGTTGATCTGCAGCAATGCCAAGCTATTCCGTGACGGGGCACCCTGCGAGGAGTGTTTACAGGGGGGGAGTTTCCTGCCAGCAATCGAGCATGCATGCTATCGGGACAGCCGGACGGGTAGCGCGGTGATGGGTGCGTCTATTGCGGTCCACGGGATGTTGGGTACGTGGAGTGAGCGAGTTGATCGGTACATTGTGCTGTCAGAATTTACTGCGGCGAAGATGACACAGTTGGGGCTGTCGAAAGAGAAAGTTAGCATCAAGCCTAATTTTTCTCTGGACAATGGTGTTGGTAAGGGTGAGGGAGGATTTGCTCTGTTTGTGGGAAGACTAGTCCCTGAAAAAGGGATTGAGACATTGATTGCTGCAGACAAGCTTAATCGTCTGCCTTGCCCTTTGTACATAGTTGGCACGGGACCGATGGCAAAGACTTTGGAAGAGGCAAGTGCGCGAGAGGGAAGTAAGTTAGTAGTTCTGGGACAAAAAAACAGCGCACAGGTTGTGGAATTGATGAAGCAGGCGACGGTGCTACTGTTTCCATCGTTATGGTACGAGCCATTTGGGCTGGTGATAATTGAGGCAATGGCCTGCGGACTGCCTGTGATTGGTTCGCGAATTGGTGCTGTCCCAGAGATTGTCGAGGACGGAGTTTCCGGGCTACTGTATCAAGTAGGCAGTGCAGATGGATTATGCGGCGCTGTAGAGCAACTGTGGAGCAATAAACAACGTCTAAAAGAAATGCGAGTAGCTGCTCGGCGGCGCTATGAAGAGAAGTACACCGAAGAAGCCAACTACAAACAACTTATCAATATTTATGAAGAGGTATTGCAAAGTCCGTATGTATTGGGTGATGCGAGGTTGGCCGTGGCGGAAAGACCGTTGGTAACTGAAAATAAGGCAACCGTAGCTCTCCCAAAAAAACGATTGGTGCTTGCGATCAATACGATTGCACCCTATCGTATGCCAATTTATAGTGCGCTGGCGGAGCGATTTGAGACGCTAATTCTACATGGCGGTAATGAGTCCAACCGTGCGTGGAAGCTGAATATCCCTGATAAGTTAAAAACGCGCAGAGTGTGGACCAAACAAATAGAAGTGAAGAAACGCACAGGTGTTGCTGGTGTGGTTGACACGAGCTACTTCCATATTAATTTGGGTTTATTGTGGGAGATACCCATCTACAGGCCAGATTTAATTATCTCCAATGAGATAGGGATACGGAGTTGTATTTGTTATCTCTATGCCAAGTTAGCGGGGATTCCGCATTGGGTTTGGTGGGGTGGCACGCTCCATTCGGAAAGGAATATAGGTGGCATTAAGAAGATTTTTCGGTCTATACCCGCTCGGCTGGTGGAGAACTGGATAAGTTATGGGGCAACATCCACCGAGTATTTGGAGTCTATTGGTGTAAAGCGGGAAAAGATATTACAGATCCAAAACTGCGTACCCCATGAGAACTTTTTGAAGGTCCCGGAGAGCACAGAAACATGGTTTGCGAATGAACCGCGCCCGATTTTATTAAGTGTGGGGCAGTTGATTGCCCGCAAGGGGCTGGACAAACTGCTTGATGCGTGTGGCCGCTTGACGGCAGATGGCCGCGAGTACACGCTGGTGCTAGTGGGTAATGGGCCGGACCGGGACAAACTGCAAGCGCAGGCGGAGCATTTAAGGATCAAGCACTTTCATATTCTGCCGAACCAAACCCAGCAAGCATTAAATGGTCTTTATAAGACAGCGCAGGTGTTTGTGTTCCCCACGTATGAAGATGTATGGGGACTTGTGGCAAATGAGGCACTCTGGGCGGGGATCCCGGTCCTCTGCTCCAAATACGCGGGATGTGCAGCCGAGATTGTGCCGGAAGGAAATATATTTGATCCAGTTGATGCAGAGAGTTTTAACCGAGCATTGAAAAAAGTATTTGATGGAACTTTAGCGCCATGTGACATATCAAAATTGAAGACACATCAGCAGGTAAGTGATCTGATTATCCGATCGCTTGAAGTAGGTAGACCAATCGAATAATTGTCAAACCATCTGTTTATGGGCTTTCTTTTATTCAGTATGTTGATCGCCTAGGACAACTCCGGCTGCAAGTCTCTTAGCGGCCCAGTAGGCGCGTTCGATGTCCTCAGCCTGTAGGTTGAGCGAGCCATTTACGAAACAGGGGTCAGTAAAATTTTGATTGCTGATGCTGTCACTGGCATTGATGTCGGATGTGTTTACCCAGATGTCAGCGACCATTGGAGTGTTGGTCGGGGAAGGACGAACCAAACCGCCGGTGGTTGATTGGACGGACAGGTTGTAAAAATCTGACTGGGGAACACCGTAGAGGTTCCATACATAGGTGGCAATCGCATAAGGCATGGCATACCAATTGCCCTGTGAGTCGATGCCGCAGGAGACAACGCGATTGCCTTGAAGTGAAATGTCATGTCCAATTGCGATGGCTACACCGCTTCCGGCAGCATGGACCATCTCATTATTTTCGAACAGAACGTAAGCAGTGTAAGGTGGCGAGCTATTGCCATCGGTAACGAGGCCGGTACCGTTGTATTGGGGCGTGGTGGAAGAGGAATAGCCTTCAAAGTAGTTGTCATGGGCCCAGATGGGGGCACCCGGAGCACCTTGACTCTTGTAAATATTGACAACATCTTCCGTTGAGCTGCCTCCAATAGTATCAATGACTTGGTTCCACCCGATTTCTGCACCGTTTGGAGCCATTATGTTACCTAAGATCACAAAATGGCCAGCATTCGGACGATCGGTAGTGAGTCCACCGTTGCCGTCGCTGGCGCGGTCTTCCATTTGGCTGGCGATGTTGTAGAGAACTTTGACCGTGGAGACAGTGGAGGCCGATACATTGACTCCAAAACTAACGCCTGTGATAGTGCAGTTCTCAACGATGAGGGAGGAAATTAGCTGGGCTTTGACGAATTCGCCGCGTTGATTGCCAGCGATACCAGGATCGAGGGCAGTGCCGGTGACATTTTGGATGGTTACGTTAGCTCCACTTTTGACTCCAGAGACGTCGATGAGGTCACCCTTGCTGGTGATGACGGAATTTTGGATAATGACGGGCTGGTCGGTGGTGATCGTGATGGCGGCTACATTGGGGTTGGTGTTGTTCCAGACTCCGGAATAGGTGCCACCCATGGTGATGACAGTCGGCCCCAAAACCAAGGGCGGAGTAACCTGAACAGACGCTGAGGCCTGCGAGGAACCACAGCTTGCTGTTGCCGTGGCGGAACCTGCTGATTGGCCCTGAAATGCGCCATTGCCGAGGGCTGAAAGGATAGCATCATTGGATGTTTGCCAAGAGCATTCGGTGTTTTCAGGCTGGCCAGTAATGGCCAATTGGACTTGATTGCCGACGATGACCGAGGTGGTGGAAGGTGATAATGAGAGTGTTGTCGCGGATGTCGTTGTGGGTGTGTTGGAACTGACGGCTGCGGAACCACTGCTGGTGGAAACAGCGCTCGTGATTGAGGAGCAGCCTAGGATGAGGATAGACAATGCGAAAAGGCATACGCTCAAGGTTTTCCTCCATGAACATATCGCTACTTGACAGTATGAATAAGTCCCACTTGCGTAGGAATTTGACATTGGCATTGATATCCCCAAGAGAGCGGTTGGGCAGTTCCGTAGACGCGCTACAAGCCCTTAGTACATAAATCCGCTATGCTCCATATCGGTTGAGGATAGGAGATGCTTGCTCAGTGAGCCGGAGGACAGAGCATGACAAAAGTACCCTATGCTGAAAAGCTGTTCTAAAAAAGGACAAGCCACAAATGATTTGAGAGTTTATTTAATTGGTTATTTTTCAAGGCAGGATTGTAAAAGTTGAATAACGAACTTGTCATATCAGGATGGAACAGTTTTAGAACTTCCAATTGTATGTGGTTGGAGTTATTGTGCTGTATTGTGAAAAGCCCGATGCAAAGGATGAATTCGCTGCATCGGGCTAGACAGGTTTGTAAGTTATTGGTGCTGACTGTCCGGTAGTTGTCGGTCAGGATTAGTATTGTTGGTGCTGGTCCCCCAGAAGAACACCGGCAGAAGCTTTTTTAGCAGCCCAGTAGTTGCGTTCATTATTTTCTGCCTGGGGATTTAGTACGCCGTTGACGAGGCAAGGATCGTTAAACGATTTCAGTCCAATGGAATCGCTGGCGTTTGTGTCTGGTGTGTTGATCCAGCTATCAGCCGTCATGGGCGTATTTGCTGATGTCGGACGAATTATTCCACCAGCCGTAGTTTTTATTGTCAGATTATAAAAATTAGACTGAGGTACACCATAGAAGTTCCATAAGTAGACACCATCCGCATACGGCATAGCGAACCAGTTGCCGTAAGCATCGACTCCGCAGGAGACGACACGGTTGCCTTTTACTGTTATGTCATGTCCTACAGCAATGGCAACTCCACTGCCCGCCATATGTACCATTTCGTTGTTCTGAAAGAGAACATAGGCAGTATATGGAGCGGTTGCGTTACCGTCGGTAATCAGACCGGTGCCGTTATAACTGCTGCCAGCAGCCGTTGAGTAACCTTCAAAATAATTATCGTGTGCCGTGATTGTGGCATTGGCAGAACCGACACTTTTGTAAATGTTAACGACATCTTCGTTGGAAGTGTGGCCGATGGTATTGATGACTTGGTTCCAGCCGATGTCTGCCCCGTTGGGAGCGACAATATTGCCCAAGATTACAAAGTGACCGAGAGAGGGGCGAGCGGTAGTGAGACCGCCATTACCATCGCTGGCGCGGTCTTCCATGTTCGTTGCCACGTTGTAATCAATTTTGAGGGTCGATACGGTGGAGGCAGAACCGTTAACACCGTAACTAACGCCGCTCATAGTACAGTTTTCGACCACGAGTGAGGCAATCAGTTTGGCATTGACGAATTTGCCCCGTTGCAGGCCAGCAACACCCGGATCAAGAGCGGTGCCTGTAACATTTTGGATGGTCACATTGGCGCCGGTGGAGACACCAGTGACATCAATGAGGTCGCCCTTGCTGGTGATGACGGAGTTTTCGATGGTGACGGGCTGGTCGGTGGCAATGCTGATGGCGGGGACGGTGGGACTGTTGCTGTTCCAAACGCCGGAGTAGGTGCCGCCTTTGGTGATGACGATGGGGCCAGATGGAGTGGAGGAGTTGACTTGGATGACTGCGGTGTCTGTATAGATAGAGCCACAAGTGACGGTAGCAACAGCAGTGCCAGCGGACTGACCCTGAAACTCTCCATTACCGAGGGAGGAGAGCACGAGATCATTGGAGGTCTGCCAGGTGCAGGTGGTGCCTTTTGGTTGGCCTGTCACTTGGAGTTGGATCTGGGTCTTGGTCAAAATCATCGCGCTCGAAGGCTTAATTACCAATGTGACAGGGGTGGTTGCGGAGGCTGTACCAACTACAAGTGCAAGGAGTGCGGTTAGAGTAACGCTAAAGTTACTGCACCCTACATATTTTGAGGGGCGCTTTGCTGTAATCTTTTCGGATGAGTTACACATTTGGGTCATCACCTTTTAGCTTTTGTAAGTAGCTGATATATTTGGTTTTGTGAGGATTAGACATGGGATTATTCGTACAAAACTTCCCATATTGGTCCTTCCTTACGGCACCCATATCGGTAAATTTTTAGAGGGATTCATCTCGTCCCAAATTGGGCCAACTTTATGTGGAGGATTACTGTAAGCGAAAAAATGCCTAGGGCAGAGGAATATTCAAGTATGTTTCAATTTCAATCTTGAAACACTGAAGTTTTACGTTTGTGGGTTTGGCTTGGCTTACGACTGGTTGCCTCTCAACCAGGAAGAGTTCACAGTACAGCCATGAGAAATGTTGTGATAGATACTATTTTTATTTACTTGATCACTTTTATACGTTGGCTACTAGGTTTATAGTAGCGAAAAATCTAGGGGTAAGACGTGAATGTTATCTTAAATTACAACATCATTACTGTATTCATTTAATAGTTACTTCTTGCCAGATAAATTTGCATCCAAAGTGTCTAAATATTGATTTAGCGGTACTCGCGAAATAATTTTTACTAATAGCCAAAGTTCAGCCATAAGAAACCGAGAAGAAAAGCTGAGGAGTTTAGGAATGCTGGTACCTGAATTGACGACCGAAATCGAGACTTCGCTCATTCTCGGTGTCCCAATTGGCCTCCTTACCATGGATGATGCCATCAAGCAGGTGAATCAGTGGGTGGCAGAGCATAGCAAGTCCTGTCTGGTGGCCTTTGCGAATGCACATATGGTGGTGGAAGCCCAGCTCCATACAAGTTTTTATGAAGTGATGCAGCGGATGGACTTGATTTGTGCTGACGGTGCGCCGATCTATTGGCTGGTTCGAAAGAAGAGGGGTGGGCGAGTGGATAAAATCGCCGGACCTGAATTTATGCCCAGTTTTTGTAGGCAGTCTGTGGCGCTTGGGCATCGGCATTTTATCTATGGTGGAGCGCCCGGAGTTGCTGAAGAAGCCATCAAGCAAATGGAAAAGTTGTACCCAGGCATCAAGGTTGTGGGACACCATTCTCCACCCTTTCGGAAGCTGACAGCGCTGGAAATACGTGAAATTGCTTCAAAAATCAATGAATGTGGAGCAGACTTGGTGTGGGTATGCCTTGGCTGTCCAAAGCAAGAGGAATGGATGAGCGAGATCAGCCCATATTTAGATGGTAAAGTGTTGTTAGCTGTCGGTCAGGCTGTGGACATTATGGCCGGACGAAAGAAGCGAGCTCCAGCAATTCTTACCAAGCTCGGTGTCGAATGGCTCTATAGATTTGTCCAGGAGCCACAGCGATTATGGCGGCGCTACCTGGTAACTAATCTTATCTTTATTCTGCTCGTATTACGAGAGAAGCTTGATAACAGGCTGGATGCTTAGGTCATTAATAGTCAGTCGACTTTATAAAATTTTATGGTTTGATGTTTAACTTCCTCTAACTTTAATCTGCCCAAATTGGGCATGCGTCTTTCCAGTCCCTCTCGAATCCCATTCCCAAAGCAATTTCCACTCAGTACTTTGGTTCCATAGCCGATGCATTTAGCAGTGATTGCTATGTACATGCATGCCCAAACTACCGTGGTTTCCCGATTTTTAGGCCGATTCTTCGAACCCGCTGGGCCGACTTCAATCAGGAGCAATTTATTTTGAGCAATTCAGCCATGCGCTGAAGATCATTGATTCCGAGCAGGAGTGAATGGTAACGCGAAAATGCGTTTGAAAGACCAAGCACGGGCCCTGTATACAGCCACGCCAGTTAGTACTACTGCGAGGTCTTGGAACTCGTGCACCCATAAAACTTTTACAAGCCTTCTTCTTCTTTTCGCGTTCCTGCTAATAATGCAGAAAGTGTCATTCGGCCAAATGCAGTTGCTACCTGAAATCCTCAACTATGCTGGCACTGGTTCATCAACGTATTCAGGAGATGGTGGCCAGGCCACCAGCGCGGGAGTCGGTGTTCCCTCTGCCATAGCATTCGATAGCTCTGGTAACCTCTACACTGCTGACTTTTACGAGTGCCGTGTCCGTAAAGTAACCGCTGCGACTGGCGTTATATCGACCATAGCGGGCAATGGCACATGCGCGGACAGTGGAGACGGCAGTGCGGCCACCAGCGCAGAGTTGAACAAGCCAAACGGTGTAGCTGTAGATCCTTCTGGAAATATATATATCTCGGAATACTCAGGTGCCCGTATTCGGAAGATAAGCGCATCGTCCGGATATATCAGTACCGTTGTGGGCACTGGAACAGCAGGTTATTCCGGAGACAGTGGTCAGGCCACCAGCGCAGAGATAAATACCCCCAGCAATCTGGCTGTAGATAGCGCGGGAAATATTTACATTGCTGACAGCGGCAATAACAGAATTCGTAAAGTTACTGTCAGCACTGGTGTCATAACTACCGTAGCGGGCAACGGGACTGGAGGATATTCCGGTGATGGGAGCGCCGCCACCAGCGCAGAAATCAACAATCCTCACGATGTGAAGTTGGATGCCTATGGCAACATCTATATTGCAGACAATAACAATAATCGCATCCGTAAAGTGACCCTTTCAACCGGTTATATTTCCACTGTGGCGGGCAATGGCACAGCTGGATATTCTGGGGATGGCGGCGCGGCCACCAGTGCGGAAATTGATTATCCACAAGCCGTAATTATTGATGCCGCGGGAAATCTCTATATCGGGGACAGCACCAACCATCGAATCCGTATGGTAAACGGTGCGACGGGATATATCAGCACAGTTGCAGGCAATGGTACTGCATCTACTACGGGCAATGGTGGTGTGGGTACCAGTGCGGAAATCAACTTTCCGAATGCCTTGGCTGTAGATAATTCAAACAATATCTATTTCGCAGACAGCACGGGAAATACTATTCGTGAATTGACCCTAAATACAATGTTCCCAGCAACCAGCCTGGGCAGTAACAGTTCAGCACAAGACCTATATATTGAGACAACATCTGCCGAAACACTTACCAGTTTTACTCCGCAGACTTCACAAGGCAGTAAGACTGAGTTTTCTGTTGGCACCATTTCCGGATGCACTGTAAATGGGAGTACTTCAAATTCAAGCGGCACCATCTGCACAGTGCCTGTGACCTTTTCACCTGCCTATGCGGGGCAGCGATTTGTGCCCCTGACAGTGGTGACTGGTAGTGGCACCATTGCTTTTGGATTAGTTGGCACTGGGACAGGCCCTCTTGTAGCCATGACCCCCGGCATCACATCCACAGTAGCGGGCAACGGCACGGCGGGTGCCACCGGCAATGGAGCCGCAGCAACCAGTGCAGAGTTAAACAGTCCAAATCGTGTTGCCGTTGACAACGCCGGGAATATCTATATCGCAGACACAGCCAATAACGAAGTCCGTAAGGTGACAGCGTCAACCGGATATATCTCGATTGTTGCGGGTAATGGGACAGCGGGCTACTCAGGAAACAACGGCCAGGCCACAAGTTCAGAGTTGAACACTCCTGAGGGTGTTGCATTGGATGCTGCTGGCAACATTTATATTGTTGACTCCATCAACAACCGCATTCAAAAGGTAACGGTTGCAACCGGGGTGATATCGACAGTTGCGGGCAGTGGAACTAAAGGATATACAGGGGACGGCGGCCCAGCGACCAGTGCGGAGCTGAACACCCCATTTGATATTGCCTTAGATGCAGTGGGTAATATTTATATCGCTGATGGTGGTAACAGCGTTATTCGCAAAGTTAATGCGTCATCCGGACTGATAACTACCATAGCTGGAACTGGGACTGCGGGCTATTCCGGTGATGGTGGAGCTGCAACCAGCGCAGAATTGAAGTATGCAGGTGGGGTTGCAGTTGATAGCTCCGGCAACATATTTATCGCTGATTCCTATAACAAGAGAATAAGAGAGGTGACATATTGGACAGGCATTATCAATACAGTTGCTGGTAATGGAACAGCTGGCTATAGCGGTGATGGGAGTACGGCAACCAATGCTGAAATATATACCCCTGAAGGCGTAGCTGTAGATAGTGCTGACAATATCTACATCGCAGACAGCGGCAACAACCGTATCCGGGAGGTGATTAGCAGCACCGGTAACATTATGACCATAGCTGGCAACGGAACAACCACCTACGCAGGGAACAGCACTGCGGCAACCAGTACTGGATTAAATTTTGGGCTTTCCTCAAGCTATGGCGGATACGTAAAACTTGGTAGCAATGGTAATTTATACATTTCTGACACAAGTAATAATGCGATACGTGAAGTTAGTGTCAATGCATCCTCCCTAACTTTTGCCACCTCTACTTCGGTCGGTACGACCGATGCCACAGATGACCCACTGACTACAGTAGTCGCAAACATAGGCAACTCTTCGCTGACAATAGCTGTACCAAGTTCTGGTTCAAATCCAAGTGTGGCGACATACTACTCGTTGGATTCAAGTACAAGCTGCGCCGAGCTGACAAGTTCTTCAAGCACTGCGACACTGGCATCCGCGGCCACCTGCAACTATGCGGTTGATTTCGCGCCAACTACAACCGGCACAATTAGCGGCAGCGTCGTGCTCACAGACAATTCGCTAAATACAACTGGGACGACCCAGACCATTAGTTTGAGTGGCACAGCAACCGCCGATAATACTACGACCACAGTTACAAGCTCAGGCACACCTTCAATCTATGGCAACTCGGTCACATTTACCGCAACTGTTGCACCGACGGTCGGGTCATTAGTCGCGGCTGGTACGGTGCAGTTCAGCATTAATGGTAGTGCCGTTGGCTCGGCTGTCACCCTCAGTAGCGGTACGGCAACCTACAACACCAGTTCACTCGCGGTAGGGACAAACAGCGTCACAGCGGCTTACACACCTACATCCAGCAATTTCAACAGCAGCACTTCCTCGGCATTTAGCCAGGTGGTGAATCAAATTACACCAACAATCAGTGTTGCAACATCTGGTACACCAAGCACCTATGGCGGGTCGGTGACATTTACGGCGACCATTTCAAGCGGGCCAACCGGCAGCATCACGTTTTATGACAGTGGTACTTCCATTGGGACTGGGACGATTAGCGGAACGACAGCAACCCTTACAACATCCACACTGACAGCCGGAACGCACACCATTACTGCGGGCTGGGCAGGAAATACCGACTATGCGGCAGTCACCTCGAGTTCGATCAGTCAAGTAGTGAACAAGGCGACGCCGACGCTGACGGTGTCGAGCTCTGGTACGCCGAGCACCTACGGGGGGTCTGTTACATTCACGGCGACCATTTCGAACAGCCTGAGTGGGACCATCACCTTTTATGAT
>Ga0116226_10004134_pt1 | contig 12830 bp, 14 predicted proteins | sample S1TSphfallax_FD_89692 | JGI IMG/M metagenome (GOLD analysis project Ga0116226, IMG submission 89692) | Host-associated microbial communities from peat moss isolated from Minnesota, USA - S1T2_Fa - Sphagnum fallax MG | ecosystem: Host-associated > Plants > Peat moss > Unclassified | place: USA... | reverse complement strand
TTGGTGTATTACACTATGGGTTTTGGACAAGGAAAATCAATATTATGTTGGTGTCACATAGTAATATGGATTTGGCATCACATTTGTGCATAAGATCTTATGTTAGGCAAAAGGCATTGGATATTCCAATAAATTTTATTAATTGGTCAATTGGTTTGATTGGTCCAAGTGCTTTGTTATTTGTAATCTCCCACCTTTATGGTTTGGGCATGGGAAATAGTAAACCAACCATCTTGGATGTGAGAATTAGTCCTTGAGACCCAAATGGGTGGGGATGCTCTAATTGGGACATGTTTTTACCCCCCACCCACTTGTGAACATGCCCAATATTATGACTATGTTGTTAAACCATTATAATCAAACCAAACATTTTTGTTTACATGTGTACAATATAATGCCTAATTAGTAAGTAGCTAGTTCTTGGGTCATTAATATTAGTCACAATTGATTTATACGTGGCATGCAACATGTTACTAAAATTTAATCACTATGACAAAATTGTGTTTATTACAACTTGTTTGTTGTAACTAAAAAATGTCTAATAAAACTGGATTACAATTACAAAGTGTTCGATAGAATTGGATTACAACTAAAAAGTGTCTGATATAACTAAATTACAACTATATAGCCTAGTTGCAATGGACATGATTTTCTCATAGTGAATCATTACAAATATTAGTGGTTATCAATTATGTATTTATTTTATTATTTTGATCTATTTATTGAAATAGTGGACCAATAAAATAAGTTTCATCTTTTGAATTAACTACTCAATATGATTTCAAAATTTCCCTTTACTCATTTTTTCAACTACATAAAATTGCAATTATATATGTAACTATATTAAGTTTCATCATTCAAACAAATGTATTGATGTTTTTAAAAAATCATTATGATCACAATACATAATTAAATCAATACTTCAGAATTGAATAGATCATGGAATTCAATGGTCTTGAAAAAATATATAATTTAGTTTGTAGCTTGTATCTAACAATTATATCATAAGAAACAAAGTGTAAAAAATGTCTGTGAATATTTTCTACATGAAGTTCATAAACATAATTAATCTATAACAAAATTGAACCAATTAATTTAATCATTATCCCTTGCTAACTAACATTGGCTTCTACTACCCAAATGAAATGCAAAATCAATTTATAGCCAAAAAATTATTAATTTTACTTTGTTGACTAACATTAAAATCTACAACCTTGATGAAGTGTTAAGTGAATTCACGATTTAGCCCAAACATTAATTTTCATTATCAAAACTTGTGTACTCTTCTAAAATGTCATGTATATCTTCTCCATCTTCATCAACATCATCTATAACCATTTCATTTGCATGAATAATAGAACCCCTAACAACAACAACTAGTCAGATTGCTTGTGCAATTACAATTGGAGCTTGAAGATTGTTGTACTCATCAACACTATCAATTTTAAACATATCAAGATCAATGGGGTCAATTTGAACCTAGTTTAATATGTGTCTCCCACGAGGATCCTTCCAAAAAACAACCTTCCAACCTCATTCCTTTGGGTATGATGCAAAAAAAACTTATTAATATGAAGGGGGAAAACAAAGGATGCATCTGAAATGGGGATTAGAGAAAAACAATTCATAAGGGTAAAAGCATACTCATCACGTTTGATTGTTGCACTACTCCCATTGTAATTTCCCTTCACCCAATTACACAATAGAACTACAATTTTCAAAACCTCATAATTTAATACTAATATCCCTTCCATCCACCCCTCATACTCGAGGTTTGTAACGATAGGTCTTTGTGTCATTTTGCCTTGATATGCATATTTGTTCAAATGTTGTGGTTACGCCATTGTCACAAGTTGTCAAATGTTTTTCAACATTAAACACATGAATATGATTATTGAAAGCATACATAGTTCAATAAGACCTACCTTCCAAGGTAGGTGGCATGGACATGTGTAATGCGTCCTTATCAATTTGCTCCCCATCCTTGATACCTAAAACAATTGTAATCCTTATCCGTTCAAAGAAAGGTGGCAATTCCTTGATATTATTTGGGAACACAAGAGCCCTTGATTGAGCTCCACCTAAAAGATGTAAGAATTCATGCTTCTTTTTGTTTTGCTCAGCAACTTCCATGTTGTATTTCTTATCACATTAAATACAAATAATATTTTTAAACATTATCAAATTTTTTATGGCACATGGCAGACCTGATACACATATTTACTAATAAGCATTTACATTTATTAGTAATTTATTGCCAAATGATATATGGCCATATGTGTAACGACTGACCAAACACTAAAACACATGTATACAAATCTACATATTTGATTACAAAAATGAACCTACAAAAATTGGTCTCTAAACTATTAGGCTCAATTTTAAATGAGATTTTTACCTTTATAGTTTTTAAATATTATTGAATGACCAAACTTTTTCACACAAATGAACTAACAACCTATAAAATACACAAATATTAAAAAATCAATTATCAATTATTATTTGACCCATAAACAAATAGCCGAATGGATCCAAATTTCAAATAATTAAAATGTTGTATTATAATTTAAGATTTAAGATATTAGATACACCATGTAACCATCAACTTTACATTATGAAGCACAAACGAATAAGCCATATCTCGGAAATTTGGATCCATTGATAGTGGATGCCCACCTCCTTCATGTACTTCATCAACCATTGTAAGGTTTTCTTTGTCATCCCAAACCTTTTTCCATGTGGTTGTAAAATCTTGCAAGTATTCGGTGCAAAACCCCAAAACCTCTTCCAATGCATAACCTTTTGCCATGTTTCTTTCCATCCTAACTTTATTTCAAATATATCCCTTCAATGTCTTCATGCAATGTTCAATAGGATACATCCATCAAGTATGCACGACCCCACATATTTCTAATTGCTCAAGAAAATGGACTAACAAATGGGTCATGATGTTGAAAAAAGAAGGGGGAATCTCCTATTCCAATAGTACTAACATAAGGGCCACATCCTTCTTGAACTCCTCCATCATTGTCAAGTCTAAGATCTTTGCACATAGCTTCTTGAAAACATGAGACAAACGGATAATGGCTAGCTTGCAACCTTTTGCCATAAGGTGTTGCATGCATAAAGGTAATAAATCTTGCATCATGATGTGATAGTCGTGTGATTTCAGCCCCTTCAATTCCCCATCTTTCTAAATTCAATACTTTAGACTTAACACATAACAATAGGTGTTTTCAAGGTGAAAAGAATTGGCAAAAAAAATTCTTCATTTGATAAGACATAAAAGGCTATGGATTCAATGAACCCACTCAATGTAAATTACAACCATAAATGGCTTCGTATACCGCACTCTTTGAGATCTTCCATGCATGCCATAATGTCTTTGTTACATGTGTGTATTGAATCATAGCTCAAATTGAGCATCTTGGCTTGCAAGCCTCATAACTTGTTATTGGTAGTTTGTTGTTCTTCGATAACAACTCCTTTTGTAACAAAGAAAATAATTCATCCACAAATGTGTAAATGACGCCATGCATTATGCTCAAATCAAACAATAACAATGTTGCAACAACATGCTTGTGGCATACCTTTCATATAATGGGGTTGTTGCCTTGATGGTGAGCTCTTCCATTAGAATTTCATGCTCATGTGGAACATGTAAATCTGATGTGTTGTTTTCCAAAGGTGGATTGTCAATAGCAATTTGATTTTGAAAAACTTCATGGACTGCATCAAATGTTCCAAAAGCCTCAGTGACCATCCTATGTATTTACATTTATGGATCAAAGGTAGGTGGGTGATGCACTCCCAACTCCTTGAAGGACCCAAAAGTGAGTCCAAGTACAAAACAACGAAAGGGGGAGGAGTTGGGGCACGTTCCTTAGCTCACAACACTTTGAGGGGTAGAGGGGTGTGTTGGAGCTTCAGGATGGGACTAGGAAAAGTTGACAAGCTTCACTCACTCACACGGGCCTGCACACAACCCACACAAAGTGGTTAGTGCATAGTTGAAACACCTTTGGTGCTAGGATGAGCCACGGGCAACCGAACACACAAGACTCATCACAGCCCGGACTTGGGGAAAGCCACCACCTTCCCCCTTATAGTATATTCTACACCTCTTCATGGGGCCTACATCTAAATGACTTTTCTCTCCCGGAACTCTCACTCGCCCCAACTGGGACTCCCGCGACTTTGGAGCCCCATAACTTTACAAACAGACCTTAGATCGAAATGTAATTTAAAGCAAAGTTGTAGCCTTCGTCAAGAGCTTTCCAACGGTATGTCACACGTTGTTTGCAGCTAAGTAAATTGGGACGATTCTTGAATTTTTCTGGTCGGGAGTCAAACTGACAATTTGACTTCCGGCCCTTCTTTTGGCCATAACTTGTGTTTCAAATGTCCAAATGAGCAATGCAAGCCCATTTTAAATATCTACGTTTCAAGAGATTTCCAATGATATAAAGAATGCCATAAGCCATTGAGTTTTGACCCCTGAAATTGCTTTCTGAAATTTTGGGAGTCCATCAAAAGTCCATCTCCCAAAGTGGGAGTTGCCTTGGGAGTGTGAGGGTTCACTCCCTCACGTTTTCCTACACTCCCGGGAGTATGTGATGTGACTCCTGAGCTTTCTTTTGGCCCGCATCCTTGCAACCCCTTTTGCCTTGGTCGCAAGCCCAAAGCTAGGGTTGCGATAGTGGGTCAACTTGGACACGTGTTTTATGGTTTGTATTCATACTTATTGGTGAACCAACTTTTTCACTAATGTAAATTTCTTCATTTGCCTCTTCAACTTGTACTTATTGGCAACCTAACCAATTAGATCAATTGGATGTAGTAACCTTATTGAACTTCATTTTGGGTAATTGTAACAACAAAAAAGAAAAATATTAACTTCAAACTCATCACTAAATCTTCAGATTATGGGGACATTATTCAAAGTTTATTGGTCATTAATTCAACATAGACATTGTTAGGTGATATAACATGACATTTCTATAAGTTTGACAATGATCAAGATTGAATTGAAAACCTTTGTCAACTGCTAAAACAAATGAAATTCAATCATGACTATTCATGATCATTAAACCTTCAATCTTTATGAAATGAATTATCACATAGATTCACAAGCCTGACAAGAAAAAATCCTTAATTGATTATTAGTTGAATAGATTTCAAGATCAATTAAATCTAGTAACCTCACAATAGTTCATCTCAAAACATGATTCCCATAACAACTTGGGTGGGTTCTCCCCAAGGCAACAACCTCAACCATGTGTTCCAATGAACTTGGGCCCAAACATGTTATTTCACGAGTTATTTCATTATGTTATTTCATGAGCATGTGAACATGAATAATTAAGTAGGACCGAATCTTTTTTAGATTATTCTGTCCATGTTGATAGAATATTATAAGAATATTTTTTACACATAAGACAAAATATTTGGTGACATGGAAAAATATTTCACCATGTGTCCATGGATGATTGATTTTTATGGATGAAAAAATGGGCTGAATTTTATTTTAAACGTTGGCAACAAATGTTATTTTTGTAGAAAATTGAACAAAAAAAACAAGGTGGAAACAATTTTTTTTGGTTTTTATCACATTTCAAAGTCATGCTACATATTTATTTAATATGAAATATATTTAAGTTTTGTAGCATCTAAACCATATAAAATCGTTTTAACCATTTTTTATACTACCAAGGTGTAAAACATTCGAATTGAACAAATACATATGTGCAAAAACGAAATATATATGTCATGACAGGTCCGTCATCCTAAATGTAAATGGTTTTTCTATGGTCAGTGTGAGACAAAAATGATGATTTAAGTTACGAAAATTCCAAAATCATAAACATGTTTATGATTGGTATTAATTAGTGGAGATGAAATCACAATGGGTTATTTCATTACTAATGTGCATAAAATTTAATAAATTAGTTATGTTACTATGTATTAAATTATGATTCCTATTTTCAATCCATTGTAGAATACATAAGCAATTAACATATTAAAATATTATATTGACATGTTTATTATTTAATGCGTAAAGTTGAGCACGGTAAATTGGTTTTAGATTATTAATAATGGAATTTCAATATATGCACCTCACATTACTAAAAAATTCTATTTATTGTGAATGTCTATCGAGAATATAATAATCCATTATTTGAATGAATTATTTATTGAATTTCATGGGTGTCAAATCCTTGGCATTACATCTTTTAGATTAAAAATTCATTTGAGTTTCCCAATTTATTAAATGAACATTACAATTGATTATTGGGGACACAAATAATACAATAATTCACTAAAGATATTATTATAGCTACTTTTACAAATTTAAATAAACATAAAATGTACTTATTATTTCACCTATAAAAATGAAATAATATTTGAATATTATGGATTAAAAATTTCAAACAATTTTGGACATGAAAAATCAAGAATATTGAGAATAATTTGTAGAACAACATGTTATATATTTAATGTGCAAATGGGATGAAATTAATATCACTACATTATTAATAATGGCACTTGAAAATTTTGCCCTTACATTATTAATTAAATCTAATTCTAGCGAACGATTGTCAAATATAAAATAATCAAATTTCCCAACAATTATTTGACGAATTTCATGGATGTTTTTAACTACATAAAAATATGTACATGAAATTAAATATAATCCTTAACATTTCAATTTTTAGAAGGAAAACTTGAGCTTAATATCCTTAAAGATGTATTTGGAATTTCACATGTGATTGAAAAATGCTTATGTGCAATGTTTGGTTTGCAACTTGACATTATTCACATTTCAAAGGATGATACATATGATGTCAACAATAGCGTTATTAAATCAATATAACACATTCCAATGAATGTTGGTCAAGGATTAAAATGGACTTTCAATGGTGCAAAGTTCAAGATTATTGGGGAAAATCTCCCCAAAAGCTTTCAAGATATTGTCATGACCCCATAGATTATTATATATTGAATGCTTGTGATGTCGCCCATATTGTGGAGGTGAAGTAGGAATTGATTGTTGACATTGAGGTTCATCAAATTACATTCATAGATTTGTAAGACATTTTCGATAAGGTGGAATGTTACAAAATTTTACGCATCCTTTAACATTTTCCCATTTGAATTCATTAGAAGAAATTTTGTCCTACATAACTAGTCAATAAATGACTAAACATCTTCTATGTCGCAACCCTAGTTTTGGGCTCACGACTAAGGCAAAAGCGGTTGCAAGGGTGCGGGTCAAAAGAAAGCCCAAGAGTCACATCACATACTCCTGGGAGTGTAGGAAAGCGTGAGGGAGTGAACCCTCACACTCCCAAAGCAACTCCCATTTTGGGAGATGGACTCCAAAAATTTCAGAGAGCGATTTTAGGGGTCAAAACTCAATGGCTTGTGACGTTCTTTATATCATTGAAAATCTTTTGAAACGTAGATATCTAAAATGGGCTCGCATTGCTCATTTGGACATTTGAAACACAAGTTATGGCCAAAAGAAAGGCCGAAAGTCAAATTGCCAGTTTGACTCCCGACCAGAAAAAGTCAAGAATCGAATGGTAAGTGCTTTAAACAATTCAAGCTAATTAACATCACAATTTCATTGAATGAAAATTGTTTATTCAACATACAATACTTTAACTTCATAATTGGGTTGTGTTGTAAAAAAAACAAAGGCAAAGAAGCCCAAGTTTGATTAAAATTGCAAAAGATTTGCAAGGATATAAGTAAATTGGTTCAACATCTATAAGTTTGATTCAACTTGAAAAAATGTAATTTATTTTCTATTTTTGTGTTACCCTTGACCTTTTGATAAAATTGGGTACCAATAATAATGTGGCAATGTTAATGATTTCATTTTAATAGTTAGGCAGTGGATTATCTTATTTAGGTATCAAGGAGAATGTCAACAAGATTGACCAAGTTGGAAATTAACTAAGTTGAGTAAGATGGGAAGGTTTTAGATGTGTTGGATAAAACACATGCTAATAGTCAAACATTGGCTAACATCAAGTCCATGTTTTCAAACTTCTTGGGGAAGTTGAAGGACTAGGGTGGTCCTAGTTCAATTGAACCCAAAGCTCTTTGTGAATAACAACTTCCATCACCTCATGTGGTGGTTTGTAGTTAGCGCAGTTGCTATGTTGCTTGAATCGGATCCATTGGACACCTTTGGTGTAGGTGGTGGCAATGGGAGTGTACATTATCTTTCTAGGGACAAAATTGGGGTGGGTTGTATAGATGCATGTGTTTCATTTAAAATGTTAAGGATTGCAACTCCTCCATCAAAAAAGGTGGTATTAGATCCTAACTTGATTAATTAGTCAGCCCCCAAACATGGTTTCAAAGGAGCAGCTTGTGTTGTTTTGCAACCTTGAGCCTCACCAATAAAAAAAAAATTGTTGAACAGGAGATCATTGACATCTCCAACAAATAATCCTGTTGGCGAGGGTGTTGAAATTTCAGCTACAATACAAGTGAAAATTCAACAAAGATTGTTGGGTGGATTTATATTACAATCTAGGAGTTTTGATTAGCTTGAACAATGATTGTCCATTTGGTTGTACAACAAAATCTACTTGGAAAATATTGAACGGCAGGGTAATTGCACCTTTAGAGTTTTACAAAGAGAAGGAAAAATATCTTAATGTAAATTGTTGGTAATTATTGTTAATAAAATTGTATTTTGTTGTAGGTTAGTTGGTGATGCTATTCAACCCAAATAGCTCAAAATAGAAGGTTACAAAGAGGCAAAATCAGTGGACTATGGAGGGTTGACAAATGGTATCACTCTGGAATTCCAAATCTTTTTGTTAAAGTAGATATTTTAGTTGTTCATGTTGCTGAAGTCTTAGTAATGGTCACAAATGAAGTAACTAATCAGTTTATAATGGGGGGTGTGATAGGCTCATTTGCTTTATGGAGTTGGAAGTATGTAAAATACTTTGTTTAACATTGTCTTCACAATGATCAAGAAATAGATTTATATGACATGTTTATTTTTTCTAGTGCTTCTTTGGACACCCACTTTGTTATGACCCATGATGTTGAATTGGCAAAATAATTCATTGTCAAAGTTTTGTTGCATAGTTTTATTTCAAATATAATGATTGTTTAATGTCTTACACATGTCATTTCATGAAACTAAAGTTATTACAAAATTCATCCATTGAAACACTATTACATAATCACTTAAGAATGATTATATATACCTTGCTTTTACATATAATGACACAATTAGCTATAGACATGTCAAACTATAAAGTGCCACATGTTGGACAAATGGCATTTATCATGAGGACGCGTGGCATATCATATGATGTCACATGTCCAATCAAGGAAATTTTAATTTCATAAGATACATGTTTTTGTACCTGGGACAACTACCAAATTATTAATCTATGACTAGCATGTGGAAAAATCCATCCATGTGCACCAATAATTAATGGGCACATGTAGTAGAAGAAGCCAAGTTGTCATATGTTAATTGAAAAAATATTGCCACACACGTACCTTTTAATACACTATAGCCAATGAAAACTTAACACTTATGTTCATTTATGAATCAAGACAGTCATATCCAAATCATTTTTTACTTAACACCTTGTAGATTACTTTTGTACATAATGACTACTAGGTGGAATATGTGTTGCCATGTGCAATCCATGTTGGCATCCATGTCACATAACATGTGTATTTGATGAGGCACAATGATTCCACAATTGTCCATAATGACTATTAGCTGAGAACTACCATGTCATGTCCTCTACGACTAAGTGTCTTAGATGTCTTGTCCAATATGACTTTAATGCTTTTAGTCATTTGCATCTTCAATGAATGATTGAAAAATCAATCATATAAGGAGTCATAGATTCCTTATTTTTTTCTAATGATTGTTCCACTTCTACTTCTAATTATTTTCTTAAATCCATTAGATAATTTGTTTATTTGGATACATCTCTTGTGGTTAGTGTGATAGATTGTGTGAAGGTGATGTTGCAAGCCTCAAATGCCTCCTCAAAGTTGAGAGAATTGAACAATGATACCTTATGCATTGATAATGTTTTCTTTGAACTTTTGCTTGTTGACAATTTGGATGGGCATTTTGGTCAGTTGCAAAGAATGGATAAGAAGTACAACGAACATTCTTGGTGCAAGGTTAAAGGCAATGAACATCAATAATAATTTCAACCTTAATTACATTTCGCAAAATATGGTGCTTAGGTCATTTGAAATGTTGAAAAGATCTCTACAATTACTTTGTTTTTAATGGTAATCATAATGAAACATTCTAAATTGACAACATTATTCATGGTTTGACCAATGATTGTTTTGCTCTTGGCTAGCCCTATTGTGAAATTGTAATGTTGTGTTATTCTATGTGAACACATGTGAAAAACTCCTATGTATTATGTCATGCATAAATATGTTTTCCTGGACATTAATCTAGAGAAAAAATGTTCTTGTTCAAGATGTTTATGGATGGAGATAGTAGTGGATGTGTGACTTGATGAAGTGGATTCAACTTGGGGGTGACCTCCAAACAACTTGGATAATGTTTGATCATGTGAAACATGTCCAAGTTTGGATGACCTTTGCCTACCATGTGTATGATCTAATTTATTATAAAGTGACGACAATTACATTTGTGACATGTAATTTGAAGAAACATATGTTCAATGTGTCATGTGGTGAAAGTTAAACAAGGTGATGTTGAAAATAGGTGTTTTTAATCTAAACTTCAAGGGCTTCATGGTTGACAATGTTCAAGCAAATTGGAACACAATACAAATCATGTATGGTAGTGGGGATCTTAACGAACCTATGGTCAATAAAGAGTGAACATGTTATTTCCACTAGATTCAATGCATGGATAGACACACAAAACAACAAATCAAATGGGAGATGCAAGAACAACACAAGACCTTGTTGTACAAATATAAGAATGCCACCTTGTTGGAGATATCATATGGTTGTTATGTAGTTATTTAGTGTTGGTGGTATTCCTTGGGGGTTGCGAATGCAATTGGGTTGCAAAAGTTGGAGAATTGGTGCACTTATGTGTTAGAAAATCAAAAGGTTTTATGATACATCTAACTTTTCCATCCCTCCCCCCCATTCCATCCCATCATGTATTCATGGCATGTTTATAGAACTTGTAAATGATGTGAACATACATATATTATTTTTGTAAAAATTCATTATGGAGGAGCTTATGGACATGCCCACTTGCAACCCCTTAAAAACTTTGCATAACATATGGTTTCAACAATCGGGGAAAATGGGAACTTGCTTATACATTGTAACTTTTAATGATTATGTTCAAGCTTTAAAGCAAACAACATTGTACTACCATTCCAAGAAGGGTGGTCCATCAAGTTACGGGCATGATAAGAGTGAATTTTTCCTGCGTAAAGCAAGTTAATCTAATGACTTGAATCAACTTGCAGACACAATTCTGAATTATGCACCAAACTCATATTTCACAACAAGAATTGCACATATGGAAGGGGAGATCTTTAGCTTTTGTAAAACAAAACAAAACTTGTTTTCAAGATTAGAAGGGGATTCACATAGGCACAATCATGTTAATTTTGTTCGTCCATGTATCAACAACCAACTTGAAAAATCACATCTGCAAATTTAGTGGCCTTTTCATAATGTTGATCGATATGAGGTTGTGACTATTGTTAATGGAAGTGCTGAAGTTTTGAAAGGTCCTTGAAGAGATGGAATTTGGCATATAGAATGATGTCCTTTGACCTTGCACATCAAGTGTTCAACTTTGCCAAAAATCACCAACCATTCTTATACTGCAAGGATTATTACCAAATTGATTGCCATCGGTATTCTTGCCCCTATTTACTTTGGTTTGTCCTCATAGTTCATAGTTGCACCCCACAAGCTTCACAAGTTTTAGTTATGTGCATATGACATGAATCATTGTGTGGGGGGTAATTGTAGTTGATGGATTAGTAGTTCTGTTTATGCGGTGTATGTAAAAAGGGACCAATTTTTCACAAGATGAGGTGAAATCCCTTGAAGAAGTAGACTTTGTTTTCAATATATGACAACCTATCCTTCTTCAAAGTTTGTTCAATGTGATAAGTTCCATTTTAATAAATCAACCTACAAATGGAATGTTGTGGCCCATAACATAGAATGAGAAGGTTTTTTGATGCACATTGTCATTTACGATGTCAAAGCAACATTACACTCAATGGGAGGTTGGTTGGCTTCTTGTGGTGACTTTCAACCCACCATTGGGGGTTCCTTCTTTTATATACGGATGCATCTTCAAAATTTTATTTGGTGGAACTTCAAACAAGATGTAATATGAAATTACAATTAAAATTTTTATAGCTTACACTTGCATGGACTTTATGATTATGATTTCAAGCTCATTAGGGATATGGGGGAAATGAGTGCCATGTAAACACATGTACTGTGAATTGTAACATGTCACATTTTGTGAACAATTTAAAAATTTTGTTCATTTTTCAATTTGGAGTTGTGACAAAATTTGTCATTTGTTGGTTCATTTTTTAGCTTTTATGTAAGTAGGAATAATAATTAGAAGTGACACCATTTTGTAACAAAATAATGTTCATTGCACTCAAAATGATGCTATACATTTCGTTCAAAGGCCAAAAATTGCACTAGGTTTTATTGTTATAATTTAATATGTTTTGATTTGCTGAAGGATTGAATTAATGTTGATTCATTAATTTGGTATGTATGAGTCATGTTTCATTGTGTGAAAAATCACACATTAGATTGAATGTGTTAGTTACATATTGAGT
>Ga0116226_10004133_pt1 | contig 12831 bp, 15 predicted proteins | sample S1TSphfallax_FD_89692 | JGI IMG/M metagenome (GOLD analysis project Ga0116226, IMG submission 89692) | Host-associated microbial communities from peat moss isolated from Minnesota, USA - S1T2_Fa - Sphagnum fallax MG | ecosystem: Host-associated > Plants > Peat moss > Unclassified | place: USA... | reverse complement strand
TGAGGGTTCCATCGACCAATTTCGCCCGCGTTGCAATCGCCGGCTTGCTGTTGCCTTTCGCCGTGTCTCGGCGCTAACCAGGAAGCTGGATTTAAAGAGACCTACGACATGAGCGATCGGGCGCCCTATCGGATCGAGGGCCGGACAGGGGCTTGGGAGGTGGTGCTAGGGTTGGAGGTCCACGCCCAGGTCGCCTCCAAGTCCAAGCTGTTCTCCGCGGCGGCGACCGGCTTTGGCGCTGGGCCGAACGCTCAGGTGAGCCTGGTCGACGCCGGCTTTCCCGGCATGCTGCCGGTGATCAATCGCTATTGCGTCGAGCAGGCGGTGCGCACGGGCTTGGGTCTGAAGGCGAAAATCAATCTTTGGTCGCGCTTCGACCGCAAGAACTATTTCTATCCCGACCTGCCCCAGGGTTATCAGATCAGCCAGTTCAAGGACCCGATCGTCGGCGAAGGCGTCCTGGAGGTGGAGCGCGACGATGGCTCGACCTTTACGGTGGGGATCGAGCGGCTGCATTTGGAGCAGGACGCCGGCAAGTCGATCCACGACCTGGACCCCCATTGGACCTATGTGGATCTCAACCGCTCCGGCGTCGCCCTGATGGAGATCGTGTCTCGGCCGGATATGCGCAGCCCTGAGGATGCGGCGGCCTATGTCAAGACGCTGCGCGCGCTGGTGCGGCGGTTGGGGACCTGCGACGGCGACATGGACAAGGGCAATCTGCGCGCCGACGTGAACGTCTCGGTACGCAAGCCCGGCGCGCCGCTCGGTACGCGTTGCGAGATCAAGAACGTCAATTCGATGCGCTTCATCCAACAGGCGATCGCCTATGAGGCGCGCCGCCAGGTCGAGATTCTGGAGGACGGCGGCTCCATCGTTCAGGAGACGCGCCTGTTCGACGCCGGCCGGGGCGAAACGCGCTCCATGCGGTCAAAGGAGGAGGCGCAAGACTACCGCTACTTCCCCGATCCCGACCTGTTGCCGCTTGAGATCGATGCTGATTGGGTCAAGGCGATCCAAGAGACCCTTCCCGAGCTGCCCGATGCGCTCCGCGCGCGGCTCCAGACCCAATACGGCCTCTCGCCCTACGACGCCCGAGTGCTGGCGGCCGACTATCTCCTAGCCGACTATTTCGAGACCGCGGTCCAGTTGCTCAACGCGCAAGGCGGGCGCGACGCCAAACTCGTGGCGAACTGGACCTGTAATGATCTGGTCGGGCGCCTGGTCAAGGACAGTCTGGAGATCGACGCCAGCCCGATTCCCCCAGCCGATATCGCCGAGCTGGTGGCCTTGATCGAGACCGGCGTGGTGTCCTCCAAGATCGCCAAGGTCGTCTTCGATCACATGTGGGCCGGCGAAGGTTCGCCCAAGGCGATCGTGGAGGCTCACGGCCTGATCCAGGTCACCGACACCGGCCTGATCGAAGGCGTGGTCAATAGGCTGATCGCCGCAAATCCCGACAAGGCGGAGGCCGTTAAGGCCAAGCCCCAAGCGATCGGCTGGTTCGTCGGCCAGGTCATGAAGGAGACCGGGGGCAAGGCCAGTCCCGGTGCGGTAAATGAGATCTTGAAAGGGAAGCTCGGGCTTTGAATCTCACCGTCAGCTTTCCCCCGCGCCGACGGCGCCTTACATCAGCACCATGGCGAGACCTACATCCATCTCTACGTCCACATCTTCGAAAGCCCCGTCGTCCAGGCTAGGGCCATCATCGCTTGGGAGTGGGGCGGCCCGCCGGGGACGGCGCAAGGCGCCGCCGCCAATCTGGCTGATCTTCGCGGCGGTGGCGTCTGCGGCTATGCTGGCGGTCGCCCATGGCTTTGAGACGTTCGGTCGCTTGCCACCCTGCGAGCTGTGTTTGCACCAGCGCGAGGGGTACTGGATCGCCCTAGCCGTCTCCCTCGTGGGCGTCGCCGCCTCCAAGTTTCGATGGTCCGCGCCCCGGATATTCGCCTTGCTGCTGGCGCTGATATTTTTGGGCGAGGCGACGCTGGCCGCCTATCACGCAGGCGTGGAATGGCGTTGGTGGCCGGGGCCGACGAGTTGCACCGGAGGCCACGGCGTGGTCAAGCCGTCCGACATGCTGGCGCTTCTGAAGGGCGCGCACACCGTGGTCGTGCAGTGCGATCAGGCCGCGTGGCGCCTGCTCGGCCTCTCCATGGCGGGCTGGAACGCGCTGGCGGCTCTGGCCCTGGCGCTGGCCAGCCTGGTCGTCGCCGCGACCAGCGGCACGCGCGGCCTTCGAGCCGGCTCATGACCGACGACCTGCCCATCCCAAGTCTCGGCCACAACGCTGCGACGCCGCGCGACCCGCTGAACTTCCCTGGACGGGGCGCCGGTCGTGCGCGGCTGGCCGAGCAACTGCGGGTGGATCACGCCGGCGAGCTTGGGGCGGTGTGGATCTATCGCGGGCAGCGCGCTGTATTCGACGCGGCCCGTGGCAAGGCCGACATCGCCGGCCAGCTTGAGCAGATGGAAGGTCACGAGGCCGTGCACCTCCAGGCCTTCGACGAGCTCCTGAACGCACGACGCGTGCGCCCGACCGTGATGGCCCCCTTGTGGCGGCTGGCCGGCTTCGCGCTCGGGGCCGGGACCGCGCTTTTGGGAGAAAAGGCGGCCCACGCCTGTACGGAAGCGGTGGAGACGGTGATCGAGGGCCACTACGCCGATCAGATCAAGGACCTGACCGCTCGAGAACCCGAACTCGCCGAACAGCTCTCACGCTTTCGCGCCGACGAGCTCGCTCACCGCGACCACGCCGTCGAAGCCGGCGCCCGCTCGGCCCCCGGCTACGCCCTGCTCTCCACGGTGATCCAGGCCGGCTGCCGCGTGGCCATCAAGCTGGCGGAGAAGATTTAGCGCAGGGAGCTGATAAGATCAGATCGCGCTCGATTGGACACGTCCTATGGCGAAGCCTTACCCCAGCCTAAGATTTAGATATTGATTGCTTGATCTTCTGTATGAACATTTCCGCTTGGAGAATGAGAGCGTCGGTCACCCCTCGTAGCCATTTGTAGGCTTTGTTGGGCTGCGGCATTGGCCCGTAAAATGAGGGATCGAAACCCTGTTGCTGCGCGAACGCCTTTGCGAGCGCCGTCGTGTACGCGACCCGATCTGGCACATAGGTCTTATACCACCAAGCGCCTGTGCCGACCCGCACGTCCGGCTGATTAAAGGCGCGCAGCAGCATTAAAGCGTACAGGCCCTCCTTCTGCTCCAAGTCGACGAGTGTTTTCAATTGAGAATAGTGATCAAAGACCAGCGCGGCCTGCCCACTCGTTTTGTAACACGGCTCACCCGAAAGGAATATGCCCTCATGGATGTAGCCGCGGTAGCCCATCCGAAAGGTGGGTTTATAGAGCCGATTATGCGTTTCGACAGAATATATACCGATGCCATCTGGGCCGTTATCCGGATCGTGCTTTAGATTATTGCGCGTTACACTATAAATACCAGCTGTTTCGCCTTGGGTTTTGATGACTACTGAGCCATTTTCGACTCCGCTAATCAAAACTTCATCGGCATCGACGAACAGCAACCATTCCCGAGTCGAGAAACTTGCACACGTATTGCGAGCATGGGCGTACCCATATTCGATCAACGAACGGCGAGGAAAACTAATGATATGGGCTTGGTCGCCCAGAATATCGCGGATGTAATCAACTGTACCATCCGTGGATTGCATGTCCAAGACGACGAAACTATCAAAACCGGCGGCCAGCAACGCGGCAAGGGTCGACCCAATGATGGCGCGCTCATTATAAACAATGAGGCCGACATCAATCGAATTACAGGCGATCTTCGTGGGGCGGCTTGGATTTGCGCCCTCCGATTCGATGGTCATGTCAGAGTGTCCGGAGGTTCAACCCTATGGCCATCCGCAAGGAAAGGCTCTGCGATGTCATCGGCGCCGACCCTATGCCAAGCGCAAGGCGAGGGTCAGAGCCGAGCCGACCGCGCCCGTCAAGCTGAATCGCGCGGGACTATAATAGCGCCGCGCCGCGTGGGCCGCCCCAGCGCCCCACGCAAGGTCGCCGACGAAGCCTATCCCTTCGCCAAAGGGTGAGCGCGGACCAGGGTGTCGCGGAGGCGATCGGTGGCGACATGGGTGTAGATCTGTGTGGTGGCGATATCGGCGTGGCCCAGCAGCTTCTGCACGGTGCGCAGGTCCGCACCGCCCTCCAGCAGATGGGTGGCGAAAGCGTGACGTAGCACGTGGGGGCTGACCCGGGCGGGGTCGATGCCGGCGTCCGCAGCCGCCTCGTCCAGGAGCTGTGCGAGTCGCCTGGGCGTCAGCCGCCGGCTGGCGCCGCGCGAGGGGAACAGCCACGGATTGGCCGCGTCGCCCTTGGGTAGAAACTGCGGTCGCAGCGCCAGATAGCGTTTCACGGCCTCGCGAGCGTGGCTGTTCAAGGGGACGAGTCGCTCCTTTCCGCCCTTGCCCTTGACGATCAGGAAGGCGGGATCGCGCGCCACGGCGCAGAGCGTCAGGCTGGTCAGCTCCGACACCCTGAGGCCCGAGGCGTAGAGGATTTCGATCATGCAGACGAGCCGTGCGGCGGCGCCTTGATCCTTCGCTTCCGCAACCGAGGCGAGCCGCGCGATCTCATCTGTCGAGAGTAGTTTGGGCAGCGAGGCCCTCGCCTTGGGCGCATCCACGCGGCGAGACGGATCGTCGCGCCGCCACCCTTCGCCCAGAACGAAGCGAAAGAACTGACGCACCGCTGCGCGACGCCGTGAGGCGGTGGCGGGGCTCAAGCCCAGTTGGCCGAGATGGGCGAAATAGCTTTCCAGATCGGGGGCCGCGGCGCGCATCAGGTCGAGGCCGCGCCCCTTCAGGAACTCATCGGCGTCGGCTAGATCCTTGCCGTAGGCGGTTAAGGTGTTGCGGGCTGCGGCGCGCTCGACCGCCATCATTTCCAGGAACGCTTCGATTTGAGGGGCGGCGGTCACGGTGATCTGATCCGAGGGGCGGCGCCCTTCGCGGGCGACATGGCGCATAATGACGGCTTGGGCTAAACAGTTGGTGTCTATGTCCCAACCGCCGAGCCCCGTCCGTAGCGGCGCTTATCCTGAGCGCCTGTCCCCGTCCGCCCTAGACCCGCGGCTGCGCGGACGCACCATCGTGCTGGTTGGTTTGATGGGCGCCGGCAAGACCACGATCGGGCGCGGCCTGGCCCAGGTGCTGCGCTTGCCGTTTCGCGACGCCGACGAGGAGATCGAGCGGGCGGCGGGTTGCACCGTATCGCAGATCTTCGACGAGCGCGGGGAGGCGGCGTTTCGAGATGGAGAGCGGCGGGTGATCGCGCGCCTGCTCACTCAGGAGCCGCCTCACGTCTTGGCCTTCGGCGGCGGCGCCTTCGTGAACCCAGAAACCCGGCGCCTCGTGGAGGCTCGGGCGGTGTCGGTTTGGATCAAGGCCGATTTGGAGGTGCTGGCCAACCGCGTGTCGCGCCGCAACACCCGCCCCCTGCTTGTCGGCAAGGATCCGCTCGAGGTGCTGCGCGCCCAGGCCGAGGCGCGCTACCCCGCCTACGCCCAGGCGACCGTGACGGTGGAGACGGGCGAGATCGCGACCTCGGCCGCCGTGGCCGCCGTGCTCGCAGCCTTGGCGGACTATCTTGTGCCGCTCGATGCTCTTGCGCCGCTCAATGAAGATGGCCTCGCGCCGCCTGCTCCTGTAACGGGGCCCGATGACCCAGACTGAGCTCATGGCCGCGCAGCTGACACGAGCTGCTTCCGTCAAGACCATTGCGGTTGGTCTTGGCGCCCGGGCCTACGACGTGGTGATCGGGTCCGGCCTGCTGGATCGGGCGGGCCAGCTCTTGGCGCCGTATCTGCCGCGGGGGCGCACGGTCGTGGTGACCGACGAGACGGTGGCGCTGCACCATGGCGAGCGGCTGACCTCAGCGCTCGAAGCCGGCGGCGTCTCGACTGATCTTATCGTCATTCCGCCGGGCGAAGGCTCCAAGAGCTTCGCCGGCCTTGAGACGCTTTGCGATCAGCTGTTGAGCCTGAAGCTGGACCGCGGCGACGTGATCACCGCCTTTGGCGGCGGCGTGGTCGGCGACCTGGTCGGCTTTGCGGCGGCGATCTATAAGCGCGGCGTCGACTTCATCCAGATTCCGACGACGCTCCTGGCCCAGGTCGACTCGTCGGTCGGCGGCAAGACGGCGATCGATACGCCACGGGGCAAAAACCTGATCGGCGCCTTCCACCAGCCCCGCGCTGTGCTCGCGGACCTGGGCGTGTTGGCCACGCTGCCGGCGCGCGAGGTGCGGGCGGGCTACGCCGAGGTGATCAAATACGGCCTCCTGGGCGACGCAGCCTTCTTCGCCCGCCTCGAAGACGAGGGCGCAGATGTGCTGGCGCTGAAGCTCGGACCCCTGTCTCACGCTGTCGCCCGGTCCGTGGAGATGAAGGCCGAGATCGTGGCGGAAGACGAGCGGGAGACGGGCCGCCGCGCGCTACTCAATCTCGGCCACACCTTCGCCCATGCGCTGGAGAGTGAGACGGGCTACGGCGACGCGCTTCTGCATGGCGAGGCGGTGGGGATCGGCTGCGCGCTCGCGTTCCGGTTTTCCGCGGCGCTTGGCCTGTGCGCCGGTGAGGCCGCGCGCCGCTGCGAGATGGCGATTGCGGCGTCGGGCCTGCCCGTGCGCCTGGACGAGCTGTCCGGCGCGCCGTTCCAGGTCGAGGCTCTGCTGGGCCATATGCGGCAGGACAAGAAGGCCCAAGCCGGCGGCCTGACCTTCGTGCTGGCGCGCGACATCGGCGAGGCCTTCACCGCCCACGACGTCGATGTCGATGCTCTGCGGGCGTTCCTTAGCTCTGAAGGCGCCGTCTAGAGGGGCTTCCAGGGTTCTTCGCGGCGCCATTTGCGGCTAGATACCCCCCATGATCCTCACCCTGGCGCTGGTCGCCCTTCTGATCCTGGTGCTGTTGGCCGTGTCAGCCGTCTTCTCGGCGGCCGAGACGGCGCTGACCGGCGCCAGCCGCGCGCGGATGCATCAACTCGAGCGGGAAGGCGATCGCGGCGCTAAGCGGGTGAACCTGCTGATCGACGATCAGGAGCGGATGATCGGCTCGCTCCTGCTCGGTAATAATCTGATCAATATCCTGGTCTCGTCGTTGGCGACCGAAGTCCTCACTCGGTCGATCCCCGGCGTGCTGGGGGTGGCGATCTCGACCGGCGTGATCACCTTCCTGGTGCTGGTGTTCGCCGAGGTGCTGCCTAAGACCCTGGCGATCGGGCGCCCAGATGCGATCGCGCGCGGACTGTCGGCGCCGACCCTTTTCGTCGTGCAGATTTGCGGACCGGTGATCGCCGCGATCCAGGCGCTGATCCGGGTCTCGTTCAAGCTGTTCGGTTTCGATGTCTCCGAGGAGGCCGACGCCGCCGCGGCCCAGGCCGAGATTCGCGGGGCCATCGAATACCACCATGAGGAAGGCCTGGTCGAAGCCCGCGATCGGCGAATGCTGGGCGGCGTTCTGGACCTGGCCGAGATGGACGTGTCGCAGGTGATGGTGCATCGCACTAATATCGTCATGCTCGACGCCGACCAGCCCGTGCGCCGCGTGGTGGCCGAGGCGCTGGAGGCGCCGTTCACGCGCTTGCCGCTCTATCGGGGCGAGCCGGAAAATATCGTCGGTGTGCTGCACGCCAAGGATCTCGCCCGGGCGATGGAGGCGGTCGGCGGCGACTTGGACCGGATAGACATCCTCTCGGTCGCCAATGAGCCCTGGTTCATCCCCGACACCACCAATCTCAAGGACCAGCTCAACGCCTTCCTGCGGCGCCGCAATCACTTCGCCCTGACGGTCGATGAATACGGCGCGCTTCGCGGTCTCGTCACCCTGGAGGATATCCTGGAGGAGATCGTCGGCGAGATCGAGGACGAACACGATTTCGCCGTCGAGGGCGTGCGCCGCCAGCCTGACGGCTCCGTCAACGTCGATGGCGTCGTCACGATCCGCGACCTGAACCGGGCGCTGGACTGGAACCTGCCCGATGAAGAGGCTGTGACCGTGGCGGGTCTCGTCATCCACGAAGCCCAGACCATTCCCGATCCGGGTCAGACCTTCATCTTCTTTGGCCACCGTTTCCAGATCCTGCGCCGTCAAAGGAACCAGATCACCGCTATTCGCGTCAGCCCGCCTCTGGATCGGGCGGAATCAGGCTAAGCTTCAAAATCATCGGCCATTTCGGCGACGACGCTGCGGCCAAGCTGCTATCCCATGTCGCCGCGCGCCTTTTTTTGAGGAGACTTTAGCTTTGAGCGTAGATCAGGTGATCCATCTGCTGGAGGAGATCGCACGCGACGATCTGGAGTCCTGCGCCTCGGCGATTAAGGCGGCGGACAAGGCGGCGAGCCTTAGCAGCTTGGAGCTTGCCTTCGCCAAGCTAGACACCGCGATCGACCTGTTGCGCAACCTGGGTGGGTCGGGTCGGGAACGGTAGCCGGCTGGGCCGGGCCGGGGCGCACGTTATACTACCCCTCGCCTGGCGCGGTCGCCTGAACCGAAAGGGCGTGGACTGGGCCGGCCAGTTCTTCAGCGAGCGCCGCATAGACTTGGCGCTGGCGCTGCACACGGGTGGCGCCGGAGAAGGCCGTTGACGTGATCTTCACCGTGAAGTGGCTTTCGCCCCCGGCGCGGGCGCCGGAGTGGCCAGCGTGTTTCGCGCTGTCGTCGATGACGTCCAGGGCGGTCGGTGTGAAAACTGATTGCAGCTTTCTGCGCATCTCATCGGCAACAGTGGCCATATCCGCCTCGTCAATCCTTGAACCAAAAAACTTCCCACGCATACTCGGGCAATGAGCGGCGCGTTTCAATATCGTCCCAAGTTCAAGGATATCCGAATCCGGCCCCCAAAGCCGGGAGAGGAGGAGCCTGCGGCCAATGACGGCCTAGGCCTCAAGCCTGGCCAGCGTCGGTGTGAATGGTCCGGCTGTCGCTCGGCCGCGACCTCGCGTGCGCCAAAGTCTCGCGACATGCTGAACGAACACTATTGGTTCTGCCAGACCCACGCGGGGGAATACAATCGCAGCTGGGACTTCTTCGCCGGCATGAACGAGGCCCAGGTGCGCGCCGCCCAGGAGGCCCGCATGGTCGGCGATCGCCCGACGTGGCAGTTCAAAGCCTCTCGTTTCTCCCGTGAGGCCGCCGCCTTCGCCGCCAAGATGGGCAGCGGCGCCCCGAACAAGGGCGCAGGCGCCTATGCCGATCCCCTTGGCGTCTTCACCGCCAGCCAGGCCCGCGCCGAAAAGCCGGCGCCCGCGCGCCGACTTGGCCGCTTGGAGCAAAGGGCGATGGATGAGCTCGACCTGGAAGCCGGCGCCGATGGCCCGGCTATCCGCAGCCGCTACCTCGAATTGGTCAAACGCTTCCATCCTGATTCCAACGGCGGAGACCGTTCGACCGAGCAGAAGTTGGCGCGGGTGATTCGGGCCTATAAGACGCTCCAGGCCGCCAAACTGGTTTGAAAGCGGCTCAGACCACTTGCTCGCACGCGTTTCCGCACGCGGCGGCTTTCCTTAAACCGCGGGGTTCCCTAATTAGGCCTGACCATGGCTCTAGATCTCTTCCAAGACGAGGCGCTGCTCAGCGCCGCCCCCGACCGCCGCGTTTCGGTGCGCGATGTGTTCGACATCGACTCCGACATGATGGTCCCGGCCTTTTCGGCGATCGACTCGCATGTTCCGGAGGTCGATGAGGCCTACCGCTTCGATCCCCAGACCACACTGGCGATTTGCGCCGGCTTCGCGCACGACCGGCGGGTCATGGTTCAGGGCTACCATGGCACGGGCAAGTCGACCCATATCGAACAGGTGGCCGCGCGCCTGAACTGGCCGCTGGTGCGGGTCAATCTCGACGCCCACGTGTCGCGCATCGACTTGGTCGGCAAGGACGCGATTGTCCTGAAGGATGGACAACAGGTCACAGAGTTCCGTGAAGGCATGTTGCCCTGGGCGATCCAGCGACCGATCGCGCTCGTGTTCGACGAGTACGACGCCGGTCGGCCTGACGTGATGTTCGTGATCCAGCGGGTCCTGGAGGCCCAGGGCAAGCTGACCCTACTGGATCAGAACCGGGTGATCCGGCCCAACCCCTATTTCCGCCTGTTCGCCACGACCAACACCATAGGTCTCGGCGACACCACGGGCCTCTATCACGGCACCCAGCAGATCAATCAGGGGCAGATGGACCGTTGGTCGATCGTCAGCACCTTGAACTATTTGAGCCACGACGTCGAAGCCGCGATCGTACTGGCCAAGGCCCCTGGGTACGGCGCGGCGGAGGGCAAGCGCACTGTTAGCGCCATGGTGCGGGTGGCGGACATGACCCGCAACGCCTTCATGAACGGCGACATTTCGACGGTGATGAGCCCCCGCACGGTCATCACCTGGGCGCAGAACGCCCAGATCTTTGGCGGCGATATTGGCTTCGCCTTCCGCCTGACCTTCCTGAACAAGTGCGACGAGCTGGAGCGGCCGACCGTGGCGGAGTTCTATCAGCGCGCCTTTGGGGCGGACTTGCCTGAGTCCGCCACGCGGGTGAAGGTGGCCTGACGGTCGCCCAGAACCGGTTCTTTCTGACGGCCGATCAATATGCTTCGCGGGGGCGGAATAACGTTCGCGTTGGCGAAGGGCTAGCGGCTCTCGTCGTAAGAACGCGGTCGTCCATATGTTGCAACGCAAAATACTCGCTCAAATATTGAAGGCGGTGAAAGGTCGGCCTGCTTCAGCCCGTCTGCGCGATGCGCAGATGAGTCGCACCGTCGCTTAAAATTGTCCTTGAACGGATCGGAAAAGGGCGCAATAAAGGTGGATAAGCTGCACAGACAGCATAAAGATCGGGAGACGCCGTTGGACCAGCTGCAGACCTGGCGCAACTCTTGACGTAAGAACCGGAGGAACCGGTCCAAGAAGCCGCCTGAAGGCGGACGAACCCAAAAAATTTCAGTGGCCCGGGCCTTATGGTCCGGGCTTCTTGTTGTCTGAGCCGACGACGGTCTGACGGCTTAAGGTTAGATGACACAAGCTTAATCTTATGCGGTCCGTGAAGGTCTGGACCGGCCGGGGTCTCACAACCAAATAAGGGGCGTCGGCGGCAGGTTCGCCGACAGGATAGGACCCGAGACTTCCATGACTCCCGACGAACGGACGATGTTAAGCGGCTTTCTTCAGGATCTCGTTCAGGCGCGCGGCGGCTTGAAGGACGCCGAAGCCGCCGGCCTGATCGACCAGGCGATCAAATCCAATCCCGACGCCGCCTACCTCTTGGTGCAACACGCCATCCTGGCGGATCAGGCCCTGCATGGGGCTCAGGCGAGGGTGGCCGAGCTTGAAGCGCAGATGCGCGATAGACAGGGCGTCCCTCAGGGTAGCGGCGGGTTCCTGGGCTCCAGCGGTCCCTGGGCGCGCGCCGCGCCGCCGCCGCCGCAATACACCCAGCCCCAGTATGCGCCGGCCTATGCGGCTGCGCCGCCGCAGCCGGGCCCGGGCCTGTTTGGGACGGGCGGCGCTCAGCCGGGCGGCTTTGGCACCTTCCTGCGAAGCGCAGGGACCATGGCGGCGGGCGTCGCCGGCGGCTCGCTGATCGCTGATGCGCTGGGCGGCATGTTCGGCGGCCATCATGGCGGGTTCGGCGGCGGCTTTGGCGGCGGCTTCGGCGGTCCCGAAGTGGAGAACGTCACCATCAACGAATACGGCGGCCAGGGCATGGGCGGCGGCTTCGACGATGGCGGCTTTGGCGGCGGCGGCGGATTCGACGACGGCGGCGACTACTGATCTGGGCACGCGAAATTAAAGGTTAGGCGGCTAGGCTCAACGTTCATCTCGTCTGACCCAAGCCATGACCGCCGCCGACCCACCTAAATCTCCATGCCACGAGTTGGCGCCCTACACCGGCGAGGCGGCGTCCAAGCCGCAAGTGCCGAAGGGCAAGGCTAAGTCAGGGGCGAAAGCTCCCCAGGATGAGGCGACCTTCACAGCCCATATGATGGGCCAAACGGGCGTGCGCCGAGGCCTGAAGGGCGGCCCCCCCGTGCTCAAGCAGGCCCGCAGCGTCTATTTGGAGACCGAATATTCTGGGCCTAACGACCGGCGGCCGCCCGCGGGGCTGTTACGCAAGACGGAGGTCTGATCCAAAGCTCTGCTTGGCCCAAGGCTTGCAAGGCTCGCGCGCCGATCTGGAGCGCCCGCCTTGTCCGTACCCGTCCCCGTCCTGCTCCGCCTTCTGCGCTTATCGACCCGGCTGGTTGACGCTATGGTGGTGGCGCTGATCTTCAGCGTGTTGGCCTAGACCGCAGCGTCAGGCGCCGAGTTCGCTGCGCAGCGTGGCGATGAAGCCCGCGGCGACATCTAGCAGCACCATGGCGCTCAACAGGAAGAAGGCCGAGTTGGCGAACGCGGGGAAGAGCAGGAACTCGACCAGGCATCCGACGAACAGCACCATCGACATGGACTGGTTCAAGATCACCACATGACGCCGCTCGGTCGTCTTGAGCTGCTCGAAAAATAAGATCACCAGCGAGACGAAAATGATCAGATCGCTGAGCGTCACCGGCCATTGACCGGCGTCGGCGGTCGGCACGGTGAACAAGGGCTCTGTAAGCCTAGCCACAGCCGAATGGTTCCGGCCCCCCGGAAAGATCGCAAAGACCAAGATGTTATAGCCGATCACCGGCAGCGCCAGCAGCGGCAATGCGGCGAACATGCGCGCCCCCAGTGCGATTCGCTGAATCTGCCCCGCTTCGGCTCACCCGTGCAAGACGGCGTGTGATCGCTCCCTCCCGGCGAACCAAAAAAAAGCCGCGCACGAGGCGCGGCT
>Ga0116226_10004132_pt1 | contig 12833 bp, 10 predicted proteins | sample S1TSphfallax_FD_89692 | JGI IMG/M metagenome (GOLD analysis project Ga0116226, IMG submission 89692) | Host-associated microbial communities from peat moss isolated from Minnesota, USA - S1T2_Fa - Sphagnum fallax MG | ecosystem: Host-associated > Plants > Peat moss > Unclassified | place: USA... | reverse complement strand
TGAAGAGCAGTGCGCCGCAGGCGCCGCAGGAGTACGTCCCCGTATCGTGATTGTGATAGAGTTGCCCGCTGAACGGGCGCTCGGTCGCGCCTTCGCGTAACACCGCGAAGCGTTCGGGGCCAAGTTCTGCGCGCCAATCGGCCGGCGTCTTTTCGATGTGTTCGGACATGCATTCGGTTTGGACGCCGGCGATCGCAGGTCTTGCGTGGCGTCCGCTCGGCCCGGCCCGGCGCGAGTTCCGGCGCTCGGCGCCGCATGAGCTGCCTGCGCGCGTCGAGAACAGAAAGAGTGGCATACGGGCCGTTCCGAGACGCGTTGCCGACGCGTGGCGTCCAAGAAGTGAAGCACCGTTCCCAGTAGCGCTCTACCGATCCGGTCGGAGGTCTCGTGGCCGTCAAGCGTTCGTTCGATCTCACCACGCTGCTCGCGCAGGTTGCAACGGGGTTGCGAATCCCCGAACGGATCGGCGCCGTGCCCAACGTCGAATCGAAGCGGACCCGCGCGCTGCGCGGACGCACCGAACGCGGAAAGCCGGTGGTCAGCGTCTGCCCGTATTGCGCGGTCGGATGCTCGACGCTCGCGTACGTGAGCGATGAGGGAAAGCTGCTTGACGTCGAGGGCAACCCCGATAGCCCGATCAGCGGCGGACACCTGTGCCCGAAGGGCTCGGCGATCTTCGGCCTCACGGTGAATACCGCGCGCTGGACGACGGTTAAATACCGCGCCCCGTACGCGACCGAGTGGGAAGAGAAGCCGCTGGAGTGGGCGCTCGACCGGATCGCCGAAAAATTCAAGGCGACGCGCGAGGAGACGTTCGTGCGCACGCTGCCGGACGGCAAACGCGTCAACCAGGCGCGCGGAATCGCCTCGCTCGGCGGCGCGACGTTCGGCATCGAGGAGAACTACTTGCTCACGAAGATGCTGCGCTCCGCGGGCGTGGTGTCGATCGAAAACCAAGCCCGAATATGACATAGCGCAACGGTGCCTGGTCTAGGCACCTCATTCGGCCGCGGCGGCGCGACCACGTTCGTCCAGGATCTCGTGAATTCGGATTGCATCCTCATCGAGGGCTCGAATTTCGCCGAGTGTCATCCCGTCGCGTTTCGCTTCGTCATGGAAGCCAAAGAGCGCGGTGCCAAGATCATCCACGTCGATCCGCGCTTCACGCGCACCTCGGCCGTGGCCGACGTCTATGCGCCGATTCGCAGCGGCTCGGATATCGTGTTCCTCGGCGCGCTCATCAACTGGCTGCTCGAGAACGAGCGCTATTTCCGCGAATACGTGGTCGCCTTCACGAACGCATCGTACATCCTGCGCGAGGATTTCCAGGATACGGAAGACCTCGACGGCATGTTCTCGGGCTTCATCGACCCGGATGAACATACGACCGACGGTCAGGACCGCTCGAAAACGGCGTCGTTCGGCAACGATGCCACAAAGCCGGTCCCCGGGACCTACGACACGAGTTCCTGGCAATTCGAGACCGACGAGGTGCCGCGCTTCGACGGCAACGGCACCGTGAAGGTGCCCAAGCGCGACGACACGCTGCAGCATCCGCGCTGCGTGATCAACATCATGCGGCGCCACTTCGCGCGCTATACGCCCGAGATGGTGGAAGAAGCGTGCGGCACGCCGCGCGAGACCTTCCTCGAGGTGGCGAATTTGCTCGCGGACAACAGCGGCCGCGAACGGACGACGGCGTTTGCGTACGCGGTGGGCTGGACGCAGCATACCGTCGGCGTGCAGTACATCCGCACGGCGTCGATCCTGCAGCTCTTGCTCGGCAACATCGGGCGTCCGGGCGGCGGCATCATGGCGCTGCGCGGCCACGCCAATATCCAAGGCGCAACCGATATCCCGACGCTCTACGACACGATGCCGGGCTATCTGCCGATGCCCTCGGCGCTGCGGAACGAACAAACGCTCGCCGACTACCTCGCGTCCGTCACGAAGCCGACCGGCTGGTGGGCGAACACGCCGAAGTACGTCGTCTCGCTGCTCAAGGCGTACTACGGCGACCACGCGACCGAAGCGAACGACTTCGCCTTCGACTATCTGCCGCAGATCAGCGGCGATCACTCGACGCTGCCGACGCAGGTCGCGATGAAGGACGGCGAGATCAAAGCCTACTTCGTCATCGGCATGAACCCGGCGGCCTCGGGCTTCAACGCCGAGCTCGCGCGCGCCGCGATGGACAAACTCGAGTGGATGGTCAACATCGATGCCTACGAAACCGAGTCGGCGTCGTTCTGGCGCCGCGAGGGCGTCGATCCGACCACGATCGCGACCGAAGTCTTCTTCTTGCCGGCGAGTACGATTCTCGAAAAAGAAGGCACGATGGTGAACACCAACCGCCTCTTGCAGTGGCACGATAAGGCGGTCGATGCGCCGGGCGATACGCGCTCCGATCTCTATCTGTTCCATCAGCTCGGCCTGCGGCTCAAAGCGCTCTACGCGGACTCGACCGATCCGAAGGATCGCGGCATCCAGGCGATGACCTGGGACTATCCGCACGAGGATCCGCACGAACGCGCGCTCGGCGAACCGTCGGCGCGTAAGGTGCTCATGGAAATCAATGGCTACCATGTCGAGCGCGGCGTCCCCGGGTACGACTCGCCGCAAGTGACCGCGTTCACCGAACTCGCCGCCGACGGCTCGACGGCGGCCGGCGGCTGGATCTATTCCGGCGTCTATCCCGATAAGCAGACGAATCGCGCGCGCAATCGCACCGGCGATGACTGGACCTCGCTCGACTGGGGCTTCGCGTGGCCCGCGAACCGCCGCATGCTCTACAACCGCGCCTCGGCCGACCCGGACGGCAAGCCATGGAGCGAACGCAAGACCTACATGCAGTGGGACGAGCAGCAGAAGAAGTGGACCGGACCCGACATCCCGGATTTCCCGGCCACGAAATCACCGCACGAACCCGCGAAACCCGGTGCGAGCGGCGTCGACGCCCACAGCGGCGCGAACCCGTTCATCATGCAACTCGACGGGATGGGCGCACTCTTCGTCAACGGCGCGCTCAAAGACGGCCCGCTGCCGGCGCACTACGAGCCGATGGAATCGGTCGTCGGCAACCCGCTCTACGGTCAGCAGAGCAATCCGACGCTGCGCGAGTGGGATCGCGACGACAACCCCTACAACGGCCGCGAAAACCCGGAGTACCCCTACGTGCTCACCACGTACCGGCTGACCGAACAATCGGGGATCATGACGCGCTACGTGCCGTGGCTCGCCGAACTCCAGCCCTCGCTCTTCGCCGAGATCGACCCCGATCTCGCGGTCGAGAAATCGATCCGCAACGGCGATTGGGTGACGATCGCGACCGCGCTCGGCCAGATCGAAGCGCGCGCGCTCGTGAGCGGCCGAATGAAGCCGCTGCGGATCGGGAAGGGGAAAGACCGCCGTCTCATCCATCAAATCGGCGTGCCCTACAACTACGGCAGCCTCGGCTATGCGACCGGCGATTCGATCGGGACCTTGATTCCGCTCGCGCTCGATCCGAACGTCTCGATCCACGAAGCCAAGACGCTCTCATGCACCATTCGCGTCGGCCGCCGCACGAGCGGGCCCAACGCGCGCGTCGACGAGCCGGTGCCGGCGAATCAAGTCAGCGATTGGGGCGCCTCGCGTCCGCACGGACGCGATGAGGCCCCGGTCTGATGGCGAGCGGCTTCTTCACCGACACGACCCTCTGCATCGGCTGTAAGGCCTGCGAGGTCGCCTGCAAACAGTGGAACGAGCTGCCCGCCGACGGCTACGCGTTTACCGGCGACTCCTACGATAATACGGGCGCGCTCAGCGGCACGACGTGGCGCCACGTGGAGTTCATCGAGTCGATGCCCGACGCGCCCGGCGCGCCGCCGACGATGAACCGCTGGGTGATGATGTCCGACGTCTGCAAGCACTGCACGAACGCCGGCTGCATGGAGGCCTGCCCGACGGGCGCAATCATCCGCAACGAATTCGACGACGTCTTCATCCAGCCCGACGTTTGCAACGGCTGTGGGTATTGCGTGCCGTCGTGTCCGTTCGGCGTCGTCGATCTGATCGATCATCAGGTCATCCAGCCGCGCTTCGCCAGCGACGGGCGCACGGACGATAACGCCGTCCAGACGCACGGCGGCGTCGCGGGCAAATGCACGCTTTGCTACGACCGCCAGAAAGTCGGGCTCGTCCCCGCCTGCGCGAAAGCGTGTCCGACCGATTCGATCCAATTCGGCGATGTCGAAGAGCTCAAAGTTCGGGCGCGCAAGCGCGTCGAGGATCTCCAGGCGCGCGGCGTCGACGCATCGCTCTACGGCGTCGACGAGAAGACGTCGGTCGGCGACCTCAACGCGTTCTTTCTCTTGACCGGTCCGCCCGCGGCGTATAATCTGCCCGAACGGCCGGTGCTGCCGTCCACCCGGCAACCCGCCGGCTACGCGAGCGCCGCGCTCGCCGTCGCCGGGCTCGCGCTGCTGGGGCTCGCAATTTTCCGCCGCGAGGGCGCGTGAAAGAACTCCGCGACCTCTCCCCCGACGCATCGGCCCGCGGCGCGGCGGCCGGAAACGGCGTCCTCGCGCCGCTCCCGGAAACCTACTACAACCGGCCGCTCCTCAAGAAGCCGCATTGGGAGTGGGAGGTCATCACCTATCTCTTTCTCGGCGGCATCATGGGTGGATCGGGGTTGCTCGTCGCGATCACCGATGAGAAAAAAGATCCGAAGCTCTCGCGCAACCTGCGCTACTTCACGTTTGCGCTCGCGGCGACGTGCCCGCTCATCCTGGTCAAACATCTGGGCCGGCCGGAACGCTTTCTGCACATGCTGCGCATCTTCAAGTGGCGCTCGGCGATGTCGATGGGCGTGTGGGGACTCATCGCCTTCTCCGCACCGGTCACGGCCGGCGCGATCGGTCAGGCCGCGCGTGATGGGCTGATCCCGCGCTGGCTGCGCTGGCTGCATCCGCGTCCGCTCACCGATCCGGTGACGGCCGTGCTCGGCGCCTTCATCGGCAGCTACACGGGCGTGTTGCTCAGTGCGACCGCGCTCCCGCTGTGGGGGATCGGCAAACGCCATATTCCCATGTTCTCCGCGTGCTCCGGGATCGCGGGCGCGTGCGCGGCGAACAGCCTGATCCTCGCGCTCACCGGCGGGAGCGAGGAATCGATCAAAAAACTCGAGCGCTTCGAGGTGTTTGCGTCGCTCGCGGAGCTTGCGCTGCTGCGCGATTTCAAGCGCCATGCCGGATCGATCGGCGATCCGATGTTTACCGGAGCGCGTGGCGCCAAGCTCACGCGCCACACCGAGATCGGTGGCATCATCCTACCGGTGGTCTTCTCCGTGCTGCCGATCCACGGACGCTGGAAAACGGTCGTGTCCTCCGTGCTCACGCTCATCGGGGGCTACGTGTTGCGCGAGACGCTGATCGAAGCCGGAAAAAATTCGGCCGACGATCCGCGGGCGGCCTCGCGCCAGCCCGAATGAATCCGGTGGTCTCGCGCGCGGGACCCTCCGAAGCGACGCGCGTCGTCACCTTCGATCGCGGCGTCCCGAGCGTGCGCGAGGATCGCGTCGCCGGTGAAGAGCCGCTCGAGATCCGGCTGCGCGCCGGCGGCGCGAGCAAGACGATCGCGATCACGATGCGCACGCCCGGTCACGACTTCGAGCTCGCGGCGGGCTTCTTGTTCGCCGAGGGCGTGATCGGCGGCCTCGACGACATCCGCGAGATGACGTACTGTCTCGACGGATCGGTCGATGACGACCAGCAGTACAACATCGTCAACGTCGACCTTACGCGCTCGACGCTACCGGATCTTGTGGCGCTCGAACGCCATTTCACGACGACGAGCGCGTGCGGCATCTGTGGCCGTGCGACGCTGGAGGCTTTGCGCGACCGCGGTGTTCCGGCGGTGGGCGCGGCCTTGCCGCTTGCGCCGACCGTGATTACCGGCTTGCCCGATGCCTTGCGCGCGCGCCAGCGCGTCTTCGCGAGCACGGGTGGCTTGCACGCCGCCGCCCTTTTCACCGCCGACGGGACGCTGCGGATCGTGCGCGAGGACGTCGGCCGTCACAACGCGCTCGACAAGTTGATCGGCGCCGCGCTCCTCGCTGCGCCCGCGCCGCTCTCGGAGAGCATCGTGCTCGTCAGCGGGCGAGCGAGTTACGAACTCGTGCAGAAAACGATCGCCGCCGGTGTTCCCGTGCTGTGCGCCGTTTCGGCGCCGAGCAGTCTTGCCATCGCGATGGCGCGCGAGTTCGGCGTGACGCTGATCGGCTTTCTGCGCGGCGAACGTTTCAACGTCTACGCGCATGACGAGCGGATCCTCCGGTGAGCGCCGAGCCGATCGATTTTACAACCGCTGCGGAGCTGGTCGCCGCGCTGCCGCCGCTCGGTATCGAGCGCGTTGATCTGCGCGCGGCCGACGGTCGAACGCTCGCCGAGCGAATCGTTGCGAGCAGCGATCTGGTGCCCTTCGCGCGTTCGGCGATGGACGGCTTCGCGGTACGCGCGGCGGATACGCAGACCGCACCCGTCACGCTCCCGATTCGGGCTGAGGTCTTTGCCGAGGCGGGTCGCGTGCACCACGCGCCCGCAACCGCAACGGCGATCGCAACCGGCGGCGCGATCCCCGACGGCGCGGACGCGGTGATCCCGATCGAAGATACGCTCGTTGCCTCAGGCACGATCGTCGTCGCCGTCCCGGTCCGAGCCGGGCACCATGTATTTCCGCCGGGTGAAGATGCACGCGCCGGCGACGAACTCGCCGCGGCGGGAACCGTGCTCGGGCCGCCCACGCTCGGGCTCCTCGCGGCGGCCGGTATCACGTCGGTCGCGGTCTACCGATTGCCGAGCGTCGTCGTGCTCTCGACCGGCAACGAGCTCGTCGACTTCGATCAATTGCCGGCACACGGACAGATTCGTGATAGTAACGTCATCACGATCGCTGCCGAACTGCGCCGCTTCGGCGTCGCTACGCTCTCCGTCGTGTCGGTCGCCGACGACCGCGACGCCGTGGCAGCAGCGTTAGAAACAGCGCTCGGCTCGGCGGATCTCGTGGTCACGTGCGGCGGTGCGTCGGTTGGTGAACGCGATTACGTCAAGTCGGCGTGCACGACGCTCGGGGTCGCTTTCGCGTTTCGCGCCGTCGGGTTGCGTCCCGCACGACCGACGGCCTTCGGGCGCCGCGGCGCAACCGTGGTTGCCGTGTTGCCCGGCAATCCCGCGTCGGCATTCGTCGCGCTCCACGAATTCGTGCGGCCCGCCGTCGCCGCGCTCGGCGGCCGCACCGATGTGATGGCCCGCATTCCGGTGCGCTTGGCGGGCTCGCTGCACGCGCGCCGCGGCCGCGCTTACGCCGCCTACGCTCGCGTCCGCTTCCGTGCGGGTTCCTACGAAGCAACGCCGCTCGCGAATCAGTGTTCGGCGTTGACGCGGCTCGCTGCGGAGGCCGACGGCTTCGTCATCGTCCCCGCCGACGGCGCCGATCTGCATCCCGGCGATGAGGCGATCGTCGACATCATCCGTTGGGATCGCGTGCACGAACGCATCGCGGAGACCGTCCGCACCTAGCAACTTGCGAGATCGGCGATCCGAGATGGGAAAACCAGCTGGTTACGCCGCGCTTCCAGCCGAAAATGCTACACGAACGCAGGCCATTGGAGTATCGTGGTTTTCCGCGTGTGTTCGAGCGACAATCCGCGGGTGATATCGCTGCGTTAGTGGGTAGACGACCTCTACTCTCTCGCCTGGAGGAAGAATGCAATTTCTCCGCGTCTCCGCGCTTTCCGCGATACTGTCGCTCGTAGCGTCGGGCATGGTCAGCGCACATCCGCTGGGCAATTTAACGAGCAATCACCTCACGCGGCTAACGGTTGAACCGTCGGCGGTGTTCGTGCATTACGTCCTCGATGATGCGGAGATTCCAACGTTCTCAATCTTGCGCTCGCTCGATACCGACGGACATCCCGCGCGACCCGTGCTCGCTGCGTGGGCGGCGCGTCACGCGACCGAGATCGCGCCGCAACTCGTGCTGACCAGCGACGGTAAGCCGCTTTCGCTCGCGCCGGTGAAGAACTCCGTCATGCTGCGTCCGGGCGCGGGCGGACTGGCAACGCTCTATTTCACCGCCGACTACCGGGCGCCGCTGAGCGTCGGAGCGCACGCGCTTCGCTATGCCGACACGACGCTGCCGGACCGGATCGGCTGGCGCGACGTCGTCGTAACGCCGGGGCGCGAACCCACGAACGAGCTGCGCGCCTATCCGAACGCCTTGATCGGATCGCCGCGCGATCGCACGGCCGTGACGCTCTCGAGCAGCGCCGGCGGCGTGCTCACCGTGAAGGATGCAAGCGACCCCGGCGCGTTCGCGGTGCCGTCCGCGGCGCGGATGAACGCGCTCTCCGATGTCTTGGCGCGCGATCTGAGCGATCCGCTGGTGTTGCTCGGCGCGTTGCTGCTCGCCGTCGGTCTCGGCGCGCTTCACGCGCTGGAACCCGGCCACGGCAAGACGTTGCTCGCGATTTCGCTGGTCGGGGCCCGCGCGACGGTGCCGCAAGCAACGCTTCTTGCCTGCGCGCTCACGATCGCGCACACCGCGGGCGTGTTGCTCTTCGGCGTCGTCGTGCTCAGCCTCACGCGCTACGTCGTGCCGGAGGCGCTCTATCCGTGGATCGCCGTACTCTCGGGTGCTTTCGTTGCACTGCTCGGCGCGCGCGCGCTTGCGAAGACGATCGTGCAACGGGCGAGCCATCGGTTCGCGGCCGCGCCCGCAGCCGCGGCTACCGACGCGGAACTCGCTCGCGCGGCGCTTCGCGCGCACGATGAATCCCACGCACGTGGGCTCGCGCACGATCACGGCGATCTGGACGCCGACGCGCACGCCCGCGCTCATGCAATTCCGGGTTCCGCGCCGCTGCGCTTTCGCGATGCCCTCCTCGCCGCGGCATCGGGCAACGTTGCCCCGTGTCCGGCGGCGCTCGTCGTGTTGCTCGCCGCGATCGCGACGCATCGCATCGGCTACGGCCTCGTCCTCATCGTCGCGTTCAGCATCGGTCTCGCGCTGACGCTCACCGTGCTCGGCGTCGCGGTCGTGCGCGGCGCGGGCTGGCTGATGCGGCGTCCGCACTTCGACCGCGTCGCCGGCTACGCGCCGCTCGTCACCGCAAGCGCGATCTCCGTCATCGGCGCTTGGATGCTGGGTGAGGGGATTGCGGCGCAAGCCGCTTGGCCGCCGGCGGTCGTCGCCGTCGCCGTGCTCGCCCTCATCGCCGCCTCTACCGCGATCGCCGTTGCACGCGTGAGGCGTCCGCAGTTTTCCCATCACGCTCCCGCGTGAGTCATCGCGCGGGAGCGCTCGCCACGCCACTCCCACTCGGCATCCAAGGAGAAGGACCATGAAACCGATCCACCGAGCGACCGCAGGCATCATCGCGATGGCTGCCGTGGTCATCGCGATCGTTGCCTACGACACCGAAGTCGTGCGCGGATCCGATCACCAAGATACCTACAACCTCGCAACGCGCTCGAACACGTCGGCCGATATCACCGACGTCTTCGTGTTCCCCTCACCGACCAATCCCGCGAACGTGGTGCTCGCGATGGACGTGGCGCCGCTCAGCAGCGCCCAGTATTTCGATCCGACCCTGATGTGGCAGTTCAAGATCTCACACGTCGCCGGCGGACCGGAGGATGAGGTCATCCAGTTCGGCGTGACGGGGACCGGAGCGGCCCAAACGATTACGGTTCACGGTCCGGCAAAACCGAACGAGGTCGGCACGACGAACACGTTCATCACGCAGACCGGTAGCACGCCCTATAACGCCGTCACCACGACCGCGAACGGGATGCAGATTTTCGCGGGTCCGAAGGCGGATCCGTTTTACATCGATCTGTTTGCGCTCTTCTCGTTCCTCGGCGATCGGAACTATTCGACGCACACGTCGCAGACCGATCCGGGAACGTGTAATCCATCCGTGACGCCGCTCTGCAACGGCGATAACGCCGGCGCGGCCGGCACCTACGCGACGGCGGCGGAGAAGGCGCAAAGCGCCGCGACGCCGTCGTTCAACGGCTTCCCCGCGGGAACGATGTCGAGTACGGCGACCGGCGCGTACGCCTGTAGCACGGCGCCCGCCTCGGATACCTTGACCGATCTCGGCGCCGGTTTCAACGTCCTCACGTTCGTGGTCGAAATGCCGCGTGCGTTACTCACCACCGGCTATTCGAGCCAGGTCATCCACGTGTGGGCGACCGTCAACTCGTCGACGGGAAGCTAGGAGCGCGATCATGCAGAACATCAATCCGACCGTCCTCGCCTTCGCGCTTGCGGGCGTCCTCGTCGCCGGCTGTGGCGGCGGCGGTAACCACGTCAGCAGCGTGCCGCAAGCAGCGGTGACGAGTTACACCCAGATCGAACGACTGTCGCGTCCGGCGATCAAAGAAGTGTTCGAACCGTTCAACGATCACAAGATCTCGAACGCCGCCGAGCCCTACAACGATCCGACGATCCAAGCGGACATCATCGCGACCGAAGACACCATTCGGCCGCCGAGCACGACCTATGGAACGGATTACGGAGTGAAGCTCGCGGGTATTTTGTACCCGGATGAGTATATGGTCGACCTCTCGCAGACCGGCAGTGCCGGCTATCTGGGAGCCGATAGCGGCGGGATCTACGGCGGCAAATTCGGCGGCCGCGACCTCACCGACGACGTGGTCGACGTGTCGCTGAGCGCGATCGCCGGCAACGCGCTCACCCTGATCGGCGTCACCGACGACCACGAAGAGAACAACTGTCTCTCGAAGGAAAATCTGACCCAGCGCGCCACGCAAACGCAAACGGCGACGTTCCCCTACTTCTCCGCACCCCACTAGCCCGCGGAGGAACGATGCGAACCCAAACGTTCGCGACGGCGGCGGCGATCGCGTTCATCGCGATCGCCGCGCTGCTGGTCTGGCCGCGCTTCATCGATCACGGCGTGAACGTCGCGACGGCTGCGGCGTATCCGACGATGGCGCCCATTAACCCCGATTATCTCCAGCGCGACAAACTCGTCGCATTTTGGGAGAAGGCCGATCGCCAGCACATGCGCGGGGATATGATCAGCCCGCGCATGCTCGCCGACCAATACTTGCAGCGCTACCGCGAGCAGATGGACGTCGATGACGTCCTGCGCGCGAAGGCGGCCGCGGATGCCTCGATGCGAGCGCAACCGCGCGGGAACATGCAAGCGGCGCTCGAGATCGCGACCATCTTTCTCACCCTGCACCGGTTTCATGACGCGATCGACATGACGCACTGGATCGAATCCTGGGATCCGGGCGACGACGCGATGTATCCGCGCGAAGCGAGCCTCGACATGGAGATCGGCGATTTCGCGACCGCGAAGAAGCGACTCGATGCGGTCGCGCTCAAGGATCGCGACGACTCCTGGTACACGATCGACTCGCGCTATCTCGAACTGACCGGTCACCTCGCCCAAGCGCGCTCGGTTTTGGCGCGCGTGTCGGCGTATCAGAATTCTAATTTCGATGCGCCCGCGCAATCGCGCGCGTGGTATTTCTTCCGGCAGGGCGAGATGGCGTTCGAGGCCGGCGACAACGATACGGCCATCGCCGACGAGCGCGAGGCCGTGACGATCTTCCCGCGCTATGCCGACGCGTACCGCGCGGCCGCGCGCTTCGAGTGCGCGCTCCATGCGTGGCAGGCCTGTCTTACCGATGCCAAAGCATCGGCGAATATCGTGCCTTATCCGGAGTCGCTCGGCTATGAAGCGGACGCGCAACTGGCGCTCGGCGACGCGGCATCCGCTGCGCAGACGCGGGATCTGATCCATACGATCCAACAGCTCGGCGACGCCCAGCACATCACGGACCGGCTGGTCGCAATCTACTACGCCGACCATCATCTCTATCCGAACGTCGCGTATGCGATCGCCAAACACGAACTGAACGCCCGGCGCGATCTCTTCACCTGGGACACCGTCGCCTGGGCGGCGGCGATGGACGGCCGCTGGGAGGAAGCGCGTTCGGATATCGGGCGCGCGCTCGCGCAGCACGCCCAAATCTCGCTCATCGATTATCACGCGGGCGTTATCGCCGCGCACTTCGGCGACCGCGCGCAGGCCGACGCCGATTTTCAGAGGGCGCTCGCGCTCAACCCGCACTTCCATCCGGCCTTCGCCGACGACGCGCGGGCGTATCTCGCGCAGCCGGTCGCCGCACGATGACGCGCCCGGTCCGGCGCGGCGCCTTCGGGCTGCGCGCGCTCGCGCGCGTCTTCGACGATAGCCCGGGCGATACGCGAGCCCGAATCGCCGTGATCTACACCGTGCTCGTCGCGGCCAACATCGGCGCGTGGGTGCTGGCCTTCGCGGCGTTCTCGACCCGGCCGGTACTGCTCGGCACGGCGCTGCTCGCCTACACCTTCGGTTTGCGCCACGCCGTCGATGCCGACCACATCTCGGCGATCGACAACGTCACCCGCAAACTCATGCAGGACGGCAAGCAGCCGGTTTCGGTCGGGTTCTTTTTCTCACTCGGGCACTCGACGATCGTCGTCGCGCTCTCGGTCGGGATCGCGGTGGCCGCTGGTTTCATCCACGCGTCGCTGCCGGGGTTGCAGACGATCGGCGGAACGATCGGTACCGCCGTCTCGGCCGTGTTCCTCTTCGCGATCGCGGCGATCAATCTGATGGTGTTGATCGAGGTGTATCGTTCGTTCCGCGCCGTTCGGCGCGGCGAGCCGTATCACGAGGTCGCGGTCGATGCCGCGCTCGCGCAGCGCGGCCTCATGGGACGGCTCTTGCGGCCCTTCATGCGCAGCGTCGATTCGAGCTGGCGAATGTA
>Ga0116226_10004131_pt1 | contig 12834 bp, 9 predicted proteins | sample S1TSphfallax_FD_89692 | JGI IMG/M metagenome (GOLD analysis project Ga0116226, IMG submission 89692) | Host-associated microbial communities from peat moss isolated from Minnesota, USA - S1T2_Fa - Sphagnum fallax MG | ecosystem: Host-associated > Plants > Peat moss > Unclassified | place: USA... | reverse complement strand
TCGCGGCGTGAGGCGCATATGCGCATGCGGATTCGCGAAGCGCAAAAGGCTGGTTATGCGAATATCGCTGTTGTCTGCGGCGCCTGGCACGTACCGGCACTGACGCAGCCCACCACCATCAAGGATGACAGTGTCTTACTCAAGGGCTTGCCCAAGACGAAAGTGGAAGCGACCTGGGTACCCTGGAGCGATGATCGCCTGGCTTATGCAAGCGGCTATGGTGCAGGGATCGAATCGCCGGGTTGGTATCGTCATTTGTGGCAAAGCCCGGATCGCGCAGGTCTGCGCTGGGTTGCAGAGGGCGCACGCCTGATGCGCGAGGAAGGCTTGGATGCATCGTCGGCCAGCGTGATCGAAACAGTGCGTCTGGCCGATGCATTGGCTGCCATGCGTTCGCTCCCCCTGCCCGGCCTGGCTGAGCAGCGCGAAGCCATGCTCGCGGTACTTTGCCACGGTCAGCCGGAACCGTTGGCGCTGATCCGCCGCAAGCTGGAAATCGGCAATCGTCTCGGGACAGTACCTACATCTGCTGCCGCCGTGCCGCTGCAACGCGATCTGGAAGCGCAGCAAAAGCGTCTCCGCATGAAGGCGACGACCGAGATCAAACCGCTAGATCTCGACCTGCGTGAAGAGAACGACAGGCAGCGCAGTTTGCTGCTACATCGTCTCAATCTGCTCGGTGTCGAGTGGGGACATCTGCAACGTAACAGTAATCGCACTGGCACCTTCCGCGAATCATGGGAATTGCGTTGGCAGCCTGAAATGATTGTGTCGCTGATCGCGGCCAGCCGCTACGGCAACACGCTGGAAGATGCTGCCAGCAACAAGTTGTGCGAGCGTGCGCGTGGTGGTGCCGAATTGCCGCTACTGACGGGCATGCTCGATCAGGCTGTGCTGGCGCGCCTGCCGGTCGCCATCGATGTCTTGCTCGTTTGCGTGCAAACGCAGGCGGCGGTCGCGGCTGACTTGACCCATCTGATGTCGGCACTGCCGCCGCTCGCGCGCGTGGCCCGCTATGGTGATGTGCGCTGTACCGATGTGGCTGCGCTGCATCCGATAGTTGAAGGTCTGGTGGAGCGCATCGTGGTCGGCCTGGCTGCTGCCGCCCGTCATGTGGATGAAGCGGCTGCAAATAAGCTGCTCGATCATATGGCGGAAGTGCAGACCGCGTTGGACACGCTCGATATGGCAATGCTGCGCGACGACTGGCTCGACTGCCTGACCGTCGTGACGACTGATGACGCCGTCGCGCCTGCCGTGCGTGGTTACGCATTGCGATTGGCGTTCGACAAGCAGCGTATACCTGCTGAAGAACTGGCTCGCCTGGCCGGGCTGGCGTTGGCAACGGCGACGCCACCGGCAGAATCGACTGGTTGGCTGACGGGATTGCTGCGTGGCAGCGGCCTATTGCTGTTGCAGCACGATGTGTTGTGGCGCGTGATTGATGCGTGGCTCGCGGGTTTATCCCACGAGGTTTTCATCGAGCGCTTGCCTTTGCTACGTCGTGCCTTTGCCGACTTCCAACCCGCCGAGCGGCGCGAGATGGGGAGCAAGGTCAAGCAACTGGACGCACCGGCCGCAGCGCGGCAGACGGAGCTGCCACTTGACCATACGCGCGCCACACGTGTACTGCCGGTCTTGGCAGCCATACTTGGAAATTCAGCCGCGAACTGATAGGAAGACCGTGACATGAGTACCGATACCACACTGGAAACTGATCGCATGCAACGCTGGCGCATGGTGCTGGGCAATGAAGCGCACACAAGTTGCGGTGTTGAGCTCTCAGCGGAATTGGCGCGTGCTGATAGCGCTTTGGCCGCGTTGTACGATACCGAACGCAAGGCTGGGCTGGGCGGCAGCAATCCCAACGTGGCGCGCTGGCTTGGTGATATCCGCGAATTCTTCCCCTCATCGGTCGTGCAAGTCATGCAGCAGGACGCACTGGAGCGTTTGAACCTGCGGCAGATGCTGTTGGAGCCGGAATTGCTGGAAGCAGTCGAGCCGGATGTGCATCTGGTTGCGAGCCTGATGTCGCTGTCGCGCGTCCTGCCCGCGAAAACACGCGATACCGCGCGCCAGGTGGTACGCAGGGTGGTCGAAGAATTGGAAAAACGCCTTGCCGAGCCGATGCGCCAAGCCATACGCGGCAGCCTGAATCGGGCTGAGCGCAATTATCGTCCGCGTCTGAATGAAATCGACTGGCACCGCACCATACGTGCCAACCTGAGCCGCTATATTCCCGAGAAAAAGACTGTGATCGCGGAAAAGTTGATCGGCTTTGGCCGCAAGCGTTCGGCCTTGCGCGACGTCGTATTGTGCGTGGATCAAAGCGGATCGATGGCGGCATCAGTCGTCTATGCCGGTGTGTTTGCGGCCGTGATGGCATCGTTGCGCTCGGTGCGCACGCGCATGATCGTATTCGACACCAACGTCGTCGATCTGACCGATGAAACGGCTGATCCGGTCGACCTGTTGTTCGGCATACAACTGGGTGGCGGCACCGACATCAACCGCGCACTCGGCTACTGCCAGCAAGTGATCGACCGCCCTGAGCAGAGTATATTGGTGTTGATCACGGATTTGTACGAAGGCGGCAATAAGCAGGAAATGCTGCAACGTGCTGCAGCATTGAAAGCGGCAGGTGTCAACGTCATCTGCCTGCTGACGCTCTCCGACAACGGCGCGCCGGGCTACGACCACCAGAATGCCGCACATTTCGCTAGTCTCGATATCCCGACTTTCGCTTGTACACCGGATCAATTCCCCGATTTGATGGCGGCGGCGATTCAGAAGCAAGACGTTGGGCTTTGGGCTGCGAAGCAGGGATTTGTGACTAACCGGGCTGCGTAATGCTGAAATACCCCCTGCTTCACCAGTTTGAAATTTCCGGTCTCATTTTTCCTGACACGGAAGTAGTTGTGTCTCATTTATTTTGAAAAGATTTGATTCAGCATTCAAAAGAAAGATGCGCAAGTGCTTGATTTGCCGAATGCCGAATTTCAGCTTTTTTGAGAACCTACAAAAACGCCGCGCTTAGTCGTGGCGTTTTCCATTGGGAGATTGGGTTTCATTTCAATACTGTTATCATGTGCCTTTCCAAAGTCATAACGCGCCTGCTACATCTCACACCTGGGAGTCAAAATGAAATCTCGTGCAGCTGTCGCTTTTGCCGCAGGTCAGCCTCTCCAGATCGTTGAGATCGACGTTGCTCCTCCCAAAAGAGGAGAGGTGCTGGTCAAGATTACGCATACCGGCGTATGCCATACCGATGCCTTTACGCTTTCGGGTGACGACCCGGAAGGGCTGTTTCCGGTGGTGCTCGGCCACGAGGGTGCGGGGATCGTGGTGGAGGTCGGCGAAGGTGTGAGCAGCGTGATTCCGGGCGACCACGTTATCCCACTGTATACCGCCGAATGCGGCGAGTGCATGTTCTGCACATCTGGAAAAACCAACTTGTGCACGGCCGTGCGCGCCACCCAGGGCAAAGGTGTCATGCCTGATGGCACCACCCGTTTCTCTTATAACGGCGAGCCCATTTATCACTACATGGGCTGTTCCACCTTCAGCGAATACACGGTCGTGGCTGAAGTTTCCCTTGCGAAGATCAATCCAGAAGCCAATCACGAACATGTTTGTCTGCTAGGCTGCGGCGTCACCACCGGTATTGGTGCCGTCCACAATACCGCAAAGGTACAGCAGGGCGATTCGGTTGCAGTGTTCGGCTTGGGCGGAATCGGGCTGGCTGTGATCCAGGGAGCGCGCCAGGCCAAGGCCGGTCGTATCATCGCCATCGACATCAACCCCTCCAAGTTCGACCTGGCACGTGAGTTCGGTGCCACCGATTGCATCAATCCGAAAGACTTTGACAAACCCATCCAGCAAGTCATCGTGGAAATGACTGGCTGGGGCGTTGATCATTCCTTTGAATGCATCGGTAACGTCAATATGATGCGCGCCGCTCTGGAATGCGCGCATCGTGGCTGGGGCCAATCGGTGATCATCGGCGTTGCGGGCGCGGGACAGGAAATCTCGACGCGTCCATTCCAACTGGTCACCGGTCGCCGGTGGCTTGGCACTGCCTTTGGCGGTGTGAAGGGACGTTCCCAGTTACCGGGCATGGTGGAAGACGCGATGAAGGGCAACATCGAGCTTAAACCGTTTGTCACCCACACGCGTAATCTGGAGTCCATCAACGAAGCATTCGAGTTGATGCATGAAGGTAAATCGATTCGAACCGTTATTCACTACTAAAATTCATTTCATCAATAGTCCGTGATTCAGGGGAAGCTTTCAATACGATAGGACTTATGTCCACCTCAACGAAAGAGGATATGAGCAAGGGTTCGCACAAGGACTCGCGCGAAAGGGGCCGATTCAACATGCTGGACAACGCTTTTTTCGACCGCGAAAGTCCGGCGTTGGCGCGCGCCCTGATCGGTAAGGTAATACGCCGCCGTTGGAAAGCACAGTGGCTTTCAGCGCGTATTATTGAGACCGAGGCCTACTGTCTCAATGAGCGTGGCAGCCATGCATCGCTTGGCTACACCCACAAACGGCGCGCCCTGTTCATGGAAGCCGGTGTTATCTACATGTATTACGCGCGTGGCGGCGATTCGTTCAATATCAGCGCAGCCGGTCCGGGTAATGCAGTCCTGATCAAATCGGCATACCCTTGGATAGACACGATCGCCGGTTCCGCAGCGTTGGCGGTGATGCAGATAGAAAATCCCGGTACCCGCGGTGCCATAAGGCCATTGCATCGACTCTGTGCTGGACAAACCCTGCTATGCAAAGCTCTGGCGCTGCGCGTACCTGACTGGGATGCACGCTCGTTCGATCCCGGTGAATTTTTTATCGACGATGTGGGTGAATCGCCAGAGATACTGATTCAAACGACGCGGCTCGGTATTCCCGCCGGGCGGGGCGAGCACCTCCCCTACCGCTATGTCGATCCCGCCTACACGCAATATTGCACGCGCAATCCGCTACGCAAGGGGCAAATCACTCCTTTGCATTATCGCTTGGTCGATTGCGATGGAAAGATGTCGGTTTAGCGATTGGATCAATTCAATATTTGGTAGATCGTTCAAGGTGTTTTTTATTCATCGTGACACGAATCCGACATAATTTCGCTTGCTGTGATATTGGGCGTAAAATATGGGTCGAAGTAATTGAAAAAAGCCAATCGAAAGATTGGCTTTTTCATTTTCGTTGGGGTCTCTAAATAAATTTGCAGGCTTGAGTCGATGAATTATTTCTTGGAGTGTATGCTGCTATTCCCCCTTATTGCACGAATCCTTGGTATTACCCGGAATGACAAAGGTTTGAACTCCCAGGAGGCTCGACGTCTTGTTGATCTTATTGCTCACGCGCGAGACCTTGATGCTGCCGTCGCTGCGGCAAAGAAGGCATTTTCATTCCTTGTTGGTCAATTGCACATCCTCGGAGACAGCGCGAATGGCTACCCCAGAAATCCTGTTAGCGCGCATGTTTGGAAGGAAGGATATAGCCTAGTACATACATGCGATTACTTTGCTGATGCAGTCGCTCGATGGGGCCAGCGGCAGGGTGAAGAGCAGGCGACGCGGCTTGCTGCAACAATGGCCATGCAAGTTGTAGCGCACTATCCTGAGGAAATATTTCCTCGCGTCTTTCGTAATGCAAAATGTTGTGAGTCTCTCGGCATGATAAATGAGGCCGTCGAAAGTTACCGTTGTATCGTCAGCGACTTTGAGCGGCTCAACTTAGAAGAAATTCTCGGCGGCTCTGAGCCTTTCAAAGAGTCGGAGATCAAAATCCTGACTTCTGTCCGCGAAGCATTGACTGCGCTACAGCGGCTCTCTCCACTGGGGCTTGTGGAGGCTCAGTTCGCATTTGGCGAGCGGCTTAATGCGGCCTTGGACTCGCCGGAACGTCGGGACGATGTCCCGTAAAAACGCTGACTTAAAACTTAAGAGTTATCACTTTAATGCGCCAAATCAATTTTCTGATGACAGCCGAAGATGATGCCAAGTTCTGTGCCATGCTGCTTGAGCGCACGGACACGCTGATCCTACAAAGGCGTTTTCACATCTCGCCCTCACCGGTAGCGCTCTCATCTTTTCCACCGTTTGGTCCCAATGAAATATTTGAACTCCTGAACATCGAACTGAAACCGATGATCGCGCTGACTCAACGAGGCATGGGTGAGTTTTCGGACAGGTTCTTGCCAAGTATCAAATCTGAACCATTCATTGAGTTCAATCGATGTTATACCAAAAACCAAGTACTTTATGCTGGCAGAGTGTGGAGTTGGTCTGGGTACGACGATCCCTATTCGCGAACCAGGGCTTATACATCCTGGTACAACTCGATTGCGTCATGGATAAAGAGACATTACGCCTCTACGGGGAGAGCATTCTGGGTGGGGCCAGATGCAAAGCGCTGGTTGGAGTCTGGCGGCAAAGTTTGGCCGCCGCCACTCGAATCGGCGTTACGTACATCGTTACGAATAGATCAGAGCCACACTTTGAACGAGGATGGGGCTCACAAGCTCCCTGATTGACAATGACCGTAACATGTCTGAAAAATGAATAAATGACGAAATGTTCGTTTTTCACGTGCCATGGCAGCCTACAACAAATACCCCAAACTACCAAATGCCGTCCAGCCAATCCTGAACGGCATTTTTTATCGAAGATTCGCTGTGATGCGTGCTCGGATACTAAAACACCCGCACCGGCACCAGCCATACATTGTAGGACGCTTTCGTATCCCCCGGCTTCAATTGGAAACCTGCTGACATGACCTTTGCCGTGGGTCGCATGGTGTAGTCTTTTTGTGCGAGGCTCATGGACTTTGTTTGTCCTTGATAGTTGAGATCGAGTACGTCTGCCAGCGTGTGGAAAATGCTTTCCTGGCCGAATGGGCTTTGGCGGTTTTGCTGCAATATGTTCCACTTGTCTGCGTACCGTGTGCGGAAGGCTGGGTTTGCCCACATGAAGACGGGAATATGCTGCTCTGGTTCCGAGGCTTCGCTGGAGCCATGTCCCAGATATTCGCCCGGTCCATCGTATAGCGCTTCGCCATGATCGGAGAGGTAAGTTACGGAGACCAGGCCGGGCTGGCGGCGTGCGAGATCGATGACCTGGCCTAAGAACCAGTCGGAATAGAGGATGCTGTTGTCGTATTCGTCGTGTGTCTTCGCGCGATCTGTCGGCTGCGCGGCATACAGGCCATCCTTGGCGGTGGAGAACACTGAAAATTCTGGCGGATAGCGGCGTTGGTATTGCAGGTGGCTGCCTGTGACATGCAGGATGACGAATTTGCGTTTTGCCGTGTAACCATCGACAAAATTCTTCAACACGGGGAGCAGTTCGCCATCGTATGGCAGGCGTTCGAACGCATGGCCGAATTCGCCCATGGTATTGGGCAGCTCCAGATCAAAGTCCGTGGGTGCACGGGCGTTGGTTGCAACGGAAGTGTCCTGACTGGACATCCAGGCGGTCGTGAAACCGGCTTCCTTCATCAGGCCGAGTATATTGCGGACATTTTTGTTGGGATGATATTCCTCGGCGGGGATGCCGCTCAATATCATCGGTACGGCGAGATAGGTCCAGTTGGCGCCTGCATGCGCCTTCGAAAATGATATCAATTCGTCGTGCTGCAATGACGACAGGTAGGGCGACGTGGCGCGCTGGTAGCCGTTGATATTCCATTTGTCCCAGCGTGAGGATTCGCCAATGATCAGTACGTGCAACTCGGGCTCTGCAGGTGTGTTGGCACGCACGACGTTGAATGGTGGTGCGACTTCATCCGGCTTGGTGTTGCTGCGCGCGACGAGAGTTTCCGTCAGCGAAATGAGTCCGAGCGGATAGGCGTTCCAGGCTGCCACGTCCGAGTATGGGCTTGGGATGAGTTTGCCAACCACTGGCAGAAACTCCCATTGCAGCGAGAGTGCGGTCGCGCATAGCATCGTAGCCAATGCCGTTTTGCGCCAGGACGATGGGATTCCGGCTGAAGGGATGCGCAGGACTATAATGACGCCGCATATCGCTATCACTGCCAGTAATAGCATCCATGGCCATAAGCCATTGCCGGAGAGGTATTCTCCGGTTTCCCGCAGGTTGGTTGTGGCGACGATATCCGGTAGCGATTCCACCGGCACGCCCCCCAGCTTGTACAAGGCACCGAGGAATATCCATGCCCCAGGGCTAAGCAGGAGATAGATCGCAGCCAGCGCACGGAAATTCCACGCCAGCAGAATGGGCAGGCTATAGAGTGCGAGCGAAAACGCCAGATAGGTGATCATCTGCAGCGGCGATTGACGACTCATCGAGATGAGCGTCGCCAGCAGCAATGGCAGCGTCGCAGCGAGGAACAGATAGAGCAGCCAGCGTAGGGACGCGATAGGTTTGCTAACCTGTGTATTCGTTGTTGCTTCGGCTTGGTGCTTTGATTTAAAAATCTTCATTGTATTTCATCGACAATATTTCTAATGCGCCTTAATGTACGGCACGGGCTTGATCCAGTAGCAGGATGTTCGTGCGATACGATTCCTGAGCGTCATTCACGTTCGCTTTTGGCGTACTGTATTCAAGTCGCAAATTGTCGTCGGTGGATAACCAGAGCTTGCCATCAATGCCGACCGATTTAATGAAACGATCAACTCCCGCAGCATCCAACAGCATATCATTGGCGACCGATGCGATTGGGCGACTGAGAATGCTGCGTATCGACTGTAGCGTATCGACTGTTTCCAATTTCTGGATCGCTGCGGCGCTTGGCGACTTGTGTTCTTCGCTATTCGTGGCGATCAAGATGCCCTGGCTGCCAATGACGTAAAGCGATACGTAACGGAATTCGGCACGCAGGGATGTGATCACACTGAGAACGTCGGTCGGCGTGAGGTGATGCAGTTGCACCCATTGTTCCAGCACTCCATCCGGGGCCATGCGGGAGCGCGCCAGGCTATAGAATTCGCGGTTGTAGAGCGATGCTGCGCCAGCGAACCAGATCGAACTGATCTCCATGCAGATCAGGTCATACCCACTTTGTTGTGACGATAGCAGCAACAGGTTGCGGCCGTCGGTGACGTTGAGATGCACGCCGGGGCTGGAGGTAACCCGGTTATTGACCTTGTCAAAATGCGCATCTGCAAGCTGGATCACATCGCGACTCAATTCGGCGATATCAAGTTGTTTGAAACCTGCATCGTGAATGACGCGGCTTGTTACGCCGGTTCCATAGCCGATGACCAATGCACGCTCCCGATGATCCTGATGCAATAACGCAGCAAGCGCAAATCCCATTTGTGCCTGCATCTCTCCGTGTATCGCATCCATGCCCTGGAATTTTCCGTTGGTCAGCAAGGTTTTGACAATGCCATCTGTGGTGTCTCTGGCGGTGACCGTGGTGAGCCCGCCATCGATACTTTCGGCGTGAGCGATCACGCGACCCCAGTTGGTTGGCGTGAAATACACGTTGGCACCGGAACCCACGGCTTCGTAGTCGAGGTGGGCCAGCGGCGAAATCACGACGACGACTGCGGTACCGGCAAACAGTGCCGTATCGCGCCATTTGAAGCGCGTGGCCGTCACGACGAGTACCAATATGGAGAGAATTAACGCAGCACAGGCGATGATGCGGATGGTGTCGAATCCACCGAAGAGTGGCAACAAGCAGAATCCGAATAACAGCACACCGGTGATATTGCCCAGCGTGTTCAATGCTGCGCCGAGTCCGAGCATCACGATCGGCTTCTTCTTGCCGCCTGCGGTTGCGATATCCATGCCAAAGGCATAGGCGGCGCCGATGAATATCGTAGGCGGGATCATCAACAAGCCACAAACGACTCCACGTATCACTTCGCGTACCCAGAACGAATCCGTGAAGTGATATTGCCCGACGCGTCCAAAGTAATCTGGAATTTCACTCCACAACCAGACACTTGCTGCCGTGCTTGCGGATAAGCCAAGCAAAGCCCATGTCAGCAAACGCAGCCTGTCGCTATGAGGTTTCGATAGCAGGCGTCGTGCGCTTTCCCCTCCTGCTGCAAGGCCGAGCAGGAACGTCGCCAGCATCAAGCCGAATGCATAGACACTATTACCTGCAACGATGGACAGCATGTGGACATAGGCGACTTCCAGCCCCAGCGAGAGCAAGCCACCCAAACCCAGGGTGAGCAGGGCAACCGAAGCGGCTTTTTCTGGCAGCGTGGATGTAATGCCGCTATCCTCGTCAGTGCTTTGTGTTGTTGCCGATGACGTTGCCTGAAATTCCGCCCAGCGTTTTGAAAGATTGAATGCACTGAGTGCTACCAACAGATTCAGAGCGGCAGCCAGCAAGGTTGTTTTTGATACGCCCAACAAAGGGATCACCGCATAGCTGGTCAACAAAGCACCAAGCGCAGCGCCACCGGTATTGGCAAAATACAGCCACGCCACGTTCAAGCCGATACGCTTCGATTGTCCACCCATTGCCTGAGCCAGTATCGGCAAAGTTGCACCCATCAGGACCGTCGGCAACGTCAATACAGCGGCACCGAGAACCACCCGCAACACGAGCAATAATGGGGCATCCGGCGCCTGGCCATGTGCCAATGCCACGTACATTTGCTGGATCAATGCGAACAGGAACGGTGTCAGCACGCAATAGACACCAATCAGCATTTCAATGATGGCGTAAAGCGCCAAAGGCCGATGCGTTTTTTGCGCCAGACGGCTACCAAGCAGCGAGCCAATCGCCATGCCGCCGAGGAAGGTGGCTAATACCGTCAGCGTTGCCGTTGCCGTGCTGCCGAAGACAAGGGCAAGCTGCTTCGCAAACAATACCTGATAGACCAGTGCCGCTGCACCGGAAAAAAAGAACATGGCACCGAGGCGTCGTTCCAGCGATTTCCACGATTCCCGAGTCATATTGGCCTTCGCGTTTTCCATATGCATTATTCCTATAGTGTCGCAAGCCACATGGAGTGGCAAATGTTTGCTGATTGTATAGGGTGTTGCGATTATGTCAGCCTGGATTTTCAAATACTGCAGGAAAAAGCTGCATATCAGCCAACAAACAGGCCAATCAGGCCCTAATTTGTTGCATAGCCGCTTTGGCGCCCGGATTCGGCATTGGATAAATTGTCGCTGGCGGTACAATTCTAGTCTGCGAATCTCAAATGCCAAGCATGAGCGACCAATGCCCATGGTGTAGTGCCCCCATCGCGCCCGGGCCGAAATGCCCGAAATGCGGCGCCATCTATGCGAAAGCCGAAGCGATACGGCTGCATGGTCGTGCGCCCTCGCCGGACGATGAGCTCAAGCCCGACATGTCCGTTGAGATGGATTCGGCAGAATCGTCGATGACCTACGGCTTTGAGGAACTGGCGATCACCGACCCGGCGCTTGAATGGAAGTATTGCTTGTTTGCGTTGCCGACGGCGTTGATCCTGGGGGTCATATTCCACGCATTCGAGTTGGGGCATTTTCTGCAGCGCACATTTCTATCAATGCCTCTGCATGAACTGGGACATGCGTTCACCTCCTGGTTGTGCGGTTATGGCTCGATACCGATGTTATGGGTAACGCGTATTCCCGATCACCGGGATATGCTGACACCGATCATCGTTGCTTCGCTTATCTTGTATCTGAGCTTCCGCGCATTCCGGGCCGGAAACCATACTCTGGTAGCCGCAGGATGCGTCTTGCTGGTGCTGCAGACGATCGGCACCCTGCTGATCAAGAAAGATACTGCCGAAGCACTGATCACCTTCGGTGGCGATGGCGGCGCGATGGTGTTCGGCATGCTGTTGATGACGACTTTTTTCTACGGCAAGCGTACGCAGATTTATAAGGGATCGCTGCGCTGGGGCTTCATCGTGATTGGTGCAGCATCCTTCGTCGATACCTTTGCGACGTGGTGGACTGCCCTGCACGACTACAATGACATTCCGGTTGGCGAAATCGAAGGTGTTGGCTTGTCCGATCCGGCGCGCATGTTGCAATGGTATGGCTGGAGCCAGGCAGCGCTGGTGCATCGCTATGTTGGCTTGGGAGTGATATGCCTGATGATCCTGACTGGAGTATGGATTTGGGGTATGTTTCAGGCCAGGCTGGCAATGCAGGACGCCGGAAAGCGCCCCGCATCGCCTAGACACAAATAAGAGTGGTAGTGGGTACCTCAATACATCGGGCCGCAGCTGGCGGAGTCGGTCCAGGTCGATCCGCACAGGTAGAGCGTGATCGTGGCGTTGTAGCCGTATTCCTGCCCTAGCTGCAGGTATTGCGTAACGTTGATTCGGCCTGCGACGTAGTGCTGCGTCACGGTTGCCGACACTGCCTGCGAGTACGCCACGCCGGATTGTGTGGTCGCATTGACCGTGGCGGACGGTGCGCTCGTCCCCGCAGAGTTGACGGCTTCGACGTAGTAGCTATACGTGGTCGATGCGTTCAAGCCGCTATCGGTATAGCTGGTTGATGTGCTGCTACCGACGCTGACGCTATTGCGGAATACGTTATAACTGCTTGCGCCGCTGCTGGCGCTCCAACCCAGGCTGACCGAGGTGGATGTCGTGGTCGAGACAGCCAGTCCTGTCGGTGCCGCAGGGGCAGTCGCGCCACCTCCGCCGCCACTGCTGCCGCCCTTATATCCGCTGGCAATCTGGTTCACCATCTTGACGATAGCGGTCATCTGCAAGCCGAGTTTTTCGTCGTAATTGCTGCCATACCAGCCAACCCAATCCCAGCAACCGTTAGGGTTTGATAGTGAACCATTGCCCGGTGTCGCGTGACTGGTGTTGTCGGCAATCGCTTGTGGATAGACGACGATGATATTGTTGGTATCGGCCCAGCGGTTGTAGCCGGTGTT
>Ga0116226_10004130_pt1 | contig 12834 bp, 9 predicted proteins | sample S1TSphfallax_FD_89692 | JGI IMG/M metagenome (GOLD analysis project Ga0116226, IMG submission 89692) | Host-associated microbial communities from peat moss isolated from Minnesota, USA - S1T2_Fa - Sphagnum fallax MG | ecosystem: Host-associated > Plants > Peat moss > Unclassified | place: USA... | reverse complement strand
CCCCTTTCGCAGATTAGTCTCGGCCTGCAACTGGCAGAAGCTGTTCATCGAGACATATTGACCGAGAAAGCGCTCAAGTACGGCGGCAAACAGGTAGGCGCCGCCACTCGCGAACTGCCGCTCATCGAGTTCGAGTTCAACGCGCACCCCGCGCGCCGGCGCATTGCCGTAGTCGGCGCGCATGACAGCGAAGTGACGTTTGCTGCGCATCCCGGTGAGCCCGGCAATCTGGCACTGCAACTGTGACGATTGCGAAAAATTGTGGATGCGCAGAATCTCCTGGAGCGCCGTAAGTCCTTCTTCACCGAGCGAGAGATAGTTGAGCGATAGCTGCGAGACCAATCGCCACAGCTGGCCCTTGCCCTGGGGTGGATCGATCGACGGGGTGGGCCTGTGCAGCGCGCGTATGCGCTGCACTCCGGCAAAGTTGGCTGCTTCGAAATCTCCTTCGGCCGCGCCGAAATGCAACTGCGATGGTAAGTCGTGATTGGAGCAGGTGCAGTGGACCGTCAGAACCTCTGCGGCCGGCTCGCTCATGACCCCATTGACGTCCACGAGCGAAAGAAATATGGACGAAGGATCGCGCTCTTCGAAATTAGTGTAGCGCCGGCTGGCATGCCAGAAGACGCCGCGCTCCTCGGCAAGTGTGTTGTAGCGATAAGCATAGAGCGGGGCGACCGGGGTAGTCTGGCGCTTGCTTGGGCTCGTCGCGAGAACGCTATCGACGGAAAAAACCTCCATCATGCGGGCATAGCGAGCATCGGGAGTCAGACGGTATTCATGTTGCGTCTGCGTGACGAGGATCGGTTCGGCGGCCTGCGAAAACAGGTTGATAGCGGGCGTGCAACCGAGGCGCAGCGTGCCCGGTGAAACGCCAACCTCGAGGGTTTGCTGACGCTCGGGGCGGTCGAAACGGCTGAAGTGGAAGAGCAGTTCAATCTCTTCACTGGCCGCGAAGGCTGCCAGCGCCTCGAGCCCGGATAGATCGAAGAATAAGAATTTCTGCGGGAACGAAAAGTACTCCTGCAACAACCTGTATCCGTCGAAGGACCGCCGCGGATATGGGAGCAGGCTCTCCTCTTCGTCAAAGCCTGCGGGCCTGAGCGCGCTGGGCGGGATGGCGACGGCTCGGCCATCGGGAGAACGAGGGTCACGCGCGAGGATCGAAATGCATTTGCTCGCGAGCAGCTCGTAGAGCGTGAAGACGAGGTTCATATCGCCGGCAAGATACAAGCGCAGCGACGGAATACCGAGCGCGCCGGGAAAGACATCCTTGCCTCCGCGCAGGAGCACGCGCAGGGCCGCAGCAGCGCCGGAGATGCGCACCGGTCTGGGCAATTGCTCGGGAAGACGCCATGTACATTCGGCCACGGTCACCGGCCATAATTCAACCGGACACGCGGTGCGAAAGCGGCACGGCATGCCCTCGACATTGCGGCGGGTTGTCAGTGTGCTACCGGCAGGCAGCGTGAGCGCCGATCCATGCTTGCCCTGAGCACCGGCTTCGACCTGGCATTCAACGACAGTCATCGCAGGAATCGGGCGCAGGTAATGCGGATAGACTAGATCAAGTAACGACGAAGAAAGTTCGGGTAAGTCGTCGTCCAATCGTAGATGCAGACGAGCAGCGAGAAATGCGAAGGACTCGATGAGCCGCTCGACATGCGGGTCTTCGCAGCGATCTGCTTCGAGCAGCAGCCGATTGGCCACGCGCGGATACTTGCGGCCGAACTCCGCACCCATCTCGCGGAGAAAGGTCAGTTCGCGTTCGTAGGAGTCAAGCAACTCAGCGCGCATCGGCTAATTTACCTCGTACTCCCCGGTCGAAAGATCGAGAATTGTGTCGAACGCAATTTCTTCGGGGATCGGCTTCATCTCCATGCGCGCCTCGATATGGAAGCGCAGTTTTTTCTTGTTCGTGTCGCCCTCCTGCAGGCGTACTTCCACATCCCTTAGACGCGGCTCATTGTGCGCGACCGCATCCGCGATGGCTGCCTGCAGGCGGCGCTGATCGCTGCTCGATGAAGTGCTGAGCGAGCCGAGATCGAGCAGGCCGTAATAGATCACCGTGTGCTTTGCTTGCGGATACGCATCGATCCCCTCGATCGGAGGCCGGCGCGTATTGAGCAGCCACTCCAGGTTGCGCTTGATGCTGTCACGCAAAAACCGGATCGACTGCGAGCGAGTCGCCGGCCAATCTTCGGTCGTGCTTAGTCGATCGAGCACGGACTGGGTCACGAGTAACTCGGGCGCCTTAGCCATGGTCAGCTCTCGATCGGCGGCGCCATGCTGAGCGCTGCGCTCGGATCAATGGCGCAGAGGCGCGCGAAGATCGATTGCGTATCGAGTTTGGCAACGTTGGCGCATTGCAGCAACAGGGCGTAGGGCTTTGCGGCTGAGCCCGGTGGCTCCCAGGATTCGAGTCTGCGTTCTTCCACTTCGCGAACCAATCCCTGCAGCACCGGCACCGCAACCGCGCTGTTGCCGCTCTCCAGGCATAACTCCGCAATTTGAAGATTGCGATTGAAGCGCAGCCGCCCGACCGGCTGGTGCGCGGCATCGCGGGCCAGAAGTTGAATTGCGCCCTGAATCTGGCCGTGCGCGGCGAGCCCGCGCGCGGTCGCAAACAAATCTTCCATCTCCGGCGATTCATCGGTTTCACGCTCCTGCGCTAACATGCTTTGGAGCGCAGGAGGCGGCGCCGCCGTGACCTCTTCCTCGATTTCAGGCTCGACCGGCGCAGGCTCGGGCGGCGCAGGCTCGATCTCTTCCTGAATCCAGCGCAGCGTTTCGGCGTTCGCCGTCGGAGTGTCGTCGTTCAACGTCAGGCTGGGCAGTTGCGGAAGATCGCGCAGCCGCTGTTTGACAGCGCTTGCCACTGCATTGCGCTGTGTGTACCAGCCAAGCTCATCGCAGCTGACCCAGAGATATCGATATAGATCGAGCCACCCGGAACCACACGGAGATGCGAGAGCAGCAATGGCGGCTGTGTGCACCTCGCTCCACTCACGGTCGCTCGCTGCGCGCTTCAGCCGCTGGCGCAACTCGGATGGCGGCGCGGGAATGGAATCGAGCCTGGAGTCGACAACGAGTTGGTAGAGTTCGGCCATGCGCACTGCGCTCGAGAGGAGAAACGGCAGAGTGCTTTCTGGCTTTTGTGCCGTCAGATAGCCGACCGCGCCGGCAATTCTCGCCAGCGCATCCTCCCAGCTCTCGGGCGTTGCGGATTGGCCGCCCGGCTTGGGTCGCGCGGCCGCTGCGGCGGGTCGAACCGCGGCAACCTCTTCGGCCGCCGTCGGCTGTGGCTCAAAGCTGGGCTGCGGTACCGCGGCAGGTGCAGGCTCGCTGTACTGCAAGGACTCAATCAGCTCTTCTTCAATAATTGGCTCTTCGATCACAGGCGCGACAACCGGGTCCGGATCGAGCTTGCGCTTTTCCCTGAGCAGCGAGCCGACAAGATTTTGCACTTCTTCCAGCGCTGCGCGGAGCGTGCGGTACGACGGACTGTCGTCGCGATATTTCTCTTCGCAAAAAGTGTCGAGTTCGTTCAGGACATTCAGTGCGTCTGTGACCTGATTTTCGAGAGCAACATAAAAACTCTTCGGCGTCGCTGTAATTGCATCCGTGACCTCTTCCGAAGTGAGCTTGCCGGCAGCCACTGCCTCCTCGCGCGCCTTGCGCTTGGCATCATTTCTGCTGGCCTCTTCCTCAGTGCCGAGGGCGCGAGCCGCTTTGTACTCAAGGATGCCAACGCCCTTGCGTGTGAGGCCTACCTCGTTCAGCAGCTTGGTGTAGCGGGTAGCGGCCCACTGCAGCGGTGCGGCACGCATGCCGGCATCGCCCTCGTCGATCTCGGGGTGCAGGGTATCCCAGAACGTTTGTTGCAGATCCAGAAAGAGCTGCAATACCGGCGCAAACATCGCTGCGCCTTCCAACTTGATCAGGGCTTCGCCGAGCCACACGGCCAGCTGCAGATCTTTGCTGCGGGTGGCGAGCGCATCGCCCGCAAGCTTTGCGGCGGCACGAAAATCAGCCTTCTTCGTCTGTCTTGACCAGCCGCCCGAGGGCAGCGAATCATCCTCTTCGGTGCGCGCGTCCTTGATCTGATCATAGACACGGTCATAGCGCAGGCTCGGGCCTGCAGGGTTAGCTCCGGCGATCGGGTTGAGCAGGTCTTCCCGCAGCGGCACTAGCGGCTCTCCTCGCTCGTCCCCTGGCTCACGCCGTGTGCAACCGGTTCATCGGGCACGGCATGCGTGAAGACCAATTCGCGAATGTCGAGCAATCCAAACGCATGCTCGCCACCCGCGATAAGAATTTTTCGCCCCAGCGGCTTGAACCCGTCTTCGGTCTCTTCGTAAACAGTAGTGCGGCCCAGGCGGACCAGGTCATCCTGCGAGTTGGGCGTGCCGGGCGCGAGGACAGGAATCAGCACCTCGCCTAAATCCTGCAGACGAAAATCCGCAGTGGTCGTCAGCAGGGCTGTTGCCCAGAGCAGATCGCGCAGCCGCTTGGGCGGCGCGATTTCCACCCGCTCGATATAACGAAATGGGACCCATGTATAGCTGCCGGCGATAAAGACTTCGAGGTGCGCGCCGATGCGTTCATCTTCATCGAGGATCGCATCATAAGATTGGCCGTTGATCGAGCCGGCGAATGGACCAGAGGATGGATCCCCGAGCGGCAGTTCTCCTTTGGCAAAGAGCTCTTCGCGCGTGCGCTGACCGTGCAGCGCGGCCCGGTAGAGCATGGCGCCGGCGAGCGCGTCCTTGTTCGCTTCGGCGAGAATATCCAACTGCTTTTCTGCGCGGTCATAGGCGCCCGCAAAACAGAGCAGCTCAAACAAAAAAGTGCGGCGCTTGGTGTCCATCGGCTGCCTGCGCAGCTCCAGGCCAAGCGCCTCGATGGCCGGGCCCAATTGCCCGGCCTTGTACAGCGCGAGTGCGTCCATCGTCGTTTGTCTTAGGCGGTCACGTTGGTGGCCAGGTCGTACTTGACTGCACCGGTTGAGGTGAGGGTGCCGTCGGTACCCTGCTGCTTGTACTCGATCGAGATCGTCTTGTAGGTGAACGAGACTGAAACCATCGGCACCTCGGAGGATGCGGAGAGCTGCAGGTTGGTGACGAATACCTCTTCAAGATCGACGGTCAAATACGGCTTGCCCTTGGCGCCCGTCTTGACGGCGCTCATCGTGCCCTTCTTGTAGTGAGTGCCCGCGGTCATGCCCTTGAATAACTCGGGCGAGGCCTTGTCCATGGTGATCATGATGCTGAGGTCCGACAGGTCGACCTTGCCTGCGCCCGAACCGCTGCTGCCACCCACTGTGCTGGTGTTGGAACCGCCCCAGCTCCAGCTCAGAACCTGAATCTGGTCTGCGAAGCCATCGGCCTTGCTTTCGCCTTTGACCGGATCTAACTTGAGGAAATAATCGACTGACACGAGATTCTCCTTGTCACTTGCATAACGACGCCTGGGCTAAAGGTATAAGTGCTGCGGGCTTTAACCGCGCGCAGACTCAGGAAGGTCCGCCACGAGGCGGAGCGAGATGGTGAGTTCATCCAACTGGAAGTGGGGCTTGAGAAACGCCACCGCGCGATAGCACCCGGGCTTGCCGGGCTGCTCGGTGACCTGAATCGCTGCCTCACGCAAGGGCAGCTTGGCCTTGGCCGCCTGCGAAGCATTGTCGTTGTTGAGCACGTAGTTGGCAATCCATTGATTCAGGAAGCGCTCGCAATCGTTACGCGACATAAAGCTCCCCACCTTGTCACGCATGATCGCCTTGAGATAATGCGCGAACCGCGACATCGCGAGGATGTAAGGCAGCTGCGCCGAAAGCCGTGCATTCGCATTCGCCGCATCCTTGTCATAGAGCTTCGGCTTATTGGCCGACTGCACGCTGAAGAATGCCGCATAGTCGGTGCCCTTGCAGTGCACCAGCGGTACCAGACCCTGGTCGGCCAGCTCTTTTTCGCGCCGGTCGGTAACAGCCACCTCGGTGGGACACTTGAGCGCGATGTCACCCTCGTCGGTCTGGAAGGTATGCGATGGCAACCCTTCGACCAGGCCGCCGCCCTCTACGCCACGAATCGCAGCGCACCAGCCGTACTTCGAAAACGCATTCGTGAGCCGCGCGGATAGAGCATACGCGGCGTTGCTCCACAGATATTTCGAGTGATCGGTGCCATCGACCGACTCCTCGTAATCGAATGCCTCGATCTGCTTGGTCTCCTTGCCGTAGGGGAGGCGCATCAGGATATGCGGCAGGGCGAGCGCGACATAGCGCGAATCCTCCGACTGGCGGAAACTCTTCCACTTCGCATACTCGGTCGAGTCGAAGATCTTGCCAATATCGCGCGGGCCGCCGAGCTGGGTAAAGTCGCCGAGGTTGAGCAGATTCGGCGAGGCGCCGGAGATAAACGGCGCATGCGCGGCGGAAGCGACCTGCGAAATTCGTTCGAGCAGCTCGACATCTTCCGGTCCGCGGCCAAACTCGTAGTCGCCCATCAACGCACCGAAAGGCGCGCCGCCGAAGACGCCGAACTCTTCTTCATAGACCTTCTTGAACAGGGCGCTCTGGTCGAACTCGGAGGCGCGCTGCAGATCCTTGAGCAGCTCCTTCTTCGAAACATTGAGCACCTTGATCTTGAGCATGTCATTGGTTTCGCTCTGATCCATCAGATACTTGATGCCCCGCCAAGTGCCTTCGAGTTTCTGGAACGAGGGGTGGTGCAGCACTTCGTTCAATTGCCGCGAGAGCAGCTTGTCGATCTGCGCGATGCGCGCCTGGATCGTGGCTTCGGCATCGCGGCTCACTGTCATGTGGCCTTCAAGCACCTGCGCGACAAACTCCTTGATCATGTCGCGGCCGCGCTCTTGGCTGGCCGCATCCTGACTAAAGCGGCCTTCCGCAACGATCTGATCGAGCAGCGATTGTTCCTGCGATTCGGCAGCGGCTGCCGCCGCAGTTGCCTGACTGGTTGTGCTCACTCCGCACCTCCGTTGGTCCCGAGTTCCTTGCGCAGCTTATCGCGCGTTTCCGTATTCGACACTGCTTCGAGCAGCATCTCGTCGAGTTTGTCGTTGCCCTGCAGGCTGCCCCGCAAATCAGATAGACGCGTGCGCAACTCCAACAGCTCACGCAGCGGGCCGATTTGTTTGGCCACATTCTCCGGGGAAAAATCATCCATCGACTCGAACTTCAGATCGACCTTCAACTGCGAGCCGTCGGCGGCATCGGTCAGTTTATTCGCCACCGAGAAGGCCAGATGCGGCTCCATGCCCTTGAGCACGGTGTCGAAGTTGTCCGGATTGATCTCGACGAACTTGCGTTCCTTGAGTGCGGCGAGCGGCTTCTCCGGTTGGCCGGTCAGGTCGCCCAGCACTCCCATTACAAACGGCAGCTCCTTCATCTCGATCGCGTCACCTATCTCGACGTCATAGGTGATCTGGACGCGTGGCGAGCGGACGCGGTCCAGCTTATGCTGCGTACTTTCCTTTGGCATGTGGAAACCTCAGAGGGACCTCGTGGATTCAGCACACCCCTGGGTGCGCTGTCGGAATCAAACTCGATCTAGGGAAGTGCTCAACCAGCAGATGAGCAGAGCGGGAGCTTCATGATCACTATTACTTTCCTGCTACTGGTACTGTAAAGTTGATACATGCCCCGCTGGTTCGCGGACGAAAACCGGCTCCCCTGAAACGTTCCTCGCAGCGCTTCCTCTCCCGGCTCTTCACTGGGACTGGAGATACCGGAAGCGTGCTGCGAATCGTCCGAGTGATTATTGTGCCCGCCTCAAGATTTAGTCAAGCGTAAAAAATTTTCCTGCTCGCCTGTGCCCGGCGCCCTCGATTGCGGTACATTGACCTAGTTCGATCCACCGGCGAGGAGCGCCCGCGAATGCCCCGAATGCTTCCTGTGGTGTGGACCAAGGGCGTCTTTCTTTCGCCCCAGCATCTGCAGGCGCAAGACCGTTTTTTTGAGGAGCTGCTGGGCTTCCGGCTGGACTCGCTTGCCTTTCGGGGCTGGGGTTTTGTCCATCTTGAGATCGATGGCAGCGCGCTCGCCGGGGGTTCGCTCACGGTAAGCGCATGCTCCGGCATCTTCTCCGATCATCTCGCCTTTGACACGTCCCAGGGCAGCCCGCTGCCGGGCGCGCGCGCGCTCGAGGAGTGCTTTCCGCAAGGACGCGAGCAGTGCATGTTTTATCTCACCGTGCCGCAGTATCGCGAGGGCGGCCTCAACATCGGGCCTGCGCGGGGCGGGCTCAGCACCCGCTTCTACTCAGAACTGCAAATGCTGAGGGACGAGACCGGACAGACTGCCGGCGAGCGCCCGGTTGCGCTGGCGCGTAACAATCTCGCGATTCTGGCGGAAGGCGAATCGATGGAGGGCTCGGTGCTCTTGCCGCTGGCGCTGGTCGAACGCACCGAAGCCGGGCTCTTTCGAGTGGCGCCCAGCTTTGTTCCGCCGGTGGTCGATGTGAATGCCAGCCCTTACCTGGCCGGCATCCTGCGCGGACTGGTGGAACTGCTGGTCGCCCGCACCAACCAGCTTGCCGGGGCGCGCCGGCAACGGAATGAGAGCCTGGCCGACTTCAGCGCCTCCGACATCGCGAACTTCTGGCTGCTGTACACGCTCAATACCGAGCTGCCCGGCCTGCGCCACCTGCTGCTCGCCGGCCGCGTGCATCCTGAGGCGCTGTTTACCGCCATGCTGCGGCTGGCCGGCTCGCTCACGACCTTCTCGACCACCGTCGAAGCGCGCAGCCTGCCGCGGTACGACCATGAACGGTTGGGCGCATGCTTTACCGAGCTCGACGTGCTGCTGCGCGACCTTCTCGCGACCGTGATCCCCAGCAACTTCGTCGCGCTGCCGCTCAAGCTGGTCAGGCCCTCGATCTACGCGGCCGCCATCGACAAGGACGAGTACCTGCGCACAGCGCGGTTCTACATCGCCGTCTCGTCGACGATCAAGCAGACGGAGTTGGCCGCCCGCTTTCCGGTGCTGGCGAAGGTGTGTTCGGGCACGCACATCGAGGATCTGGTACGGCAGGCGCTGCCAGGGCTGCGGCTCGCGCATACGCCCGTGCCGCCTCGCGCCATTCCGGTGCGGCTCGACTATGAGTACTTTGCGGTTGAGGCGAGCGGGCCGATGTGGGATTCGGTGACGCGGGCGCGCAACCTGGCGGTGTACACGCCGGGCGAGCTCGGAGATGCGCAGATGGAGCTCATCGTGCTGCCGCAATAGTTTCGGCCGTACGAGCGCTAGCAGGCGCCCGGCTCAGTGGCGCTTGAGGAAGACCACAGCCAGCACGACCAGCAGAATCAGCAGCAAGCCATTCGCGACCAGCAGCCAGGGCATCAGCTTCTGGAGGGTGGTCTTGGGCTCGACGGCAGGCGGAGCGGGCGGCTTCGGCATCTGCGGTGTGGCAATCGGCAGCCCAACCGCCGCGCCGCCACTGCTCGGAGCAGCAGGCGTGAAGGTAGCTGGGGGAGCCTGCGCCGAACGCGCTGCCGAGCCTTGAATTACCCGCGTGAACTCGCTTGGGCCGGCGGTCGAGAGCTTGGCGTTCTCGCTGAAGAACGGCGTCTGCGCCGGGGGAGCGGCTGCTGCGGGCTTGCTCGCGCCGGGTGAGGCGAGGCTCTGCATGAGCTGGGTGAACTCGCCCGGACCTGAAGAGCCGGCGGGTGGCGCCTGTTTCGGAGGTGCAAACGGGCCGGCGGGGTCTGGGACACGCGCGGCGAAGGACTGGTCCGCGGAGAACTGATTGCCGGAGGGCTGGGGCGCGGGCGCAGCCACGGGAGAGAACGCGTCCAAGCGGGAGCCTGGCGCTGCCTGCGGGAAACTCGGGGCCTGAGCCGGAGCAGGGCTGCCGGCGGCCGGATTGCCGTCACTGAGCGAGCGGAGCAGTTCTGTGAATCCACCGCTGGCGGCCGAGTTCGGCTTGAGTGGCTCAGGCTCGGCGAAGACCGGGCCGGGGGCGGGCGCGCAGCTGCTGGGCTGGGGCGCGGGTGGAGTGAAGGCCGGGGCCGGACCGGCGTTCGGAGCTGAGGGCCCCGCAAAGGGCGCCTGGAAGAGCGCAGTGAATTCGCCTGGCTCTGCGGCGGCTGCCGGGCCCTGTGGCTCGCGCGCAGGGCGGGCGAAGGCGGCATCGGCTGCCGGGCTGGGCGCGAAGGCCGATGCCGGGGCGAACGCCTGCGAAGCCGCGCGGGGCGGAGCCGGAGCGTCGAGCGCAGCTGGCATGGCGGGTGGCTGCGGTGCGAAAGCGTCCCGCGACGGAACCGGTTCACGCGTAGCCGGCTCACGTGCGGCGCCGGGCTCACGCGGCGCGAAAGGTTCCGGCAGCGGCGGCGCTGGCGGCTTGGCTGCCGCAGCGCTCGTGGCCGGCGGCTGCAACCCGGCCTGATCCCGCGCCTGAAAGAACTGGGTGAACTCCCCCGGAGCCGGCGGCCGCGCGGCAACCGGCTGCACCGGCAGATCGCCCAGGATGGCCGGAGGAGCCGAGCGGGGGGTAGGCAGCTGCGTGAAGATGCGGGTGAACTCCCCCGGCCCCTCCTGCGCAACTTGCGGCTTCGCCTCTGCGGGCTGGGGCTTTGTCCCGGGAGGCTCGGCTGGCTCGAACGCCCGGCTTGCCGGCACTGGCTGAGCCGGGGCAGCCGCAGCAGCAGGCGTTGCGGACGCGGCAGGCATTGCAGGCTGAGCACTCACCCCGGGCGCGGCCGCCTCGAACCCAGCCGGCCTGGGAGTGATCCGCGTAGACTCATCGGCCCGGATAGAAGCAGCCGGGCTGAACGCGCCGGACTCCTTAAACGCGGCCGACTCCTTAACGGATGCCGCTGGCGCCTTCACGGCCTCCGCGTGCGCCGGCAGAACAGCAGTGGCCGCAGGATCCGGAAGAGCATCTGCGCCGGGCAGGGCTGAAAATATCTGGGAGACGCTTCCATCCTGCAAAGCCGGGCCGGCCGGAGAGGCGGTCTCCAGCTGAGCGAGCAGGCGCTCAAAGGAGGCGTCCGCAGGGTCTGACCCCGGTTTGCCTTGATTCTCCGGATCCGCCGCGCTCATCGATCCCACCTGGTTCTGCACAAAGAAATGCTGTGCCGGTTCGAGCAATTGGGTATAACTACAACGGGATGAATCGGACGCGGCCGGTGCTGCGAAAGCAGGCTGCGCTCCGGATTCAGGAACGAATTATACGCAACTCCCAGGGCACGCAGTCAGAGAACGCGGTCCGGGCTCGCTCAAAGCGCGTCAGCAAAGTGTCGAGACCGCAGTGTACTGTGTGTGCCATGGAGCAGGTCGCGCCACCGCGCGGCGACGTTCTTGATTCCCCTATATTCCCTGGACGCCAGATGCGAACAGAGACGCTACTACGAAGGGCCGCCGCACGATGAAGTCTCTCTCCCGAGTCGTCTGGTCTGAGGGGATGTACCTGAGCCCGCAGCATTTTCAGGCGCAGAGCCGCTTCTACGAAGACACGATCGACTTTGTCACCCGCGGCCTGTGGTCTGAGCCCTGGGGGCTGTTGCACGCGCGGCTCGACGAGGACGCCCTGCGCAACGGACGCATCGTGCTGCTCGAGGCTTCGGGCGTCTTTGAGGACGGGCTCGCATTTGAGACCCATGGCAGTACACCGGCCGCGCCCGTGCGCACCGCCGACGAGATCTTTCTGCCCACAGACGCCGCCCTGGTGCTGCACTTGGCCGTGCCCGTACAGAACCCCTCGGGCCAGGTCTATGCCCAGGCGAACTTGAATGGGCACGGCGGCTCGTTTCGTTTTCGCGCCGCCACGCGCAACCTGCGCGACAACACGAATGGCGTAGACGAGTACGAGGTGACGCTCGGCGAAGGCAATCTGATGCTGCTCTCCGAGCGCGAAGCGGCAGAGAAGCCCTCGCTCCCGTCGATTCCTATCGCGCGGCTGGTCCGCGACGGACGCGGCGGCCTGCTCTACGACCCCGACTACATCGCGCCGACCCTGCGCCTCTCGGCGAGCGCGCCGCTCATGCTGCTGGCCAGGCGTCTGCTCGAGACGATCGCGGAGAAGATCGTTCCGCTCTCCCGCTCGACGCAGAGGAAAGGGCGGTTCGAGGCAGGCACCGCTGCACTCGACGTCGCCAGCTACTGGTTTCTGCACGCGCTCGCGAGCGCCCTGCCGGTACTGCGCCACCTGTGCGCCACCCGGCACGCGCACCCGGAGCAGTTCTTCATCGAACTGTCGCGGCTCTCGGGCGCGCTGTGCACCTTTGCCACCGCAAACACCCTGCAGGAGTTGCCACAGTACGATCATCGCGACCCCGGCCCGGCCTTTCGCGCGCTCGACGCGCATATCCGCAAGCACCTTGAGATCGTCGCGCCCAGCAATACGGTTACGCTGCAGTTCGCGCCGGCTGAGCCGTACATTCAGGAGGCGGACGTGCTCGACGAGCGCTGCCTGCGGCGAGCGCGCTGGATCTTCGGCATCCGCGCGAACGTCGCCGAGTCGGAGCTGGTTACGAGCGTGCCGCGCCTGGTCAAGCTATGCTCAGCCCGCTTCGTGCCGGAACTGGTGCGCCGCGCGCTGCCCGGGCTCAACCTTGTGCACCAGCAGGTGCCGCCGTCGGCGATCCGGGGCGAGGCGGACAAACAATACTTTTCTGTCGATCTCATCGGGCCCTGCTGGGAGCACATCCTGCAGACGCGCCGGGTGGGCGTGTATATTCCGGGCGAGATCGCGGAGCCGGATTTCGATCTGACCGTGATCGTCGATCCGGGTCCCTAGCAATCTTGTTGAAGTACTTCGCGAGCGCTCTTGAGAGAACTCGCCGAGGAGTCTGCTCATGTCGTCCGCTGCCTCT
>Ga0116226_10004129_pt1 | contig 12835 bp, 5 predicted proteins | sample S1TSphfallax_FD_89692 | JGI IMG/M metagenome (GOLD analysis project Ga0116226, IMG submission 89692) | Host-associated microbial communities from peat moss isolated from Minnesota, USA - S1T2_Fa - Sphagnum fallax MG | ecosystem: Host-associated > Plants > Peat moss > Unclassified | place: USA... | reverse complement strand
ACTAAAATTTTGTTGTAAAACCAATAAAAAATATGTGTTTTCTTTTAATGGATTATAGTGCAACTTATGAACAAAATCAAGCATGGTTGATTATAACCATATATATAGTGTGTGCATTTATTGTATTAATATACATTTTGCAATTAATTTATAACTATAATACAACTCCTTGATTTTTTGATCTAGCATTTTATTTATTATTTGTCATATTTGCATGCGATAGTTTGCAATGCAATTGTATACTAATTGTTTTGGAGCTCTAGTTATAGGGTAGTTTAGTTGCCACTGACAAAATTTCTCACAGTGAGAAATTATGGTTTTTTGCTACAAAGTACTTACAACTATTTTTATTATCCCAAAACTATGTGTTTAAAAATCAATTCCTTTTCCCTATAACTCCCATCTTTGGGCAGTCTGAAGTCACATCATCATGATTCAAAACCAACAAAAACTCAAAATTCAAACCTATAATGTTCCATGATTATTTTTTATTATAAATGCATTGTTCATCCAAACCATGTAATCATCCTATGCCCTCAATAAAAACTACTACACCATATTGTCCTTATCAGAATAAGAAGGCTAAGAGGGAGAATAAGACAATCACAAAAAACATGTGTAGCATGTTGCATGCACGAGGACTAAACTTGAATACCTATGGACATGATTAAAACCTTCAGTGGGGTATTTCAACATATTTGGGTGCACAACATATGCATTTGTGCCAAAAGAATTTAGGAAAAAACTTGATCCTAAGATTGTGAAAACTATTCTTGTGGGATATAGTTCTATTTCTAAGGTTTACAAATTATGGCATCCATTGAAAAATCAAATCGTCATATGTCATGATGTCCTCTTTCAAGAAGAAGATACATGTAAGCATGCAAACAATAATCTTGAACCTATGGAATCATTTCATGTCATTATATAAGATGTAGAACCTCATGCAACCTTGGAAAGAGTTGAAGTACCTATCCAATTGGATATGAATACCAAGGAAGAATCATCTGACCAATCATTGGAGATCTTCAAGATGTTCATCTTGAAACAAAGACAAAAGTTGAACACAATACATATCTTGGTGATGGTTTTTGAAGCCAATGATTAAAAATTCCACCCAACAAGTTTGCAAATTATTGTGTTCAAGGTGCACCATGATTTGTAGGACTCATTGAGATTGAAGACCTACATGAGGAGCCAAACATGTATGTTGAAACTATCACTACCCAATAGCAGAAACAATGGGAGAAAACAATGTAAGAAAAGTATAAGTTTTTGTTACAAAACAAGACTTGGACCTCTGATAGATTTACCAATGGGTCATACAGCTATCAAGTGCAAATGGGTTTATCATATCAAGACTAATGCATAAGGGAAAAACTCTAAGTACAAAATGAAAGTTGTAACCAAAGGCCTTTTTCAAACATTTGGTATTGACTATGATGACATTTTTTCCCCAATAGTCAAATATTATTCAACATGGAGTGTTTTAGCAATAGTTGATGTTGAAAAATTTTATATCATTCAATTTGACATTACAATAATCTATAGTGATAGGAATATTAACCAAAAAGATGACATGATCAATAAAATGAAATAAGAATTTGAGGTAACAATCACAGATGCCAATCTATATGTTGGTCTTCACATCCATCGAAATCACACACAATGGAAGTTGTGGATCAGCCATGCATTGTATGTTAGTCAAATCCTAAAATGATTTGCATTTGAACATGTTATTCCCATTAACATTCCAACCAATCCAAATGTTCACCTTGAACATTCATTAGTTCTTGAAGCATCTGTTGGATTGTTTAATTATTCATAAATAGTGGGATGTATCATGTTTGCATATTAGCAATAGACCTAACATCTCTTATGTTGTTAGTAATGTTACAAACTTTACATCAAAACCACCAACCATGCATTATGGAGTTGTTCGCCATATTTTTAAATACTTGCGAGGTAATGTTCATCTAGGTTTGTGCTACTATGGAAGACCTGATGTGAACATTCTTCAAGCATATTATGATGTTAATTTCATTAGTGATTTATTTGATAAAAAATCATGTAACGGTTTTCTTGTTTCCATGAATGGAGGTCCAATCCTTTAAGGTAGTTGAAAACAAATTGTTATAGCTTCATTGATAACCAAAGATGAATATGTGGTTAGCAACATTGTTACAAAAGAGTTTGTATGGACATGGTACATGTTGATGGATTTGGGATTCCAACAACCTAATCCCATGAAACTTTTCAATGACAACCAAAACAACATTCATTTCATTCACAATCTGAAGTTTCATAGCTAAACCAAACACATTGACATTCAATATCACCTCATTCGTGATCATCAAACACAACAAATAATCAATATTTTGTACATCAATAGTTATGACTAGGTTACAAACACCTTCATTAAGGCATTGCCATGTGATTGTTTTTTTAGGCTACATTAGCTTTTTGGTCTTCACATTGTTTCTCAAATAGTTGGTGATTTAGTTAAATAACTAGGAGTGATTTCCAATATTGGTGCTACATGTCGTAATATAGTGTCACATGCTCCATGAATGGGAGTGTAGAAATAAATTAGGTTGGCAAGAAACTTGGATGTAGAAAGCAAGGCAATGTTATATGCATGGAGATAAGGATACACAAGTTGGAGATATAAAACAAAGAGATGTTATCTTGCATGGGATTCATAAAATACATTAGTGCCAACTAGAAAATAGTTTTGAAAAATGCAATGTTAATAAGCAATTGTTAGTACATTAATGACTCATTAGTTTGAACATGAGTATTTATAAGCATCTCTTTGCCAAGGAATGCATCTTTCTACTCGTGATTATGTGCAAAGATTATATTGTGTTGTTGAAGTATTATGTAAAGAATCATTGTTGCAAAACGTTTGAGTGTTGCTCTATGTTTGTTTTTCTATTATTTTTTTCAATTCCCACATATTAATTTACCTACATATTAACCCCTATCTACTTATTGACCTACTAGCCTACCTACTTCTTAAACCTCTACCTACCTACCTACTACTCGTACTTACTAACCTTACCTATGTACTAAACCTAACTACTAATTTAACTATTAACCTTACTTATTGACCCTATTATTAACATGTTGACAAAACAATTTTTTTAAAAAAATGTTTTAATTTTTTTCTTTTTTTTTCAATATTTTTTTCTCTTTTTCTTTTGTTTTTACATTTATGTTACTATTTTTTTTTGTCTTTTTCATTTTTTTGTTTCCACTTTTTTGTTTTTTTTAAATTTAAAATTGTCTTTTGTTTTAATGTTAATGTGTAGGATTTGTGACCACAAGGTTGTTGGAAAAGACATCACTTATATTAAGTTGGTGAAAGAAGTTTAAAAGCAACTATAATTGCAATTCAATAATATATTTCACCAAAACCAACAATTGATGAACATGATGCTTCATTAGATGTAGCTCAAGCTAACTTGCAAAAAGGTTTTGGAAAGGATGATTAGGCATAAGGAGTTGAATGTTCTATTCTAATTATGCAACTCAATTATCAATATCTACTTTTGTTGTGATGTCTTCCCATCAAATTAATGAGTCCAACTCAACTAAAGCAAATGATGATTGAAGTGTATGAAAATAATGATAATTATATATTATTGTTATAGCTTATACATTTAATAGACATTTTTGTGAAACATCATTTGTTTCAAGATTCTTTCCCGCTTTTATGAAAAATCTTGAAAGTAAAAAGTGATGATTTGGGTCGAATATCTCAACTTCATACTTATACAAGAGAAAAACTCCACCTTCCATCTCACAATGAAATGGTTGGGGTTTTTTTGGGTTTTTCCTTTGTGCAATACCTAAAAATGACGAGGGATAGTAGAATTTAAGTTATAAGGTTTATGCAATACCTATAGTGATAATAATGTGAATTCTAAATTTATTTATTTTTCATTTCAATTTTAGTTGTTGGTTTAAAGGGGCTAATCATGGAACAAATGAAACCCTCCAAACATGTAGTATAGACCAAAAGGATTTAGATCGGGTCAAGGTGGGGTCACAATGGGTGTGCAAAGTTGACACATGCTCCATTGCATACATTATGAAATGGTTGTTCACCCAACACCTCAAGAAAGTGCACACCTTGTGACAATGAAAACCAAATTTAATTGTCCTTCATTTTGTGACCAAAAGGCCCCCATCATCAAGACCATGTGCAAATGAATGCACACATCCTAAATTATGTATTTAATTAATTCCGAACTTTTGAGAAGTTCAAAATTAACAAATGATCATTTAGAGATTGGAAATTTGGAGAGGAACTTTGAATTGAAAATCACTATATGATGCAACAATAGATATTACAATTGTTTTGCCTCACTAAATGATCCAAGAAAGAGATATTTCCAATGTTTTGTTCAGAAAACTTGATTTTAAGCACCAAATTTGAAAAGTCCATAATTAACAATCTAGTCTAAGATTAATTAAATACATGTTCTAACTGATGTGCATGTGATTCAACAATCAAATGACCAAAAAACAACTACCCAAGTTCATGCAAAAGCCCACATGAAATGGGATCACCTCAAGACACTCGTAGAAGGAAAATCTGAAATGCAAAAGTCTTTTTTGGTGGAATTAACTTTAGATCAACCTTTGGAGGTCTTGGGCATTTAGTTTTGAACCATTGGGAACATCCCACATAATGCTTATAGATGAATTGAAAATAATAAAGACCTACAAACCTTCATCCGATGTGGGTATGCAAAAAGGTTAAAGATGGTGTGTGATGGCACATATTGGGAACGAGAATCCAACAAAAGAACTTGGATAAAAATTAACCACGATCATTGATTTCCATGAATATGAGATGATTGATGGATGAAATGATTTCATACCCTTTTTTATATAAAATCTTTGTTTGGTTCAAGGTTTTTTTAGAGGGCCCATGTCATATGTGGGTTGTTGTTGTAATGCCACTAGAAAAGGAATTTGTGATTGGTCTTCACAACTAATTTTTTAGTCACACAACATTTACAACTAAAATCTTCATAATACCAAAAGTTAAGTCATTTGTGACATTACTTGCAAACGACAAAAGATTTTAGATGAAAGAAAAATCAATGAAAATGCTTTCATTCTTTGACTGACTAGATACACATCGTTGCATGTGACTAATATGTGACTATTTTGGCGAACAATGAAAGCATCCTACCACATGTCCCAACTTTTTATTTTATATATATATAATATTTAAATTTAAAAAAAAATTGATTTATGTGTTTGGATGGTCTTCAATCATGACATGTGGCACAATAAAAAATTGTTATGTGACATATTAATTGAAATTTGACTCAAATGAATTCAAATAAATATTTACATAGGTAAACCATACCTAAGGTAGATATTTGTTTAAGTAGGTAGGTCGGATTTACTTAAACTAAATACCTATGTAGGTAGGTAGGTTTTAGAGGTAGGTAAATTAGGCATAGCCTACACTAGTTATATAAACTTAAGGTAATCCATTTTAATTTTGGGTTTAACCTTTAAGGTTGAGCTTCTTTTATTATTTTATCTTTTAAAGACCATTTGCACTTTGAATACTATTAGTGCGTTTACTTATACATTCCACATCACAAGAATGAAACACAAAAGATACAAGTTAAATTTTAGGTGCAAATCTCAATAAACTAATCACAATTTATTTGAAATTACATCCTAGTACTCATGATATATTAACCTAGTTTACCAATTATATATGCTAATTATTATATTAAAAGATGTTATTATTGTTAAAATTGATTAATATCCTAGGTTAGGTATTTTATTATAACTATTATACTTATATTAAATATTATTAGTTATGATAACAAATAATTCATGATAATGATAAATTTTTAAAAATAATTTATGGGTGTATTCAAAATCAAGGTTGGACACAAAAATCAAAAACTTGTTTTTGTTATTTTACAAATATAAAACTTAAGTGGAATAAATTTAAATGAAAAAAATATTGGATAATTCAAATTATGATAATTGCATGGTGGTGGTGATTTTTCACATGCATATGTATCTATGCATAAATATTTTGATAAAAAACTAAAAATGCAAAAACTAAATATATAAGTTTTTATATACAACTTAATATGTTTTCTTGCATGAAAATTTCATGCACATTTTGTCATCACTTGGGGCCACAAATTCTAAACCTAATGAATAAAAAATTCAACCACATGGGAAAAAGGAATCACTTTCCTTGTTGCCTTTCCAAAATGGATGTCATAACCTTCAAAATTCTTATATCATATATAATTTATTCAATTGCATTATATGAACATTGCCAAACATAAATGTATGCATTGTTTATTCATGAAAGAAAATTGAAGTCAATTGCATTGTTAAATACATTCATTTTTATTATTTTAATATGAAAATTATAATTAAAACAAGGGCTCGATTATTTAAAAAGGTTCAAAAGGACATCTATACTATATTTCATCTATTTTTGGATTATTTATTAGACTAACATGACATCATTCTAATTATTGTCATATACCAATCCACTATAATCATGAAATAGGAAATGAAATAAAAATCCAAAATAGTTTTTATCATTCCTTTTTTTGTTAAATTTTTTTTTGGGTACCCTAATTGTGAATTTGTTTTTAAATAGGTAAAATAATCATTTAGTAATCATTATTGTAATAATATCATATTCCAATAATTATTATTATAATGTAGTCCTGATTAGTAATTATTGAACTAAAAACGTAATAATGATAATATTATAATTAATAGTTAGCTTAGGTTAACTATTTTTTAATGGGCAAACCCATCCTTGGGTGATACCATTAGGAATGTCAAACCTATAATTTACTATACCCATTGAACTTTAAACAATCATAAGAAATGTCTAAATATTGTTTTCAATTTTTTTTCATTAATACATTTATTAAGTTTTATAGATTTTGAAATTTCAATATTATCAAGAATAGTGTGTATGTTGATGTTCATAATCAGTACATTTATACAAAAATTTATAAATTAATTGAATAATTTAGTTATGAATTATCCAATGTTAAATAATGTTATTATTAAAGGGGCCATCATTATTAAGAATAAATATTTTAAAATATTTTAAATTTCTATTCTATAAAAAATTCAAGCCATATATTAAGGCATGTAATGGATAAATATGAAAAATAATAATTTATAGTGGTGAAAGCATTTAGTAAAAAAATGCCCAAAAAATGATTTGATCTTTTTTTATTCCTTAACTATTTGTTAAAGTGGGTCCTATTAATATTACTGAAGGATGGATTTTCTTTTATTATTATTCATATTTTATAGCTTTTGGTAATTATAATTTAGAATATTTGGAAAGGATAAGTAGAATAATAATGAATTAAAAATAATAAAAATAACTTCACTAGGCAAATTGGTCTTTTAATGATAATAAATATAATAATATAATTCGCATATCATTCAATTATAATGTTTATATTAATGATTGTAGTACTTATTGTATGGTAGAATTGAAAATTGAAAATATTCACATGAACATAATACTCAACATTCATAATGACAATAATAATAAGGATAATATTGGTATAAATAAAATTATGTTAATAGAATTACTATAATAACAAAATAAGAATTCAATTATACATGATATTTATGAAATATTAATTATAGAAAATAATAATGAAAAATAAATAAATTTATTAAATTATTGTTGTAAAAATAACCAACCTAGGCTAGGTAAATTATTATTATTATTATCAAACTTGTTATAACTATTATTAATTATAATCATCATCAATATATAATAAATGTAGGTCAAATATGAATTTTAGTAAGCATATATATATTTAATAACAATGAGAATATAATTTTCACATTTTTAAAATTTTTATATTAATAATTACAATAATTATTATAACGGAATTTTTTTAAATGAAAATATTTTTAAAATAATTTCTTAAGTTATTTTTGTAATTAATTTTTAGCACTAATTATTTTAATATCACCGAACTTATTATGTTTTCACTTGATATAAGTTTTATCAACTACAATGATAAGTATATAATTATAATGTTAATATTAAAATGTCAAAAATAATAATTTCAATAGGAGTAATAAACCTTGAATATGTATGACATATGACCTTCACATAACATTCATAGACCATAAATATAAAATTAATATATTCCCAATATACATATGATACTATGATTAAGATATTTTAATATGTTTATTATGAGTTTATATGACATCAACACCCTTATACAAAACCAAATTATTCTACACTTTTACATCTTAATATAACCCAACTACTTTTTCTTTTTCTTTTTTTTTAACATATTTATACCCATAAAGTTTCAATTCATTTGGTGACATTTGCAATTATTGGGACATAAATGGTTTTCTTCGAATGAAAATCAAATTAAAAATTGTTCACATGGAAGGACAAAAACCATAATAATTGCAAACTAATTGTAATGTAATTACGAACATGACCAAAAATGAAAAATAGTTGCAAAAATGACCAAAGCTAGTTACAAATCACAAATAGTCACATGTAGTTGCAAATAATGTGGTTACATATGATATAATTTATTTTAGTGTGCAAACTTTGCAAAACCAATAAGGACAAGTTCATGCAGTTCATTTACAAGTTCTAGTTCAAGTATCACCACATTTATATCCACAAGCGTGTAAAGAATCATGACATCAACATATTGTCAAGTGCATGCATTGTGTCATGGGCATGAAAACAACCAAGATTACAAAATTTTCTACCCAAAACAATAATAAAGGCATGCATAATTCCAAATTCAGATCATGAAACAAAAAAAACAAAAAGATGACATATGTAAAACAAGAATCCAATAAGATTTTATTGCAAAGAAGAAACATAATAAGGTTATGATAAAAAAACGTACCCAAAACTAATGTTGAACAAACTAAAGGTAATGGATAATTATAATTCTATTTATACCCCTTGGGCACTTAGCTCATGTGGTCCATGTTCACCCATGTGCACTTATGTATAGGTTATGAATGAATTAAGATTAAACTAAAAGTAAACTAAAATTAAATTTAACTATAAATTAATTAAAAGTTAACTAATAATGAACTATAAGTTAATTGGAAGTGGACTATAAATGAATGAATAGTTAACTATAAATGGACTAGGATTTAATTATGAGTCAATTAAAAGTTAACATGAAATGAACTATGAGTCAAATGGAACTTAATTTGAAGCTAATTAAAAGAATTGAAACTAAATGAAAAATTAAATACAAATTTATGACAAGTCATGGATGACATTAAAATGAATGAAGCCAATGGCATTGGCATCCGTGATAGATTGAATGATACAGATTGTAATTCAAAAAAAAAATTTCCCCTAGACATGGATTAGGCTTCAAATAAAATTTATATAGTGGACATTTTTTAGATGATTTTGTAAACTCGACAATTTCCATCCAGTTATCATGTTTAGGGTTTATAATAACTTGGATATGAATGGAATGGCCAACTAGTTCATCAATGGGTTCTTGTTCACTTTTACCATTTATGTCATGATGAATATTAATGGAATTGTGCCATTGACCCAAATGTGAACTAATTATCGAATTAATTTAATTTTCCTTTCCAAAATCATCTTTAGTAATTTAATTGAATTCTTAATGACAATAAGTATTCATATTTTAATATTTCCCTCTTCTAAATTTTTATTTATTTATTTCCCAAATGGCCTTCATTAAATCTTGGTAAGGGTTTTCCAACAATACCAATTATGTGCCCAAATTCCCCTATAATCTTAAGTTTTGATTTAAATGAATTTTTAGCAAACATTATGTTCAATAGTCAATAACTTTTCCACTAGAGGTTGAAACTTCATGAAACCAACTTGATGCACCCCTATTCATTAAAGGTTTTTGAATAATACCAACAACATGGAAAGAAACATTATGGTTTGGGTGATTTCAATGTGACAAACAAACAAAACAAACAAACAACCTTCCTTTAAATATAGATGTATTCATGTGTTTTGAGTTGTTGCTCCTAGAGTATTTTCACCCACACCCCCTATTTGGGCTTTTATTGACATTGACCACATCCAACATATAATCTTAATTATTCCCCCATCCTCAACCATAAACTTGAAATTGTGGACAACGTAAAGGGAAACAATATTTAAATGTCACCACTTGGGCCAATTTCCTTGTACTTGTTCTCTTGGAAGTCAATGTACCTCGAATGTAATTTATAGGCCCAAATCATGTTTCAAACCATATAAGGTTATAGTTCATCCATGTTTGTACAAGCATGTTTTAATGTTGTGGTTGCAAATGTTACATGCACATATGATAACCTTTTTTTTTTGTTCCATGGAACCATAACCATATTTGGAATTAACTGTTTGAAAACTAGATTTGGAATTACAACAAATTTTTTTCAGAACCAAAATCAAAACTCAAATGATTTTAATTATTTATAGAATAAAAATCGAAGGCTTTTCAAGAAAGTCCAGAATCATCCAACATTAGTGTAAACCATACTCAAAACCTACAACTTTATTACGATGTTTTTGTACAACATTCATATAATGTTTTACACAATCTACATGGTTGGAGCGATGGTTGCATTCTTGGTAGTGCTTTCAGACCATTATAATTTGCTACTTGTGATATTTTCATTTTTTTTCTTGTCAAATTTTTGCATTTACATATCATAACTTCATATTGCACTTTCTAATTATAAACAAAAATGATAAAAATAAAATAAAAAATCATCGTCTAGATAATTCTACCCAAGTTCAATAATGTTTTGAGCCAATTACATTACAATAATATAATGGTTCAACATTTATGATTTGGAGAAACCTAAATACTTAAATAGGGTGAAACTAAGTTTGAACTTGTACATATGCATAACATAGAGCTTTCCAAAAAGGTTAGTAAAGAAATACAATTGGCTTTAATTGAACAACTATGATGATTAATTTATGTGGTGGCATTTAATTTATTTTCACTTTATAATGCGTAGTATTACATGTTCATGCATGAGGATGAGGAAATAACTTGTACATTATTTTGAATGTGATGGACATCAAGGTAGAGGCCTACATATTGAGTGTGGGTGGATTTGACCTTAGAACTTTTTATCTTTACTCACATTAAAAACATAAAGATTCCAAACTGGTATGAAAGATTGGTTATAAGTCAAATAGATAAAGGTTATGATTTGTCAATATTGGAAAAGAAAAAATATCTCAAAGTTTGGAAGCAATTAACCATGGAATATAATATTAAAAAATCAATGCAATAAATTAAAACAATAAGCAAAGCTAGTTAACATGGGCACGGAATGGCAAACTATAGTAGTTTGTTGGTAAATTCGATTGTCATATAAGCCTTTCACATAATGTTAACACAAAAATTGAGTGGAATGGACCAAAGATTCACTTTGCTCAAGTAAAACTTTGAACTTTTGCCAATATAGAATTCTAGACTTTCAACACAAACTTTGAAAAAATCGAAAACTTTCCAAGTAAAAATCCTTTGCGTTGTTCTGCTTGACCAACATTGTTGTTAAATAAATATAACAAAAATGTTTTACTCTTGTTTTTTTTTTCTTTGCATTGGTTTTCTTATTATTCATTTTTGAATTATTTTCCATTGTTGCAAACAATGGATTCATTAACAATCTTGCACAAATCCTTTTTGAACTTGCTCATGGATTGTGCGGGAATTCGTTTTCCTTCACTAAATTAGATTCAATTTCTTGGGAAACTTAAGGCACAAGGATGAATAATTGGGTTCCACTATAAATTCACTACCATGATGTCATCTTGTGATTTCATGTTTTTCACACAAACCTTTTTTACCATCTTTGATTAAGTTCTACCTATTTAATTCCATATGGACAACCTAAGAGCTTTCTTGTGGCTATGATGCATGCACCACGTGAGGCTAGGTGGCCACCTACCACCTTTATAAGGTTGAAACTTCTTGAATTGGTGTTTTAACAAGTGATGTAGGTTCAAATATTTGGGTTTTAGTGTGTGTAAAATCCACTTGGTGAACAACACGTTCATAGTTTCTAAAGGGTCAACTTGGTTCAAACCACTTGCATTATTTTTTGCACAATAGTGATTCCATGCCATGCAACAACAATAGTTGTGTGAAGATCTTGCCTACAAATAATTTATTATTAAAGACTTGATTTGATGATATTTTTCTTGGTGCAAGCTTAGATATTAATGAGATACTAAAAAAATATTGTAAAATGTTGTTCACCACCACAACTTTCCCAACCAAAGATAATTTGGTTGCTGATTAATATGTACTTGAATTTGCATTGAATTTTTTCTAATATAAAACTATTTACATTTGTTGACTTTAAAGATAATCCAAAAGGGGTCCTAAGTAGTTTGGAAACCATTTCCAATGGTGCCCAAATATAACAAAATGCATTGAATCATTTTTTTGCTGCACCTCATTTTTACATCCTAATTATAAAAGAATGTAGTCACACAAACACGAATCACAACAAATGTAACATGTGTTTAGTTTTTCACATTTAGAAACAATAATTTAATTGATGTTGGAAGTATATATATTTCTAATGTAATAAGGTTCATAATATATCATTGGAACATGTGAATTAATTAAAAAAATATCTGATGAATAAAAAACTCTCAAAAGCATTCATTAAACATTATAACACGTGTTTTTAACATTAAAATAACTTATTAAAAACTTCAAAACTTTTGAAAATTACATATATTTTGAAATTTTATACAATAAACCTTGATATAATAATATTT